>Ga0181521_10003277_pt1 | contig 19118 bp, 11 predicted proteins | sample PEATcosm2014_Bin_32_FD_119764 | JGI IMG/M metagenome (GOLD analysis project Ga0181521, IMG submission 119764) | Peatland microbial communities from MTU Mesocosm Facility, Houghton, MI, USA - PEATcosm2014_Bin02_60_metaG | ecosystem: Environmental > Terrestrial > Soil > Wetlands > Peat | place... | reverse complement strand
TCAATGCGACCGACAGGCCTCATTCGAGGACCATATGCACCGTCAAACCTTCCCGTTTTCTGGTTAACGTAACAAAGGGTTTGTCTAACGTAGTGTGATGGCATGTCAGGCGTATCGTCACCCTTCAAAGTCCAGAGGCCCTCAACGTACGGGAAGATAGGATTCTCATTCCTTCCAGGCGTTCCAAAAAGTCGCTTTCTCGGAGAGAAGGCAGTTATACACATCGGCGAAATCTCGAAACATTTACTTCCTCTAGGTTCTATTAACGTCCCATTCTCAAGCGCAATTCGGAGGATTTCTGGATACTTTTCCGGGATATGGTCACATTCAAAACAGAACATTGTGGGGCACCTCCACTGCTTCCAGTGTGATAACAGACGGGTATCTTATTTTCTTAGCGATTACAAATCATTGTCGCGCGTTCGAAGAGATCACGAAAGGAAAACATCGAGATTCATCCTTTCGACTTGATAGGTTAGTTCGACCTAGTGTGTAGCATTGGTAATCTTTGGACGGAGAGAATATGGAGATTTCAGTAGCCCGGCAACCTCGAGTTTCAGGTGGCGGAGCTATCTTTTCAGATGATAGAGCGTATCGATATTCTCTCTGGCGGAATTGGAGTACTGATCCTAAACGAGTCTTCTTCGTAATGCTCAACCCATCTATTGCTGACGAACTAAGAGACGACCCAACTCAGCGACGTTGTAGGAGGTTCGCTTATGAATGGGGGTATGGTGGTTACGTTGCGGGCAACATTTTTGCGTATGTTTCGCGCGATCCGAAGAAACTGATGAATGTTGGCGACCCTGTCGGTATCAAGAACGACTATTACTTGACAACAATGCACAAAGCTAGTGCACTAACTGTGATCGCGTGGGGAAGATTTGGAAACCTAATGGGTAGGGGTGCCGCAGTACTGAACATGTTGGAAGCCATTAAGCCGGTCATGTCCTTAGGGATTTGTAAGAACGGCAATCCCAAACACCCCCTCTATCTCAAGGCGAACCTCAAACCAACTTGGCACTCGACCCATGACAGTTGAGAGGAACACTCGATGCAATTTTATCCGGATACAGGGTCGCGCATTTGAGTAACTAGAACACACGCGCTTAGATTTCGTTCTGTAGAGGAGAAAAGCTGAAAATTGACTTGGCCACGACACAAAGGACTTAGGCAAATTCATCTAATCTCAAGACCTCCTCATCGCGACATGCACTTCAGCGATAGGCAGTCAGATGTCTACGCTATGGGCATTGGTACCGTGATCGCGCCATCCAATACTACGAGAACACGAGACTTCGTTCCCTTAATTCTGGTCGCATCTGCAAACGAAAGAGCCGCAGGCGCAGAACAGAAGGGAATAAGTAGACAACCGAGCTTGGCCTCCGTTTTCCCTTCTAATATCTGATGGACGATTTGACTTGCTACCTGTTACTGGCTACTTCCACTCACCGTTCGATTCAAGTTGGTAGGTGACTGTCCTCTGTGGCAGTTTGACCTTTGTTACGTCGGAAACGAATTTTGAGTATAACCCAGCGTGCTCTGTGTGGATTGGGAATAGTGTCTTGGGGGTAATCTTGGTTATGGCCTGTTTGATTTCTGTTGGCATAATATGGCCTGAGCAATGGATGTGGAACATTGGAAGGCCGAAATGGTCTAACCAGTTGACGAACTTGTCATACTCGAGCTCCATCTCCTCGTTGAATGGTTCCGAGGAGGAGAGAATGAAGTTGCTGCCTGCCTCCGGTCGCATGTCAAGTAGCTCCTTCAAGTCGGCGAAACCGGTGGCAAGGATTACTCTATTTTGAATCTTCTTGACCTCTTGGGCATCTACAACATTGTTGAAACCTAGAATGGCTTGTTCCCATTTGTAGTAAGTTTTCTTTTCGCGTTTGAAGATAAGGAAATCAGCTGAATCGACTGGTGGAAATTCAAGGCTCTTGTCAGCTTTCAGGTTGTTCAACACATATGCCTGTCGTAGGGAAATTGCCAGTCTTCGATTATTTCGCCTCGCAACGTCATACAATGTCCGAGTGCGGTCAATGTCCGTATGTCGGAATGCTGCTAAGACTAGGTTCTGGCTGTTGCTGACCACTTTGCCTACCTTTGCATTGACGTCCTGTTCAGTGGAATAATCCGCTCCGATCAGATTCGTCCCTTCACATAGCATCGCGATCGGTTTGGTAGCCGCCGATGCCTCGACGAAGTCCTGCGTCATCTCAGGTTTTGTTCCATGCACCCTGAGATCGCCTGAGTAGACCACGGCGCCTTCGGTTGTGTGGATGATAAATCCATAGGCGCCCGGCACGGAATGGTCTACGTGAATCGGCTTAACTTCGACGAATCCTACTTTCACCTTATCGCCAGTGTGAAAGGTTCTGAATTGCAGTCCTTCAATATCATTGTCGAAGCTTTTGGGACTGATTTCGCTGAAGGCTTGAAGAATGATTGCAGTTGTTTCGCCGCAGTAGACTGGGATCTTCCGATTAAGAAAGGAGATGTAAGCGGAATGGTCGGTGTGTGAGTGTGAGAGGAATACGGCGTCTATCTCCGGCTCTTTCTCGTCGAACTTGTATAGTCCACGTACTTTTGGGAGTAACCCAAACTCGAGCAGTCCTTTCTCATCACGAGGGGACAGCCACGGTTCAGAATAGAATTTCGAACGTTCAACGAAATTCATACCGAAATCCAAAAGGATTCGCGAATCACCATCCTCAAGTAGAATCTTATTTCCTCCGATCTCGCCTACACCACCATAGAACGTAACAGCGACCATTCAGTCCGACTCCTTGAGCGTGGCCCTATCAGATGACTATGTAATCTACTGGGTTATCTCTTATGGAACTAACTTTCGTGATTCTCCGATCCTAGATGATATTAACTGGGACTGAATAGCTTTAGGTAATCACATCTCGTGGCTATGGTCTTTGGTAAATCGTTCTAAGATAACATCACGCCGTAGAAATATCAGCGGTAAATTGCCGCGACCTGAGCCACTTAAGAACTTAAGAACTGCTTCGCTTCCTAGACTGGCCCGCTTGTGATCAAGAATGCCTCACTTAGGGGACCGTGAGGAAGACAGATGCCCGTCCGTTCTCGATCTGTTTGCGGCTCCAGGAGGATTCAGTCAAGGGTTCAGGGAGGCGGGTTACAGAATCCTTGCGGCAGTTGACATAGACAAACTCGGTTGTGAGACCCTTCGTCACAATTTTCCTGAGACAAATGTCATCCAACGTGACATCGAGGACATACTTCCAAGGCTAAGGGGACGAGTGGACGTTATCATAGGGGGCCCGCCATGTCAAGGTTTCTCACTAATTGGCAGGGCCAAAATCAATCATCTCCACAGAATCAACAAAAGAGAACGGTTCATTGATGACAACCGCAACCGACTTTACAAGTGCTTCGTAAGAACTGTCAAGAAATTTCAGCCTCGGTTCTTCGTGATGGAAAATGTAGCCGGAATTGTATCGTACGATGAGGGTAGAGTCAAGAAGGAAATACTTGAGGACTTCAAGAGAATCGGGTACGGTGGTAACTCCGATACTGGGAAATGTGATGTCGAGATCCTAAACGCGGCAGATTACGGAGTCCCGCAAACACGGAAAAGAGCCATTTTCATAGGGAATAGGATCGGCGTTAAAAATCCGTTTCCTCAAAGGACACGATACGATCAGTCAAAAATAACTCAGACAACTCTCGAAGAAAATTTGAACGGATTGAAGCCCTATAGAACTGTCGCTGACGCGATCTCAGATCTGCCAGCCCTTGGAGCACCAGGTGGGCAAGATGAAATGGAATATCCACCGATTGCCATCCTCACACAATATCAGAAATGGGCCCGTAAAGAATCAACGAAGGTATACAACCACGTCTCGAGATACCACAGTGATCGAGACCTTTCGTTTTTCAGTAAGTTGAAACCTGGTCAAGTTATGGCGAATCTGCCAGGTGAACTACCCTATAGAGTCGATATTTTCGAGGACAAAGTCAAGAAGCAGCGATGGGACAGACCCTCTAGCGTGATACTTGCGCATATGCAAAAGGACGGCCTCATGTACGTCCATCCGGACCAAGTTCGATCGTTCACACCCCGCGAGGCTGCTAGACTGCAGTCTTTCAATGATAGTTTTCGGTTCATGGGTTCCATGACGAATCAGTTTAGACAAGTAGGCAACGCCGTGCCCCCCATTTTGGCTGAAGCCATAGCGATGGCCATCAAACCTTTCATCAAGTCACTGAAGCGCCCGGTGGTCATATTGGAAGACGTCGCGAGAACTGGAGCGGAGAGTTTACCCTTAAGAACTCGCGGCAGAAAATGAATTGCGTCCGTAGTCGCAGATTTCCAAAATAGGGCACTCAACACATTGTGGATTTGCAGGCGTGCACATCACAGCTCCAAAATCAATGAGCCCCCAGTTGAATTGCCTAGCCTTTCCCTTGGGAACTAGCCTTTGCGCAAACTTCCATAGGTCTGAATCGCGATGAGCATCTTTTCGTGTCTCAAGAGAGAAGACCCTGTTGAAAATTCTCACAACATTCTGGTCAATGATTGGTACATCCTGCTCAAACGCGAAACATAATACCGCATGCGCCATGTATTCTCCGAACCCCATTCCATATAGCCTTCGCAACTGTTCAAGGCTACTTGGGATATGGCCGTCAAAGATTCGGACCAAGATCTTACAAATCGATTTTATTCGTGCGGCGCGATAATCGAGGCCTAGTGGACGAATGACTCTAGTGATCTCTTTCAAAGGAGCGGTAGACAGAGACTTGATTGTTGGCCATCTGCGAATGAACTCAATATAGACAGGTTTTACCTGCTGTGCTCTCGTCCGTTGGAGAAGGTACTCTGCAATCAGAATTTTGTATGGGTCATTTGTGTGCCTCCAAGGGAAGTCTCTCCGGTTCCTTCTTGCCCAGTTTACGAGCCGAGATACGAACTTGATCTCCTTTCTTGGCAATTGTCTAATTCTCGGCAATTGTCTAGTTCTCGCCTACTCCAATAACACGCAATTCTTGATGCTCATCGAAATAAGCTAATAGGCAAAAAATGAACAGGAAGAAATCAGGCAGAGCCATTTGACCTCACTTTCTATGTCCACTTCGTCCACCGGATCTGTAATATTGCGCCCGCGGGCGCGACTGCTTGCAGTGATCGGAAGAGAGCTTATCAAGGATGAAACTGTGGCGCTTGCCGAGCTAGTCAAGAATAGCTACGATGCTGATGGCACTTATGTCCGCATAACGCTCAGATATCCTACCGAGCCCAAACTTGCTGAGCTTGAAATACGTGACGATGGGTACGGCATGTCGACTGACACCGTTCTTAACGCTTGGGTGGAACCGGCGACATCATTCAAACGGCGGTTGAAAAACGTTCGTTCACCTCATGGGAGAGTTCTTCTCGGAGAAAAAGGGGTTGGACGTTTTGCTGTTGATAAGCTAGGAAGCAAATGTGAACTGATTACAAGAAGAGCCGGAGAAGACCACGAAACTGCGCTATACTTGGATTCAGAATCCTATGACACTGACGTGTATTTGGATGAAGTGAAAAACCAATGGGAAGTGCGGCAACCCAGCGAAATCAAGATGCACGGAACCGTAATCCGAATCACGAAACTGAGAGCCGTATATTCGCGAGAGTTGGTGGAGAAGCTCCACAATGCCTTATCAAAACTAGTGTCTCCATTCCTCTCGCCTGAGTTACCCTTTGACATTCAATTCAAAGCCATAGAATATCCTGATCTAACAGGGAAAATAAGAAACCCGCTCCCCTTGGAAAGAGCCCCGTACTCAATGAGGGGTTCAATTGATGACAACGGCACGTTCACTTGCGTCATTAAGAACGAACCCGTTCGAGAACACGATCTAACAACGTTGGACAAAGAAGTAAAGAAGCGATTCCAGAACCGATTGCCCGAATGTGGAGCTTTCAAGATTACGATATACGCTTGGGAAAAGTCACCATCAGAGCTAAAGAAGGCTGGAGTAGACGAAATCGGAAACCAGTATCTCAAAGAAAATTTCGGTGTCAGGATTTACCGCGATGGTTTTCGTGTACTTCCCTACGGTGATGTTGATGACGACTGGCTCGATCTCGACGGTAGGCGCGTGCAGAATCCAACTCATCGGATTGGTCGCAATCGGATTTTCGGCTGGATAGAGATAACACGCGAGCAAAATCCGAAACTGATGGACAAGACCAACAGAGAGGGAATGATTCAAGAAGGCAGATCATACGAGGACCTTAGACAACTGTGTGTTTGTGCTCTCTCTCTTCTCGAAGATTACAGGTATCCGATTCGCCCTGAAGCCCGGAAGGATGAGAAAAGGAGTGACGTCTATACTGGACTATTAGAACTGAAGCGCGAGCTGAAGGACACCACAGCGGTCAAAATCGTAAGTGCGGTTGAGAATGAATACAGCCACGAAGTGAAGTCTTGGGAGGAGCAAATTGAACGAATGGCAGATCTTGCCGGAATCGGCGTTACCGTTGAACGAATTACGCACGAATTTGAGAAGACAGTATCAATTGCAAAGCAGAATCAAGAGTCACTTCTCAAACAATTCCGTGGATCTAAGATTGATGAACAGCACTGCGTCAAGATGATAGACGCCACGATTCAAGCAATTGAAGTCGCAGAAACGCAATTGAAACTCCTTTCCCCGTTGTACTTTCCGCAACGCGGAAGGACTGAAGACCTCTCCACTAAAGAGGTCGTTGGTAACGTTGTCTTCATGCTTTCAGATTCGTTGAGAAGTCGTAATGTCAGCCTAGAAATTCAAGTGAAGGAGGATATTCCGCTGCGCGCCAATAAGGGAAAGATGCTGCAGGTATTCGTGAACTTGATTGATAACGCGTTGTATTGGTTGGATGTTTCAGAGACAAAGAACCCAAGAATCTTGATTCTGATCGATGGAAAAAGACGAACTGTAACAATTGCGGATAATGGCCGCGGAGTACATGCAAAAGATGTTCAGAATCTGTTTCAGCCCTTTTTCTCAACTAAAACAAGAGGACGCGGCCTAGGTCTGTATATCTGCAAAGACGTGCTATCTGAGCTAGGTGCAGACATAACATACGTTGAAGATCCCGCGGACCGCATCCTCCCTGGCGCCAACTTCCTCATGAGCTTCAAGAGGCATCACTGAACCTTCGCCGCAACATTCATTCAAGTTGTGAGTTGAGTGGGCTCCGGAAAACTCTGGATTCCGGGGTTCCTTCTTGAAAGCGGGGTGAGAACATATCTGCAGTGGCTTTTTGTGGCAATTGTTGGGGCACACGAAAATGCGAGAGCTCTAGTCACTATGGAACCAAGAGAGCTGGAGAAGAGTATCGCACACGGAAGCGATCTTACAAGAGACTGCTTTTCTTATGCAGTCCGATGGTTAAGGTACCTCGAGGAATACTCAGTTTCCAGACAGGTTTTCCTTGAACAGGTTCTGGAACCAGCGCGTTGCGCCGCGAAATTCAAGCTAGACTTAGAAACTATGACAGATACTACGGGTCTGATACTCTCAAGGTCCGCTGTTTTCCCGGACCGTTACTTCGGTGGAATGGTTGCAGATGTTTCACTGATTGTTCCTGCTTTAGAATGTTGCCTGAGCATCAGATGCAAACCGGATTTCTTAGGTGATTTGACATCAGGAGACGTGTATGATGTCCGTGGCGTCCAGCCGTTGCCCTATGTGAACAGAATTCATCCCGTCCGTATCTCTCTGGGAAAGCGCAGTCGCGGTGTTAGCATTTCCGACTTGGACTTCCTGAAGGTCAGTATCTCTGATCTGACGAGATTCCTTGATACGATCGCATTCGAGAATCTCTGTGAAATCGAGTCAACGAAGGACAAGAAAAGAAGGTTGGGTGCCCCTTGCATTGTCGGAGGACGCTTGATCTCTGTGGCAATACCTGACCCACCCGAGCTGCCGGAACTCGTACTCCAGAGTCTGGTTCACCCTGACATCGTCAAAATGCACTTGAATTCGCAATTATCGTCTAACATGAATTGTGTCGTCGAAGATATCAAATCATTAGAAGGAAAAAATGTCAGACTGCTTTGTGCTGTTTGGTACTCTCCAAACAAGAGAGTCGAGACAAGGCCCCCTGAAGTATTCTACATTGAGGCGACTGATGATAGTACAAAGCTGTTGCAGGATGAGGTAATAGGGATGGCTAGATTACACGGATTCGTCTCGCAGCAGACTGTCGAAAAAGCACTTCGCGCTGACATTGGGGATTTGAACGTGCCGTTACTCAGGCGACGCGATGACGGAGGATGGCTATGGAATACAGAGAGAACTAGTTCGGATCGAATCACACGAATATTCTTGGAGCAGGGATCGCGCCTTCGGAATATTCGAATGGCGATGAGCGGGTCCAGACAAGGAAGCGTGGTGCCAAATCTTCTTGAAATGCTTGCCATTCAAAAATTACAGGATGGTGCTATAGCTCAGAAGGCTCGAGACGAAGGTATCCTGCGCTGTCTTATCACTCTTCTGAGAAGGGAGGATACAGAAGGCGAACTTGGAGACAAACTTGCAGAGCTTGCGGAATCCTTACCGGGTTCAAGGCAGGAGAATCTCGAAAAGCTCTGGTGGCTTCACAACTTTGGATTGTTGTCGACAATCAATAGAATGAAAGTAACCGACAGAGGGAAAGAGGTCGCCTACTTGGCTGTCCACGAGGAAATCAGCCGTTTGATAATGAATCGTCTACGAAACGACAGATCCGTCGTCAGTTTGGTGGAATTGGTCCACGCTGTTGAAACCCCTTCACCGATACTGCTCAGGATGCTTAGAGAGCTTGAAAACGGCTCCTCAATACGGTGCTATACTTCCGGTAACCATAGATGCGAACTCCTCTGGACCAATTCTATAGGTAACGCTGATACACTTCGCATAGAAATGCGCCAAGAACTGCAGTCGATGGAATTCAAAGCCCTATCCATTCTAGGACAAGTGCACTATCCACTCGCGACTTCGAAAATACTAGATAGCTTTCCAGCCCGAGAGATGACGAATCTTGCACTCGCGTTCCTTCTTGCAGAAATGGAATCTAAAGGGATCATAAGTAGAACAGAGGATGGTCTTTGGAGTTATCCGTGGGAAAAAAGAATCATAGCCATACTATCTGCTGGACAGCAGTATGTTTTCAGCACCGATGCGCTGATGAAGCAGGCCTCTATCCCCTATGTAGAAAAGAATCGAGTGCTCCAGATGCTGAACCTTCTGAAAAGCCGAGGCATAGTCAGAGAGTTAACGAGTGACGGCTGGGCGCTACAGACCTCGGATGAAGCCACGCGGCGAGCGCAAGTTCAACAGCTCTTCGCTGTTGAATGCAAAGGCGAACTCATCAAGTACTTGCGAGCACAAGGAGGGTGGGTTAATGTTGACGCGCTGTTCGAATACGCTCGGGCGTTTCTAAGCGAGAAAATAGAACGATTTGACGGCAATCCTGCCACTGTCGATGGAGCTATCTTGGAGTCCCTATCGCAACTGACCGCAGAGCAGAAGATTTCGAAGGCTGGACCTATCATTAGACTTACCAGAACTCATGACGACGACTGAAAATCGCCTAATCTAATGTGGATCCTATCTCGTCGAGTAGACTCCCCACTTTCGACGCCGCATCTCCATTGACTAGTACGCAGATCTCATGATTGGACACGAGCCCCCCCCATGTGAAGTTGGCCGAGCCGATTACTGCAGATTTCCTATCTACGACCAAGGCCTTCGCATGAATGATGTTGTCTCTCTTGTCGAAACTCCTAATGCTGAACTTGGGAAATCTCGTCCTCAATTCAGCTAGGCGATCCTTAATTTGTGAAGGTTGTTCACCAAGCCTGTTCACGACTAGGCTAACTGTGATCCCTCGCTCTAGTGCCTTTGCCAGAAGATCAAGGAAACCCACCGCGAAGGGTGAGAGGATGTACGCAATAATCTGAATCTCGAATTCCGCTGAAGCAATAAGTTCCTCGATTACAGGTTGCACAGCTCTAAGTCCATGACCGCTAAACTTCTCTCCCGTAACGAGGATTTGAGCTTCGGATGTTGTCATAGACCCATAAGCACTCGTCGGTCCAGCCACAAATTCCTATGCTCGCAAGATGTTTCAGAAAGCAGAAGACACGCATAGCATGAAGACCCGGAATAGGACCCTGGTTTTATTTTCTGCTCGAAACAAAGTGGATCATTTGAACATCGTGATGCCATTCCGTCGATTTGGCGAAGGATCCGATTGAAGCTAGGAACAAGGGAAATCATTCCCCCAAGCGTCCCGTCAGCCCCTTGCTGGACCGCATACAATATGACACCTCCTCTTGCCGCCGCATCTTGGATCTCAATGTACACCCGTTCTTGAAGTGCCGCTCCAGAATACCCTGAATCAATTGCGATTGCTCGAATCATCAAGTGCGCTAGGGTATGCCACCACACAAAGACCGGATGAAGTTCAAGCGCGTGCCCACGATATTTGAAGGACGATTCGACATAACCGTTAGTCTCAGGATTCTCAAACAGAGACCGCCATTTCGTTGCAGCGGTCCCCTCAACAATAGATGAGTCGATGTCATCGAACGTAATGAAAATGCCTTCACCAAACAGCTCCGCACCTGGATACCAGACTTGGTCCGCTTCGTCCTTGAACCCTATATCAACGTAAGGTCTCCTAGGATCGGGATCAAGTCTTCTATAGCCTCTTTGTACCATCACTGCATGCAAGATTTCAATCGGGACTACTCGCAATTGTTGTTGACCGAAGAGCGTGAACTTCATGATCTTTCTAGCGTCGACTTTGAATAGGACCTTTGTGGGCGAGATATTGCTCTTGAGGGGTGGATATCCATTGAGAGAATTTTCGACAAGTGAATGGAACTCCTCCTGATAAATATCGAATGCATTTGTGGGTACCGGCTGGTTTACGTCGTCTACGACTTCCAATATTTCTTCGAACTCATGAGCGAGGATTTCTTCCATATCGGCAGGCATGATATCGTTGTACTTCGCCAAGCGTTCCAACATTTTCTGAAGCTGGCCTTTATTCTCGGGCGGACTGGCTCGTACTGCATGAAGAACAGGGGTCTTGGCAAGTAGTTCATGAAGTCGAGTAGCGCGCTTGGGAACAGTGAAGATAGTATTGATCTCGGCTATGCGAAGATTCGAGGCTTGGCGTTGTATTATTCGAGATGGTTCACTGCACCCACCTCTGTCCGGGGACGACCGGAGTGGCTCCGTTTCGGGCTTACGACCACTGCAAGGCCAGTCGTGATTATACGCCTGTCCGAAACGCACCTCTGTGCCACACTCGGAGCACGACAATCGCAATTCAGTAAGAGCTCCACCCCCACCAATCCAGTTGAACACATCATGATTAGGACATGATTTTCCCCTGTGAATTAGGAAATTCCAGTCGACATCGTCCAAATGGCCCCTTTTACATGCCCGGACGAATCTGATTCCCTCTTGTCGACCCTTACGATCTCCCAGACATTGGGGACAACCGTGCATTGAAAAATATAGAATCCGGTGCGACACACAGAGAGCCCAGCTGGGGAAGATTTTCGTTCTGTAAATGTAGTAGTTTGCATTCCTCCCTAAGTCGGCATTTGACGGTAGCCTATAGATCTTCGCACCCCCCAGCAAACCTATGGACATTATCTGATTGGGAATCTCAAACCTTGCTGGAGATAATCCGTTTGGCTCGAACAATCCTATGTCAGGACGAGGAATCAATCGAGGCCCCTTAGGTCCCTCTAAGATGGCCCCAGGACCAAACGTCGTGATAAACTGTGATCTTCTAATGGATTGGGATTGGGACATAGAGATCACGTTTGGAATCCAGTTGTTTCCTCAACATCTCGTAGAGATTGCGGAGCATTATGGTAGACAACTCGTATGCCTTTATGATCGTGCTCCGGGTCTCCGAGCACCACTGGTGTTTTTGCATTGAAATATTCGACATACTTCAGATCTCCATGCTCCATCGCTGCTAATTTCCAGTCGTCAATTCTTGAGTTTGCGAACTCCAGCACGTCATCAGCAGAGGGTAATCTGTTGATTGGTTGCTTCCTTGATCTGTTTTCGAAAAGAGCTGGAAGCGGAGAAACTTCTTTCGCCTCTCTGTTAGCTGCCATTATGGGAGCGGATGAGTCCTCGTACCACGACCTGATGGAATTCCTCATGTTTCTTAATATGCCTACCACAACTGGCCCCGTAGCTCTCCCAAGTGCGCCTGGAGAAAATGGGGCGACCGTGATGTCCTCGACGAAGCGATGGAGGGCTCCATGATAGCCTGAGAAGAATTCGTAATGGCTAAGATCACGTGGTCTGGTCGCTCTATACATCACGACAACCAGAGCTCCACGCCTTCTACCGACGCGTCCTGTTGCCTGAATGTAAGCTGACGACGTCTTTGGTTGACCATTAACCACCATCAGCGACAGTCGGGGTATATCGACGCCCGTTCCGAACATCGACGTTGTGAACAGTGCGTCGCGTCCAGTTGGGTACCTTCTCTCAAGCAATGTCAAAATAGATGGTAGTTCAGTAGATCTGCTCCGGCTGGACAACTCGACAACGTTCTCGTCATGCAGCGGTCGTGCGTTTGATCCCCCAATTCGATCAACGCGCTCGGGTATGTCCTGCCTGTACAGATTCCGTGCTCCTGCCAGCTCTCGTACTGCATTGAAGTATCCAGCGATTGTCCAGAACGGGTCGATCTCATCCTCATTCGAAATGTTCGTTTCCTCGTAAACTGACTGCATGAGACGAGACCAAACGCGTATGAGTGGGGTCAAGGGGCCTTTGCCAAACGCACATACACCAGCATACAACTGGCCTGCCTGTTCGCTTTCAATCGGATGGGGTCGAGGCTGGAATCTCAAGAAGAATCTGTCGTCGCAAGTGTTCCCAGGAGCTGGAAAGTACAACAACCGTCTGGCGAACACGGCCTGTACTTGTTCTTCAGCCCTTTTTATTGTGGCCGTTGAAGCCACGTATTTGCAGGTACGTCCTTCCAATGTCGTCAGCGTATCTATTGCGACTTCATAGATTCCAGTCAGACTTCCCAGTGGTCCTTCAATGAGATGCAGTTCGTCCTGAATGATCAAGTCTGGAGGACTGAAGGTTGGCACGGCAACGTGAAGTGGGACTGTTCCGCCCGCACCGCTTGGATGATCATCAGTTCCTGCTCCGAAAGCTGCGAGTCCTCCTCGATAGTATCCGAAACGAGAATGAAAGAATTCTATGTTGCCAAATAGAGCGGCACATCTTGGCTCAAATGGAAGCCTAGCAAACTTATCAACTGTCGAGATCAGGAATGACGGCGGATGGCCATAGATCTGTTCGTCTACTACAAGTGCGGGGATGGGGATGCTTGTGCCCAGCCAGCGATGAGCGAAGCCTTCATGCAATGCTCGCGTCCAGCGGGAAACCATTCTGAAAGACGTGCCATCTTCCAGTCTGATTCGCCGTCCCTTTACATCAAGGTCCTTGCACTGAAGGTCGTGCAACGGTTTGCCGTGAGCCTTTAGTGACTTCCCAGTCTGTTCGTCAACATCGATCCACCCGGAATCTAGTGGGACCCCCTCAGCCCAAAGAGCGGCGTGATTCAAATCGCAATCAGGGTTAGGGCAGTAGATTTCGAAATCCAGATCCTTCTTGGTCGCACGCGATGTAAGGTAGGTTCTTATGAAATAGCCAGGGCGAGAGGGACGAGCCGATAATGGTTTCAGCGTGATTCCCTCACGATTGAACCGTGATGCAAGTTCTGTCCAAAGTTGATCTATCTCCTCAGAGGTTATCTGATCTTTCCCCGTAACCACAACGGCAATTACCCCTGCATTTCCGATATTTCCAAAACTAAGTGAGTTCACGGTAATGCTAGGCATTTTCACATCCTGTTCAAAACGTTTGTAGGCGCCTTCGACGTCCGAAGGTCCGAACTCTGTCTCAACTACGAAATGTATTTTCTTTGGTTGTCCAGCCTCTAATCCGCCCTCTGGTAACGCGAGCAAGGCATCGCAAACTGGACAATTTAGAATCTGAGCCGGTTCCCCTTCACCTTTGCTGCCTTTGAGAATTGAGTTGGCACCAGGAATGAAGTCCCCGGTTTCACGCACGTATGTGTCTCCGAGCCTATTGGGCCTGACGCTTCCGCCGACCCAGAGGCCGATTGAGAACCGACTTGATCCCCAAATGAAATCCTCTGTATTTTTGCAACCCGCAGGGCGCCATCCCACCGGCGATCCTGAAGCCAGACCGTTTACGCGTAGGAATTCACATGCGGTTATCAGCTTGAGGGTCCTTCTAAACTGTTGAATCGTCAGGAGGCGCAAAGTATATCGAGAGATGACCGCGACCCCGCCACCGGTCCTATCACCCGATTTCCTTCTGTGGGCCTCGCGTCTTCGATAAGCCAAAACGATTGCGGAAATGAGTAAGTACGCTTCGGTTTTCCCTGCTCCTGTTGGTACCCAAAGCAGATCACAGATGTTTCGGTCGGAAGAATTCGATCTCAAGGTCGACTCGAGTACCAATAAGACGTATGCCAGCTGAAACGGGTGCCAAGTCATCCCTTCTTTTCGAGTCCATTGAGACTGCAGGTCAAGTGCTTTGTTCCCGAAACAGAAGGCGAGGCGTGCGTCCTCGTCAGTGAGAAGAAGATCCAATCCCCAACGCATTCGGCGAAGAATATCATTGCACCTAGACACTATCGGGGTTACAGGATATTGGTCTTCATAGGTCTTGAACACGCTCTCGAGCGAACTAATCCATTTTTCATACCCATCTACCAATGAGGATAGTTTCAACTTCAGCTCTGCTTGATCAAATGTTTCAGAAAGAATCTTGGCGCTCAACTCAGGGCATTCCCCCCAGCGAACCTCCCAAGTTAGGTCAGGCGCCATGACAGGAAATATGGGAACGAACTCTGTCCTCAGATCAGGCGTCTCGAATGCGTTGCGTGTCTTTTCTCCGTAGATCTCGCCAACCACGTCACCATCCACCCATCTAAATGGAGGACCTTGAGGTCTCTGTTCTTCCAGTTCCTTCGTTGGAGCTTCTCGTTCCGGGTCAGTCGCCTTCCAGACGGCTGAACAGAGATGACCTCTGCCCATGACCGCCTTTTCTCTGTAAAGAAAATCCAGTTCTCTTTCGACGGTATCTGCAGAGACAGTTGCCTCCGGTTTGATAGCAACATTGCCTACTGTTTTGATTCGGAGTTGGGGCTGGTAAATGTGGTCCTCAGTGCGTGGTCGTTCGTCAAACCTAATCTCATTTATGAGATATACGCTAAGGTGCCAAAGCTTCTCGCTCATCCTTCTGCAAGTCAAATGAAGTGAGATTTCCGCGTCCGCAGCACTCTTGCACTCCTTTCCAGTTGAACTGATGAAGACTCGTTTTAGGCCGGGTTGATCAAAAGAGATCGGTGCCACAAATGCGCGAGGCTGTCGCCGCCAACGCTCCGGCTCGGAGATGTAGTATCTAGCCCAAGTTGCACAAACTTCCAACGAGGGCGGGCCCTCGCATTCGCTTGTGAAAGAGACTCCCATTGAATGCGGAAGCGTCCTTGGATCTAACACTGGCTGTGCGAAATCGTAGGAGGCGCCTCCAACATCAGCGTTGTCCTCGTCGTACTCTTGAAGCTCGCCTACAAGTTCTGATTCGGTGTCGGGATCGCTAGAGGGTGGCTCCCCTTTAGGAGAAAGCACACCGGTGATGTATTCGCTGCGAGGATCTCTAACTAATTCTTCTCTCACACCAAACCTAGGACCAAGAACCTCTTTGGCAAGTTCAGAAACAAGCCGGACTCTCATTTCATTCATCGGCTAGGTGATTGTTGGCAGTTAATACGTTTGTCATTCGCGCAAGAGTTGCGATACCTGAAAGACTTAGCTCTCTCTGAGAGAAGAACCCATTAACCAAGCAAATTCAGCAAGAGAAGAGAGGACAGAGGAATGGCGGAACGGGTCACAGGATTTGAGGACTCCTTATCTCGCTCCAGCAGACCAGGTTATCCTTCCGAAAGTGTTTCCAAGCGAAGTGGACAACTGGGTCAAGCAAATTCGAGCGATGTACATTAAGAGTATCGTTTGTCTGCTGACTCTTGACCAACTTGGCTATTATGCTCAACTTCCCGAAGGGCTGCTAGAGTATTATCGGAAACAAGGCTTCAGGGTGGAGCACATTCCGATTACTGACCCTCACGATGATCAGGCTCGCGGACAGCAAGAACTCAGCGATAACCTTGAGCGAATCTATCAGACTTTCTTGTCATTGCCGAAACCCGTGCTGATTCATTGCAGCGCTGGGAAAGATCGCACTGGACCGGCTGTCGGCTACATTGTGAAACGTTGGCGAGAGGGCGGATTTGTCTAACTGAAGATAAATGTGAGCTACTTGGCTAACGACTCACTACAGCGAACAGAGATAAGGGCTGGCTGCGTTATCGGAATTATTGCAGCTATTCTTGCATTGCGATTAGACGCTAGGCTTGGTTCCTTAGCACGGGACCCTGTCCTTAGCATAATCGTCGTTTATTGGGGGATTTACCTTGGGCTGATTGCAATATCGATTGAGAACGAACCTCTTGGCAAAAGAACCAGCTCCACCGTCAAAGAGTTGGCAATTGCGGTATTCAGCATGGGCTTAGTTCTTACCGGGTTCGAAGCTATTCTTGAGGTTGCTAATTATATTGACGAGTTTTTCCTAAGAAATGCTATTGCTGAAATATTCCGCAACTTTACAATATTCGGCATTCCAGTTACGGGTCCAAGAATCTTTGGGTTTGCCTTTTGGTTTTCCGCTTACGGGATTCTAGTTAACACTTTAGTTAGAAAAGATCAGCGGCGAAAGTGGAGGACAAATGTACCAGAAGCCTTGATTTTGATAATACTGGCTACACCACTCTTCTTCATAGACTAATTCTGGCCTGTGTATTTTCGAAATCGAAATCAACATCCCCTACAGACATCAACGCTTCCGCAAAAAGGATGAAAAAACCGATTCCTTCCGCTTAAGTTTCTGAATTTAAGCCGTTCGAGAATGCGTGCCCAATAAAAGGTACTATAGGCAGGACATGGTAACACTGATTCAGGCCGACTCTGTTAGGTTGGCGCATCCAAGGGACTCCCAACACGTTAACCTAGCGTGTGGATGTACGTGACGAACAGAAAAATCAGAGGGCGGAGCTTTCCGTCAGCAGCACTGGGTGGTAAGCCTTCCCTCTGTGGTCGGCCCTCTTACATTATTGTAAGCTACGGTCGCTTCCACGAAATCCAACGGATATATCCAATTGCTAATAAAGTTGCTAAAAAACGGTCGGAATAGCCTGTTTGAGGCTCGGCGATGCCATCAAAAGGCGATTTCTTAGACCACTTTTTGTTATGGAATAAGACTCTGACGTTCCTAATTGAAAATCCGAAGCTCTAATACCTGCTTAACGGTAGGTTTCGGTCGAGCCTACAAGAACTAACGCTAGTAGGTTAACAGGGGAGGAATTAAGGCTAATGGTTAAAGTACAAAGATGCTCGTTATACCTTCAGGATAAGCACAGAATTCGCGAGGAGATGAAGCTCGCGCAATATGCTGAGGAGAAAGGGTTCGAAGCCATCTGGCATGCTGAGTCGCGCCTCGCGCGAGATGCCCTCACCCCTCTTGCGGCCATGGCGGCAGTGACCAACAAAATCAAACTTGGGACTGGGGTGATAAACAATTGGACGCGGAACGTGGCTCTGACCGCAGTTTCCTTTCTAACTCTGGATGAGTTGTCTGACGGTCGTAGCCTGCTTGGGGTGGGCGCTTGGTGGGATCCGCTAGCTTCGAAGGTTGGGATCGAACGTAAGAAGCCGCTGAAAGCAATGCGAGAGTATGTTACTGTTCTGCAGCGTCTCTTTCGGATGGAGAATGTCACGTTCGAGGGAGAGTTTGTGAAAGTACGGGACATACGACTAGATGTTGTTTACGGCGATCCTTCCACTCCACGTAACATTCCAATCTACATAGGCGCCACTGGTTGGGATATGATCGAACTGACCGGCGAGATCGCAGACGGTCTACTCCTGAACTACCTAGTCTCCCCGAACTACAACCGCCAAGCCTTAGACCACCTCAAAAAAGGGGTGTCGAAGGCAGGTCGACGGTTCGAAGCCATCGACAGGCCTCAATTGATCGTGTGTTCCTTAGATGACGACGTTGACAAAGCGATCGATAGCGCGCGGCCACTGGTCGCCCAGTACCTGGGCCAGCAACCCCACATCGCAAAAGCCAGCGGGGTGAAAGAATCCTTGATCGAGGAGGTAAAGTCTGCGTTGGGGGGTTGGCCTGCCAAACCGGGGGGCCTGGAAAAAGCCAAGCAGTTAGTAGACGATGATCTCGTTCGACTTATCACAGCCAGCGGGACCGCAGACGATTGCCTCAAGAAAGTTGAAGAGTACAACTCCACCGGATGCACCTGCCCAATCCTCTACCCCTTAGCCGATAACGTGCACGCTATGATTGATGCCTTCGAGGCTAACCGACCGTCTTCGGGCCCACTGATCGCTTGAAACCTCAACTTGTGCAAAGATCAGCGAACGAAGGTCGGAGTACGGATTCACATTTCACCCAAGTTTAGTTCATTCAATGATAGGGTTCACGAACCTGAACTGAATCGTATCTAAGACTCCCTTGTCAGTAATTCTCAGCTCCGGAATAACTGAGAGTGTAGTGAAGGCGAGCGTGATCGTTGGGGAGGGAAGTTTGGATCCCAGCTTTGACCATGCGTCCTTGAGGTCCTTCATCTGTCTTGAGACCGTTTCAACGGACTTTTCCGACATGAGCCCAGCTATGGGCAGGGGAAGATGTGATAGTGGTTTTTGGTCCCTAACCGCGACCATACCGCCGCCGCTTTGCGCTAGGAGATTTGCGGCCGCAATCATGCTAGCGCCATCCATGCCCGCGACCACCAAGTTGTGGCAATCATGCCCCACCGTTGATGCAACAGCTCCCTCTTGTAGCCCAAGTCCCTTGATGAATCCAAGCCCCACGTTCCCTGAACCTTTGTGTCGTTCAAAGACCGCTATCTTTGCCACATCGTCTCGTGGGTTCGCCATTGCTTTCCCATCTTCCACGGGAAC
>Ga0181521_10003276_pt1 | contig 19119 bp, 12 predicted proteins | sample PEATcosm2014_Bin_32_FD_119764 | JGI IMG/M metagenome (GOLD analysis project Ga0181521, IMG submission 119764) | Peatland microbial communities from MTU Mesocosm Facility, Houghton, MI, USA - PEATcosm2014_Bin02_60_metaG | ecosystem: Environmental > Terrestrial > Soil > Wetlands > Peat | place... | reverse complement strand
TTCTCGCCATTGACTTCAACCACCTGATGCCGATACACCCCGCCCCGAACTAGCAAGTACGCAAGCCTGGTTTGCAGATCGTTGTACGCAACCCATTGGCGTTGCGGGTCCGAACCTGGCGGCGCAAGCTGCCCAACGCGTCGTTTAAGTGTCTGCCCTTGAAAATCGCGGATGGCGGGATCGAACTGACCGTAGAACTCCTTCTGGAATGGTCGGACCTTATCCCAAGGCGGGTTCCCAAGCACGGCGTCGAAACCGGGACGGTGGCGACGGCGGACGCCATCACCGTCCGGGTCCGGTTCGAAATAGACTTCCGGAAACGCCAGTTCCCAGCAGAACGCGCCCACGCTCTTACCCTTCGCGATGGCTCCCGCGGCGTCTGCGGACAGCCCTTCAGACGGCCCGCCGAGTTCGTGAATCTCCTGTAGCCAGCGGTTGAATAGTTCCGGGTTCCAGGACGGATCGCCTTCATCGAAGAAAGCACGGCCAATGCGCAAGCAGTGCGCATCGACGAAGTCCTCTAGCTCCTGCTGCATCGTGAGGAACGCCGTCTGTTGGTCCTGGAAATCGCCCGGCCGCTCGGCTTCAATCCGCTCGATTTCGTGCAGCCAATGAAACGCGCGGCGCATGTGCGCTTGCAGGTCGGTCTGACTGAAGTAGAACGGCAGGTCTCCGTCATCGGCCGAACCCGTCAGCGCCGGCGCCTTGCGCAGTTTGTTGAGCTTGTCCGTAAACGGGCGCAAGAGTTCGTCCGCCGTTACTCCTAACAGTGAGTCGCCTCGGACCAACCGGTGGTTGAGGAAGGTCAACGGATGATCAGCGGCCGCCGTCGCGAGCCACATGGATACGCGGGCCAATTCCACGGCAAGCAGATTCTTGTCAACGCCGTAAATGCAGTAGCCGGCAACCAGTAGACGGCAGGCCACCAAGTCGGCCTCTTCACCTGTCGGAGCTTTTGTCTGCCAGACGCGGGCAACCTCTGGATGCACGCCAGCATCGAGGAGCAGTTCGGGGGTAAGCGGGTCGCGCCCAGCCACAATCGCGCGCTCGCGCTCTTCTTCGACGCGCACGCGCCAAGCCGCCAACAGGTGGTCGGCAAGGCGGCGGCAGGCGCCGACAAGAAAGTGGCCGGATCCCATAGCGGGATCGCAGACTTTGAGTTGTAGGATCTTCTCCGGGCTCTTACCTTGCGCCAACGGGTCTATGCAGCGCCGCACCAGGTATTCGACGAAGGCGCGATTTGTGTAGTACGAGCCGGATTGTTTCCGGCCTGCGCCCGCGCGGAGGACCACTGAGCCCACCGGGATCGGATTTGGCGCGTTCTCTTCCGGCTCGAAGATGCGAATTGGTTTCTTCTTTCCAGTCGAAACCGGCTCATTTTCTTCTTCGATTTCCCCGTTCTCTGCCTCGTCGCCCGGATCGTCATTCTCGGTCTCATCCGCGGAATCGTCATCCTCCAGGTCCGGAGCCGAGTACCCGGTTTCACCGCGGCGGGCCCGCAAGTCCTCACGCTGGGAACCGTTGACCAGGACCTCGTCTCCATCCAGACGGATGCGCCACAGCGGTCCCGTCTGTTCGTCCACATAGTCGACCTTACGTTCCAGCAGGCCCTCGTACAGGGACCCGAGTTGCTCGACGTCAAGCTCGCGGTAGGACAGCGATACCAGGCCGGCGCGGGATTCGACTCGAGTGAGCAACTGGACCACAGCGGCGATGGCGGTATCGCCAATGCGAAGCGAATCGAAACTCGGGAAGCCGCCGTCCGACTGGGGGTCGTGGAACAGGCCGCCGCCGTAGGCGGGAATGCGCCCCTCCGGTCCGAGGTTGGCTCCTTGCCGCAACAGTGCGAACAACGCGCGTAGAGAGCCCTCGTAGAACCCGGTGTCCGCCTCGCGGTTGCGCCTGGGATCCGTGGCGGGGTCGAGTGCTCGGTGAACGAGGCCGTGGGCGCCGGTTAGAGCGTAGCCATCGCGATATGTTGGCAGGTCCAGCGGCAACAATCCACGCGACTCCGCATAGAGGACGAACAGGATACGGTAAAGGAGCCGCAGGGCGCCTGGGTAGAGGTGCTCCAGAAGCTCGCGCCGATCTTGGAAATCGGCCAGGATTTCGCGGTTGGAGGGATGATCGAGCGCGCCTTGCAGGAGGCGCTCCACCGCGAGCGGGGCCTGCGAACCCAACCGGGCGCCTACGTCCTGCTGATGCTCGCGGCCCAGGCGCACGACCTCATCGACAACTGCGGGAGCCGGATGCCAGGCTTCGCCGCGTAGCATCCCCCACAGAGTGTTCCAGGCGGCGCGGGCTTCGTCCGTCCCGTTTGCCAAATCCAGAAGACTGAATGCAAGGTGCGAGGATACGAACCCCTCACTGCGCCGGACCAGCCGGAGTTCGAAGGCATTCAGCAGTAGCCCCCACGTCAAGCCTTCGTGCTCCAGGATGCGCACTAGGCTGTGGGACGGTGCAAAACGGCGGTGCAGACCCTCTGGCGGCAGATCGAGCGATGATTCAGCCGGGATGACGACCACACGTGCGATGGGCTTCGAATCCGCCAGAAGAGGCATCCCAGCGTCTTCCGCGCCGATCTCTGTGACCACTTCAGAGGGTTCACCCAGCGTCCATCCGAGGAGCTTCGCAAGGGGGTCGAGCAACCCCCGGCGGGTTACGCGTGCCTGCCGGCTGCCGCGCAAATCGCGTTGCGCCTCCCGAATGAGAGAAGCGACCCGACGGTGTTCGCGCTCGGCGCCGGTGCGGTCGAGCCTGGCGGCCAGTCGAGCTTCGTTGGGAAGAAGCTTCTTGAGGTAAAACTCACTGAACGCACCGCCCTGGACCGAGAGGATCTCCATCAGAGGGACTCCCCCGCAATCGAGGCTGGCACGCGAAGCAAAACGCCGAGTGATTCTATGGCTGGCGCGTCGATCTGAAGGCGGTGTTCCAGGTATTCCCGCTGTTGCGCCGCGCGCTGGTGGTGCTGGTCGAGACGGCGGCGGATGGCAGGTGGCAGCAGGGGCTTGCCGTCGAACAGTTCCTGCTGTTGGTTGCGCTCATAATCCCCAAGAATAGCCGCGCGAGTGGCGGCATCCCAACGGTTGACTTCCGGCTTCTGGATCGCAACCTCGACGCCTCGGAAGGCCAGCAGGTCCTCCCGCCACCGTTGGGCCCGGCCCAACGCCTCGGCCTCGGCCAACTCGCGCGCCCTTAACCACCAGCTTTCGAACAACGTGTTGAGCAACTCCGATGGAGCGTTGCCAGGATGAGCCGATCGTGAAGCAGTGTCGTCCCGGGCGCTGTCGCGCGAGACGTTCAGATCCGCGCTGACCCGCACGGATTCGAACCGCTGAACATTCAGGCCGTTTCCGTCCCGCAGAACCACGAGGAAAGTCGCGACGAGATCGGGTGACGTAAGTTCCGGATCCACGACATAGGCCAGACGGTGGTCGTCTTCTTTTCGGAACCGGCTGGCACGTACCCAACGGACGGCCGCCTGGATAAGCGCGTGGTCTTCGTGCAGCACTTCGTTCGCCGAAGCCTCGTCATTGATCCGAGCGCCAGGCGGCAGAATACTGTCATATTTGGCTGGGAGTTCCGCCGAAACCCAACCAGGAGGCGTCCTGATGCGCATCGCCTCGCCATGACGTTCGACGGAGCCGCCTGCGCCCTGCACCGCGCGCTCCAGGAAGCGGTCGAGAGCCACGCCCTCATCACATTCCCGGTTGTGGGCCGCTTCGGCGCGACGTTGCTCATCGAGGTTTTCCTCGCCTTCGCCGATCTGTTCTCTGATGCGAGGGTCGGCCGCGCGGTTGAGTTCATCGTCGATCTGCGCCTCTGCTTCCGCCACGGCGCGCTGAAGATCATGGACCGGCAACGTCAGGATCTGCTCGATACGTTCCGCCTGGATCTGGCCCAATATGTCGCCAACAGAGCCCAGGCGGCGCATCTGGTTCTCTATCTTGAGGACCAGGCGTTTGAGAACCTCTCCCTCGTATGTGTCTTCGGCAAAGAGAAAAGCGATGACTGGCGGCTCGGTTTGACCATATCGATCGATTCGGCCATTGCGCTGCTCCATGCGGTTTGGATTCCACGGAAGCTCAAAATGTACGAGGGTGTGGCAATGCTCGTGAAGGTTGAGGCCCTCGCCGGCCACGTCGGTGGCGACCAGGATGCGCGCTTCGGGCGAGAAGAAACGCTTGAGCGCAGCAGTGCGCTCTTTCCGCCCCCCGACATCACTTGTCAGCCTGATCAATTGACCGGCATAGCCGTTGGCGTTGAGATGTGTATAAATCGCATCGACCGTGTCGGCATACTCGCTGAATACGATCACCTTTGCCGCGGGATCGGCGGCGTGGTGGCGGCTGAGCCATGCCGTCAAAGCCACAAGCTTCGGCTCGGTATGCGCGGTACAGGCGTCGGCAAGGGACTGAAGCTCGCTGAGGGACTTCATCTCATCCTTGAGGCGGTGGACCTCCAACCCGGCGCGCTGCATGGCCGACCTGTAGCCGCGGTGGAGGTCCCGCTCCAGCCGCTGCTGCACGGATTCAGAAATCGCCTCGCCACGGTTGTAGGCGCGGAGATGCTCCTGGCGAACCTCGACCTCGGTTACTGATTCTTCGATGTTCCTCCGCCGTTCGGCGATGGTTGAGCGCAGGGCCGCAAGCGATGAGGCAGCGCGCTTCCGCAGAATTGTGGCAACCAAGCGAATGATCTCGCGATCGCTCTTAAGTGCTTTTTTTGCCACGAGATCGAGTTGGAAGGCTTCGTCCCGCACTGCCTCCTGGAGGCGGTGCTCCGGCGATCCTTCCGGGAGCGGGACCGGAATCGGCTCTACCGGCAATCGCGCAACAAATTTCAGCTCGCCATTGGGAAGCCGGATATGCCGTTTGAGGCGCCGGACCATATGGCGGCGGTAGTGTTCGAAGCGAAGGGGTCTTCCCGGCGTGACCAGCGACGGCTCCAACAGTTCGAGCAAGGAGGCGAAGTTTTCGTCGTAGCCGTCGTGTGGTGTAGCCGTGAGCAGGAGCAGCGCGCCAGTGTTCTCGGTGGCAATCCAACGCGCCAGGCGATAGCGGTCCGTGACCTCGTCGTCGTTTCGTCCAGCAGCAAGGTGGTGTGCCTCGTCGATGATGATCACGTCCCAGCGGCTGGCGGAGAGTTCCCGGAAGGCTCCCTCGCGCCGCTTGATGAAATCCACGGAGGCGATGACGCGCGGTTCGATCGCCCAAGGATTGCTACCGGCTTCGAGGGAGCGCCGCGCCTCTGCGACGCCTTCGCTGTCGAAGATACGGAACTCAAACCCGAACTTGGACGCCAGTTCCGTCTGCCACTGTTCAAGGATGGAGGCCGGGCAGACGATGAGGATGCGATTTGCCCGACGCCGAGCATTCAACTCACGCAGGACCAGGCCGGCCTCGATCGTCTTTCCCAGGCCAACATCGTCGGCGATCAGCACGCGAGGGCGAGGCAGTTCGAGAGCCCGTAGTGCCGGCACCAATTGGTAGGGCTCGAAGCGAATGCGAGAGCGGGAGGAGGCGACCAGCCGATCGTCGCCAGGCGCGAGGCTCAGTCGGATGGCGTCCATCAGGAGATGGAACCGGCCCAGCCGCCCGGGGTGGGTCAGATCCAGTTCCGGAATCTGGTCAGGCTCCACGGGCTCAAGGTGCGGCAGCACGTAGATCTCCTGGTTGCGCCAGGCGTCGTCGATACACCTCAGATGGAGGCGGCGCAAAGGCTCTGCACCATTGCCGGGAATGACATCACAGGAAAGAACGATGAACCTCGTCCCCCTGGCCCGGACTGTCAAACCCGCCGAGAAGTCCTGGTTCATAGGGCCGACCTTCCGATTATAGGTGGCGGCAGAGTGAAACCGCAGAGCCTGCATACTGGTGGAGCACCTCGGTCGTCAGAGCAGCGCAACGTCGCAATGTGGCCTCCCGCTTGCATACTGATTTGTACCTTACTCCTTAGCGCAACCAAGTCACGCCGTGCCGCCGGAGGCTGGGCGGTTCTGTTTCCTAAAGGACTGCTGGTGTTTACCTTTTAGAAACCGTTGCGCAACCAGTCGAAATGATTAACTCGAGTATTTGCAGACTTCGGGACGTCGTTTCTTGGGTGGAGCTATGTGCTTATACAGGTACTCAAAGCCTCGATCGGTTGTAAATACCGCAGAGTAATCTGGGCTATCCAAAAGAATCGTAAGGTCGCTCAACGCATGGCAGTTGAGATTCCCACGGATCAAGGCCCAATCTTCCCGACCATTTGAGTTAACCTGCGGGTAGACTGCGTTGACCGGCTCTAGAGCGTCCTGCTCCTTTGGGAGGGCGCGTCCGTCGCGGCAAGCGTCGCATCCGCGCAATACCGCCGTTCTGTATCGCTTGTAAAGATCCGGCAGGTGACATGCTGCAGTTCGTCGATCACAACTGGTGTTTAAGGCAAATGTCGTGCTCAGAATCTCCACTTGCTCCAGAGCAGGTGCACACGCGAGGGTATCCGGGATCCCGTCGATCCGGGCGTGAAAACGATCAAGCAGTCCTCCCTTTACATAATTGCGGAGCGTTGACAAAGCGAGGTCGGACATGAATGGGCCCTCACCAAGTTCACGCTTGACCGTTGCCCAGACCTTCAACAGGATCGACATCTCTCGCTTGCTGAACCTGCAAGAGATTGCAGCCTCTACACCGGAGTCGGTCCGTTCTTGGGCCAAAATGTCGTAGAGAGTAATGGCGGCTTTGATTGCATTGGCTTTGAACTGCCGTAATACGAGCATCGTGGTTGACAGCGCCGCGCCCTTCATGTACCTCTCTAGCTCCCGCTTACGGCGATCTCGTTCAAAAAGACGGTCTATCTGGACGCTCGTGTCCAGACAAAGCCTCTTCGCAACTTTCTTAGCCATCAATCTCAGCCAGTTCCCGCGATAGAGCCCGCACGACCTTTGGACTGCAAGTCTGCTGACGAAGTGCTCTTGCGGCGTTACAAAAAGACGTAATGTGACGTACTCGGAGCCGTTTCGGATTAATTCGGTTAGCGGCATTAATCATGTCTGTCGCGAGGGCCTGCTGCAAAGAACCTTCGACCAGTGCCGGGAACACCTGGTCGCGCGTCAAGTGAACAACCTTGGAAAGAAACTGCGCGCGCCAGAACCCTTCCCTAAGTGATACAAATGGAGGGCCGCTGAACCTAAGTAGGGCATCGAGGGCTTCGACTGCCTGTCCCGAGACTTCTCCGAACGATTCTGCTACGACCTCCGCAAGGCGGTCCATCGCCTCCTCAGCGTCTCTCCTAACCTCAGGAACGGGGTCATCTGCGAGGCGCTCCAGATAGGCTCTAAAGACCGGTCGCCTTGAAACGCCCAAAGTGTAACACATTAGAGCCCTCAGCCTAAAATCCGAATGATCGAGGTACTCATCCGCCAGTCCATCAAGTGTAGCCTCGTCGGCTAAATAAGACAGTTGGGCGATATTCAAGAAAAAAGCCAGTTCGGCGTCGGGCCCCTGCGCCTTCCGAAGACACTTAAGCTCTCCGAGCAGCCACTCGCGCCGATCTGTGACGTTGGGAAACTTTAAGGTGCCACTCCCACTCCGCTTGGTGCCGTCTGTCACTTTGTCATCAAGCAGATCCGGCCGCCTGGGATCAGGAATCTTCATCTGGAAACCCATGTCTACTTGATCAACCCGTCAGCGCGTTTGATAGCCTTAATTATCGTTTCCGCAATGTAGCTGGGTTCTGCGGGTTTATTGATGATCTCGCAAGTACCTGCCTCCCGTACCCGAGCTTTGATCGCAGCATCGTAAACCACAGTGAGTGCAATGATGGGGATCCGCGGTTTCCTGCCGTGAAGCTGCCGTGCAACCTCGACTCCAGTTTCTCTACCAAACCGGACCACCTGGGCATCCATGTTAGCGCTGGGCGGCATGCCGATGTCCAATAGCACCGCATCGATAGAACGGTCTGTGAACCAGCTGGTCCCTTCCTCGATGGACGTGGTAGCATCAACGTGCAAACCATACTGTTCCAGGGCCGCAGGGAGTGCCTCAACCATAACCCGCTCATCTTCGATAAAAAGTACGTTATACATACCTGACGCTCCTTTTTCGGACTGACAGACTAAAGACGGTCTTATAGTCTCGGCTGCCCCGAATCGGGTCGCTAGTGACCGACACATTGCCATAATGATCTGCGAAGAGTTTGACAACTGCAAGTCCAATACCTGTTCCCTCCCGGACGTGTTCTTGGGCGACCCTAGCTCGGTGGAACTTTTCGAAGATGCGATCGATCTCATCGGGAGGGATTCCAATGCCGCGATTAGAAATTCTTAGGTTATAGGTATCGGCATCTTCGTCGCCGGAAATGCGAACCTCCGTGCCGCCCGAAGAGTACTTAATGGCATTGTCTACGAGGTTAAGGACCGCTTGGGTACAGAGTAATTCGTTGACAAACACGGGCGACCAGTTCTTCAGATCGCGGTCAACCACCACAGTGACGGCGCGGGAAGCTGCCGAGTCTTGTAGTAAGTCAACCCACTGGTTGACGATATCATAGAGGCGAAGGTTCCTGTCTGCGGTGGCATCGAAGCCTTCGCGCTCAATCGTCACTAGCGTCCACACGCGCTGACTTAAGAGGTTCAGCCTCCGCACCTGTGTAGCGATCCTGCTCGCGTGTTGAACCACCTTGTCGACCGGGAGGGCAGCGTTCTTTAAAACGTCAGCGAGGACAATTACGTTTTGGATTGGGTTGCGGAGGTCATGAGCCATGTCCAACACAAAGCTCGTTTGTCTTTCGGCCGTCACCTCCAGTTCCTGGATCAAACGGGCTACCTCTGTGATCATGGCGATGGCACCGAGAAGATCGGCCAACGAAAGTTGGCTACTGTTGGCGAGAGTGGACAGCTCCACACGGGAGTCGCAGCCCATGACTATATGGGTGGCGCTCGTTTTGGAGTGCACTGCCGAGAGGACCAGCGGGTCGCCCTTCTTCGTGAGCTTGGGCAGGAATCGGTTGATCGCGGGAACGAATTTAGCGGCAGGAACAACTCTTAGGTCGCGGGCCTCCTTTGCGAGCTTTAGTAAGCTTTTTACGAAGATGCCGTCTGTAGAGACTTCGGCAGGTTGCGATCCATTGGCTTTGGCGGGCGGCCATTGTGCCAGGATTTTGACACTAGGACTGGGCTCGGAGTCGCAGGCCAGCACGGCAATGTATTCACTGCCAAAGTATTCCGCTGCCATCTGCAACGCGGCAGAAATGGTTTCCCAGAATTCGATCGGCTGGGTAGGATCAGCCGTCAGGAACTTGAGTGATTCAGCCGCTTTGCCCCGGATGGCAGCAATGATACGCGCACTTTCCAATTGGTATGTGGCTGTTGCGAGGTTGGAGAGATGGCCAGCCGCCTCGCTCAACTGCTCAATAATTGTGCGGACACCGTCCGGGCATATGCCGTCGATTCTCTTCGAATTAATATCTTCATCGAGTCGGCGGCTCAGTTCACCGGTCGCGTACCCAAGTGTGCGCTCGGCACGGGCGATTCTCAAGTTGGACTCTTCGGAAATGTCGACGCCGACTTGACCGGTCTCGAGTTGATGGAAAAGCCCGGTCGGTTCAGTCATTTCGGGATTCCAATAGCACCCGGCCTTCGGCTTAAGCTGTCCGGAGAAGAGGACGGCAATGATTTTGCCGTTTATTCGGACCGGAACGGCGAAGTCGATGAGGCCGTGGCAGCAGAGGTAGGCAATCGGAGCTCCTTCTACTTCAGCGCGAGCAGCAAAGTCACGATCACAAGCTTCGCAAGCGGCATTTCCTTGGCCACTTCGGACGGCGGCGCAGAACCCAGTCCATTCAGCTTGGGAAGAGCGGTTGAGGCTATAGTTGGCGCACTGCCATTTTTCAGCTACAGGTTGCCAGACCCTTTCGGCGGCGAGGATGCCGAGAGGAATGGAATAACGGTCGGCAAATCCGCGCTGATAAATCTCGACTAGGCGCCCGTTGAGTAGCCCGCTGTCTTCGGGCTTGTCTGAGGCAGGAACGAATGGCGGGATGCGCCCGCCGGCGTACTTGCGAAGAAGATCATCGATTTCGAGCACGATCATCCTCCGTCTGTCATGAGGCTGCTCGGCGCTGATTAAGGACACGCACCTCTGTAAAGCGTACTACTCAGCGCACCGGGGCGCAACCGCTCTTTCATCTCATCGCCGTGGGTATTCCGCCTGTCTGACGGCTGACTTGGCAGCCCAGGCGGTGCGACATTTGGCGTTCTCCGGTAATTTACGTTCACCTGAAACCAGAGTCGGTCGAGATCTGCGTGGGCATCGCCGTTCCAGGCCTGACACGAGGCCCCCGCTATCGTCTTCGCAGGCAGGCTGTCAGAGGGGCAGTCGATTCGGCGGTCGGCCTAGATCCCAAAGGATCCAATCATCGTTCGGCACCAATTCCCGTATGCGCCTGTCCCACTTCTTAGGGAGATGCTCGTTCAAATCCACCAGGAACGGTAGCAGCGGCTTCTCCGGTGGGTGTCGTTTCTCGATTTCGTCGGCAGGGATCAGACGCTCCCATCCCAACGGCTCTCGATATGTGTCGAAACCGAATCCATCAAAGAAGTGTTCGCCTCCCACGAGCGGCAGGTACCAGAGGCTGGGGCAGCCATTTGGGTTCTGCATTATCGGCGTCTCGCGAACTAGATCTTCTAGAAGTCCGGACCCCAACGGATCATTTGTCAGGTGGTTCCGCAGCCGCTGCAACGCGGGGAATTCCACATGCGGACTGACAAAAAGCACCGGCTTACGTTGCTGTCGAGCGACAATTATCTCGTGAGGAGTTCCGACGCTGTACACGTTCGTCGGGCAACAACAGACCAGGAAGTCGCTGGTGTCAACCATCCGAAGGTCAATGTGCAGAGCGGGCCAAAACCTCTCAGCCATATCTGAGCGCACGGCAGCGCCCTCCAGCCCGTTCTCCCAACTCCAGTCCCGCCGCAAGTCGGTTGTGGTCTGACCCTCCAGACCGTACTCGTGCAGCCCTCGGACCTCCGGCTTATCCCAGGGATCGAACACGATGACGCCCATCTTATGGAGAAACTGTCCGACTCTGGTGCGCCAGCCCGCAGCCTTTTCCATTTCTCGCGACGCGACGAAGTCCATGGGGCCGGAGAGGTAAACACGAGCGTCCTGCAATAGGCCCCCGGGGTGAAGTGCCACGCGAAAACCTCCTAATATTATGGGACAACTGGTACACTAAACTCGTAAAAGTGTATACCCCGGACACGCTCACCGCAACCGTTACCGGCAAAACAGAGGTCTAGTACAAGCGTGAGCGCCGTCACGCCTGATCCTTGGGGTTTGAAGAACGACAAGAGGAGTCGGAATATATGCCGAAGCACCTCGTGACTAGGACCGACGCAGACGTAGCCGAAGTAATCCGCCGCGGTGACCATCGCGACAGTTTCAAAGCAGCTTGGTTCGCAATTAAGAAGGGTGGAGAGATTATCCGCGATGTCCAGCGCTTAGCGCCCCGGCATAAGAACTGGTTGAGCTTGGCAGATGCTCAAGCGGCGCTGAATGACCATGCCCAGACTCTGCTCAAGATGCGAATTGAGGCTATTGAGCGACTGAAACGCGCACCTCATCATGCGCAAGGCTTTCGCCTGAGTGGTCAAACCGGGGCGAAGGAGTTCCGGTCAGTCGGTGTTCTTTGTCTGGTCAGCGGCTACGAAGGGCAGGAGATTCCCGGCTTCGTCGGTTATGACCGCGTCGTCATAGACGTAGAGCACATGGAGCAGGCACTAGGGCCCGCCCCATTGAGCGAGATTTTCACCATCCGGAAGAACATTGGCGAGCACGTCTATATTTCTACCAACGTATCCGAATCCCCTCAGCTCGTGCGAACATCCTCTGGCGCAATCGACAGTCGCTCCTGCGCGGCACTCACAGCCTTGAAGGTGCTCGCGGCGATCGAAGCCGGCGCCGACGTCGTCAAAGTAGGTTTTGCCCATTTGGATATTCACAAACGCGACCTTCGAAGCGATGAAGTTCTTCGTCAACTGAAAGCGGTCCGCGGATACGTAGACGATGCCGTCACCCAGAAGGCCCTGGTCATGCCCCTGAACCGGACGGGACGCTATCCGCTGATCAGTGTTTTCTTCCCTGAGATCGGTATCGACTCAAACGGCGAGCGCCCCTTTGAAATCATTGCGAAGGGTATTGACCTCGCAGCTCGTGGGGGGTGGCAAGGCGTTCTCATTGATACGTTCGAGAAGCACACGGGCAAGACCTACAAGGACTTTTTTTCACTCGAAGAAACCACCCGACTTTCCTCCATGGCCCATAGCAAGTCCCTTGAACTGTGGGTTGCGGGGTCCATCTCAAGACCGGAGATCGCCGGCTTGATCAAGAGCGGGGTGGACCTCATCTGTTTTGGCGGTGCCGCGCGGCACGCAACCGGTGTCCGCACCGCGATCGTGAAAGGCGAGACAGACGAAGCGATAAAACGTCCGCTCGTCGAGCAGTTGGTGCGGGAATTTGAAAAGGGCGACCCGCGCCAGATTGGCTAGTGCGCTCCATTCAACCTGTGGCATCCTGCGAAGGTCGGCATGCCAAAGTACGCCGGGTGGCAGGTCCAGGTCAGAATACTTCAGCCCAACGACTCGATCCGTCAGATTCGTAAACGGACTTCAGAAGTTCAGGAATATCGTCGTGTGTGTTCGACCAGATCACGCGGACTCCCAGCCGCTGGAGTGAGGCCTCGGTCAAGCGGTTCATAACCGCTGAGGGCCGGCGCCGCAGAATCGCAAAGTGCCGGTCGGCCAGAGATTCAGTCCTCTTGCCACGCCTCTCAAAGCCCGCCAGCCGTTCCTGTTTTGAGTAATGCAATAAGCGTCGAATATTGTCATCCTTGAGTTTAGTGCCTATAAACAGAAACGGATGCTCACGCATCAGAAACAGCATTGTATACGTGAAAAGCGAAAGCGGCCGACTAAAAAAGTCGAAATAGTCTTGTTCGGTCAGGACAAGCTGATCTGGAGTTTCCGAATCCAGGTCGCCACAGTACTTCTGATTGAAGTGCAGAAACCCGTGCGGGTGGTACACAGGTATCCGGTCCGGTTTTGGAACGGCATCCGGCCGCTCAATCGTTCGGACCAAGATCGTGCCGTACCGGTAACGAACATAGGAACGTAAAAGCGCATCGTAGTTTAGGTTGATAATGGCCCGAATGCGGTGATTTGCGCTGAAGCATCCTGTCTCCTGGTCGCGGGTGACGCACAGAGCCGCGACAGACCGTAGCGTCGGATTGCGCTGCTGTGTCTCGCTTGCGAAATCCGTCATCTCCCTCTGGTCTGGCGCCGGCGATTTCAGTACCAAATCCCGATACAGCGCGCTCCGGATGAGTTCGGCAAAGCGGTGGCCCTTCATCCTACTCCCACTCTGGGCTTCAACGATGCCAGCTATGGCTGGTAACGAGTACCCGTCCGCAAGGAGCTGATCGATGACGTCTGCTCCTCCACTTCCTGCGAACACAACATCTCCAACCCTGCGCAGCAACTCGCGCCAGTCTGGAACCCCACTAGCGGCCGATACACCTGCGCCTATGCACAGTATCAGCCCACAGTCACCGTAGCTCTTACTCAGCCGATGAATCTCGTTCGCCATACCGAATCAGTTCAGGCTGATCTTCATAAGCCAATTCAGAACTGCCCAGGTCGCTTCCAGGTCCTCCTGGTTGTACGTCAGGATGGAGTCCATCACCTCCGCACGTTCCTTTTCGTCTTGGGTCTCCGTTGCTTCGATGAACTTGGCAATGGACCAATCGCCGCCGTACTCCTTCTGGGTCCGCTTGAAGCCAACGTATTTTTCAACCTCTTTCAGGCTGTAGCTTGGAAGAGGCAGCGCGATCGAGCGCTGCGTGATCGGCAATAGGTTAAGGAGATTGGCCAGCACTCGGGCCGCGATACCTTGCGGATCGCCATACCGAGCCACGCAGGACTTGATGTGCGTGGCTTCGTACTCGGCCCAGTGGACGAAGGGGATGTCGCCGTACTCGGCGAAGATCGCGTTCACGCAACGTAGGAATTTCTCCCAGCCCTGCCGTTCCCCGTCCGGTCCGAAAGCGGCTACGGCCGGCATATAGGTGGAGGGCTTCTTTCCGAAGACCTGCACGCCCCAAAGATAGATCTTATCGAGTTCGTCCAACTGAGGCGGCATGCCCTCCAGGTCGAACATGACGAAGCTTTCATGCGCAGGGATCTGGGGCGTGGCGAGGATAATCTCCCGGCCGGAGTTGTATGCTCTCGCCATGAGCAGGATCGGAGCGGCTTTCTTGCCAACTCGTTGGGTCTTCGCGCCCCACGGCCGCTTCAATTCGGAAAGCGTCTCCTCGGTAAAGCTGGCGAGCAATTGCTCCGCAGTATCGATCCCTCTCCGATGGAGTTCTCCGGCAAGGCCTTCATCGACTCCATAGACAAGAGCGGCGGCTTTGTTCGTTTTGGCCTCGGTCCAACAGTGAGCATGGAACGGGCAACCCGTGCATTTGCTCCAGCCCACCGCGCCGAAGGGTTCCTTGGTGCTGCGCTTGACTTCGCGGAGGACTGAGAGCTCCACCGCTACTGTGCTCGGTTCGTATGGGACATCGACGATATCATTGGTCCCAGTGTGCACCTGCAAGCCTGCGGGGCGCGTGCCGAAGGTGCGTTCATACAGCCATGCGTACGTTCCAAGCTGACTGAAGATCTCTGGATGGTCCTTGTCGTTAATGCGTCGGGAGAGTTTCGAGTCGCGGATTACGTAGCCGCCATTGCTGCGGATGAGAAAATCGGGCTCGCCGACGACCTCGCATCCCTCTCCCCCGAAGTCCGCGGCGGCCTCGAACGCCGGCTGATATACTGCTGGAGCGCCGTCTTGCACCGCTTGAACCGTGAGCTCCCGGCGTTCCTCGCGACCACCGCGGCTTAAGTCCACAATGTGAGGTAACGTTGCGAGGTGCTCGCGCTCGTGGCGAGCGCCCAGGCGCCTAAGCACCTCCACATACGGGCTCTCCGGATCTTCCGGCGCCCCGATGGTTCGCAAATATAGCCGGCGCTCGCAACGGTGAGGGCTGTAATAAGTACAAAAATCGGACGCGGCAAGTCGCATTGCATTACTCCAGTTGGAATTTAGCACGAAACCGTGGTGGTGAGCATTTACACCCGACAGCGCCCTTCACCCACACCGCCCGCGAAGCAGGGACGAATTGGGCGATTCCCTGCCGACCGGGCTCAAAACTCTCAGATCTCTCCAAGATCCTGAAATCATGGCAGTTATGGCGACGTCACTCGCCGGGCGGCTCTAAACCCAGATTGCATACGGGCCGTATAGACGCCGGGCGCGACACATCCTTCGGCAAGGGGTACTATTCGGATGCCGTAATCTGGTTCCTTGGATTATACTTATTTTGAGGAGGCAACCTCTATGGCTGGATGTAACCCTGAACCGGCACTAGCTCCTGACTCCGAATTCACGTCATCTAGTAGCGAGACGTACCGGCGGTTTGAACGGTTGCGCGGCAAGCTACTCTCGCATTCCCTCCAGCGCGGCATCACACTGTCCCAGATTGTCCAGCTTTGCTTGGAGGACCTGCCATCACTTTTGAATTTCGACCTATTTTCAGTCTATTTATTGGACCGCGTCGGCGAGATGAAGCGCATTTCGGCGTGGCGGACGTCCGGCGGTTCGTTACCGGAGTTGGACACCTTGGGGGTCAATGAATGGCGTTCTCTTGTCGGCTGGAGTGCTAATTCTTTATACTGCGACCCTGCTGTCTCACGTGACGAAGCGACACCGAATGACCCCCTCAACAGAGCATACGAAAACGCTACCGGCAAGCCACTCGCGCGGATCTTGCGTTTGCCGCTAAATGGTTCAAGTCGAACCTTCGGGATTTTGGAGGTGGCCGAGGAGCGTCATGGGTGTGGCCCGGCAACCGTGGACCTTGCTCGTCGTGAGTTCCGGAGACTTCTAACCGTGGCCGCCACGCTTGCGAACTCCATCACAGCGTGGCGATCACGGAACGAGTCCTTTGTGCTCGCGGACGTGGTTGGAATCCTCGCACAGGCTGATGTAGATTCCGAAGGCAACGATTGCAGTCGGGAAGTGATGTTCAACCTGGCCGTTCAACGTTTAGTTGCTGCCATGGATGAGTACAGGGCGGCCGTGCTAATGATCAGGTCGGCTGATCAGCGATTGAGAGTGCTGGCAAAAGCTGGCGACCCGAGCATCTCGTGGGATACTTGGCACGATCCTGAGTTGGAGTCGGGACAATACCTAGCTGGACGCGTATACGAGAAGCGCACCGCCGAGGTGGTGGAAGATATGGAACGTGCGCCTCATCTGTTTTCGAACCTCGATTGGATTATCCACTCGCATTTGAAATCATGTGTATGCCTCCCACTAGCGCTGGGCGGCAACTGCATTGGGACGTTAACGGTCTATACAGGCTTCGTCTACGACTTCTCGGACCTAGACCAGTCGATCCTGGTCACTCTAGCCGATTCCTTTGCCCTGTACTGGGCACGACTTGAGAGCGTCGTTCAACGTAACGAGGCGGAGAACGAATTGCGCCAATTGCAGCACGAGTTAGAGGAACGTCGCGTCACGGAGGCTCGGGAAGCGGCGGTTTTGCCGATGGTGAGCCTTCTGCATCAATCGAAGAACTCCTTCATCGAGATTCTCAACAAGATACCCGCTGACCCAGAGAACTCGGCGGTCAAAGCCATTCAGAGGATTGCCGAGGTCGGGCGAGACCGACTGGTGCAGTCTGAGATTCTCGACGCGAGGAGTGACGATGTCTTTGACGTTCAGGAGGTGATCGCGAGAATTGTTCGCTCCAAGGCGCCCAACTGGAAACGCTCCTCAATTAAGGTTTCGATGGATTTCGGACATCTGCCTCAAATCAAGATGCACCGGTCGCTCTTCGCTGAACTGATATATAATCTACTGTCAAATGCTGAACGTGCGATCCGGAAGGCTAATCGAGACAAGGGCCTCATCGAAATCTCGGCCTCAGCGGAACAGTCGAAGCAATCGGACGACCTGGTGATCCGCGTTAGGGACAACGGCATTGGCGTGCCAAGAGACAAACAGGACTTGATCTTTGAACGCGGCTTCACGACATTTGCCGCGGACGGCGGCACAGGATTGGGTCTGTTTCTTTCTCAGGATATCGTTCAGGGGTATCGCGGACGAATCTACGTAGAAGCTTCGAAGGTCGGCGAAGGCACTACATTTGTTGTACGACTTCCTCTCTCTTGGATTACAGACTGATGCCAATGCTTTGCGATGATCGCTCCACAGTGATAGGAGCGAATATTGTTGACTACACACGTGATCTGGCGCTCCTCGAAGACTCGCCGACTCAGCGGGACAGCCTGCGGGTACGCTTGGAGGCGGACGGGTTTAATGTACTCACGCCTTCGGGTCATAGCGAATGCCTAGGGTTTTTGCACTACGGCTGCAAGACCTTTCTGCTCGACATTGACATGGGCGGAGGCAAGCGAAGGATCGAGGGCCTGGCGGCCCTAGAGGATATTAAGAAGGCCTGTCCAGACGCGTTTTGTGCAATGGTCACTGGAAACCCCCAATTTCGCGAGAAGGCCCGGAAGTTTGGGGCCGATATGTTCATCAGCAAGAGCGAAAAAGATCTGGATACTTTGGTGGAAAAGCTGAATGTAGTGTATCTAGGGCGAAGGTTCGATGTAAAGGGCCCATTGACACTGGCCGCAATTGGACGATCAGCTCGACACGAGGTAATTCCAAGTCTCGGCGAAGTCGCGGATGAGTTGCGCGCCCTGTTCCCCTACATACGGTCTCATGTTGACAGCCAACAATATCGTGAGGCGGGGCTCGAACTTATCATTTTGGAGCCGGGACTAAGACAGCTGACCCAACTTACACGGTCCTTTGGAGACGGATTTGGAGTCGCAATCCATGCCTTACGCAACGCCATCCGAAATCATGCTGGTGGGGAATTGCGGTCCGAGCTATGGGAAGGGTGGACGAGTGCATTCGAGAAGGTGATGAATTCCCCGCGGTTAGATTCGAGCATGTCGAGTCAGCTCGCGGACGATTTGGATGACCTGGGATTCGCCACCGAGCCGCCTGGGTGGAATATCATGTCAGACCTGCTGATGGATACACCGTGAGAGCCGATGCGAGCATTCTTAGACACTACGATCCTGGCAGATGCGATCCTGAAGGATAGGGCGACGCGTCACCGGACCATTACCGTTCTGAAAGCGTTCAAACGGGTCGAATTCCCAGCGTTTGCGCTCAAGGAGCTTAGATGCGGCCCACTCGCTACGTATCGGCTACTACACAATTACCTGGCGGAGGAGCGGTCATTCCTTCGTGCTTTAAGCCGCGTACACGCTCTGTCGCGTACTCCCCGACGAAATTCGGCCTCAACGATCATTGAGGCGTGGCAGCGCGCAGAAGAAGACTTGTTTGCCGATCCGCGCCGGGGTGCTCGGCCAAACGACCAAGAGCGGGCAGACGAGTTACGGTTCCATTTGCAGAGATTGGTTTTGTCTGCCGACCGCCGGCTAGAACAGTTGCCTGGCACACCAACGTTTCCTTTGCGATGTTCCGTTCCGTCGGAGATCCGGGTGTTGCCAAACGGACTGCTTGCACAGGCGGCAAAGCCATGCAACCACGGTTCCTGTGAGCTGGCAGAGTATTTTCGCGACATGGATGTCGAACTGGAGTTGCTTATACGCGCAATCGAGTCGCAGCCAGACATCCCAGAGCACACAAAGCGGTTGAAGGCTCTTCACAGGTTAAAGGCCGACCATCGACTTGATGACCCCAACTGTCGTGCCTTGGGCGACGCTGTGTTCGTACTCCTTGCTCCGCCAAACTTCGTCATCCTCACAACTAACGTGAAGCACCACGCAATCCTGGCCGAAGCATTAGGTAAGGTTGCCCGGGCTCCATACGATTGATGATGGCAATTGGTTGCGGCAATCTAAGTCGAAGGACCTCTAAGACTCCTGTCGGCTATAGCTCGGTGTGCGCCAGCTAGGTTTGGTGGGCGGTGCCAGCGCCGGTTCATGGACATGCGCTTCGTACAAGTTTTCTCTGGCGTGGCGCCGATAAGTTCACCATGTCTTCGACAGCG
>Ga0181521_10003273_pt1 | contig 19123 bp, 13 predicted proteins | sample PEATcosm2014_Bin_32_FD_119764 | JGI IMG/M metagenome (GOLD analysis project Ga0181521, IMG submission 119764) | Peatland microbial communities from MTU Mesocosm Facility, Houghton, MI, USA - PEATcosm2014_Bin02_60_metaG | ecosystem: Environmental > Terrestrial > Soil > Wetlands > Peat | place... | reverse complement strand
GCCCCCGGCGGGGCACACGGCGGAGGAGATGCCAGATCTGCATGAACAGCGTATACGCAGAGCGCAAGAAATCGGTGCGCTGCGCAAGAGCTAGAGCGTATTGTGCAATGAGCGAGTAGTGCTGCCGAGATGCATGCAATCTGAGGCGTATGTTGGAATTCGGACAACCGATGAGGCATCAGTCCAATCGCAAACCTAGATTTCCATTTCCGAAATGCCCCAAGAGAGACGACCCGTAGTCTAGTCACTGCCATAAACGGCCCCGAACGGGATCGCGCGCCGTGACTGATCGCTGATTGCGTTGAAGCGATAGGCAGTGTTCGGTTGGGGGAGTCTCGAAACCAGTCGCATGGCCGCGATCAAGGCGGGCGAACTCGCAACAATGCGGGCCCAGGAGGGGTGTTCACCGACACATGCTGATTGGTGCGGTTTGGAGAGGGGCGGCAGACCTCGCGGTCCGCAGCACTCGCAGAACCGGGCTTCGAGCGCTTACACCATCGCGCTCCCAGCGCGACGCATCCACAGCGGAGATGGCTAGAGGTAATGAACAATCCGCGCATGGTACAAAAAGACCCGCCTGCCTGTGCGATCGGTCCCATGTCATGCTGCGCCGCTGACTGCGTCGGTTGAACCCTTTGAATAGAAGACGGCGACCGTAGTGAAGGTACCGTTGGACGCCCTAGAAGTTGCCACACACCATCGTACTGGATGTGGTCCTGGCCGTGCCGGACAACATACTTTAGCCATGGCTTCCCCCCACCGATTCGCAGGACTGCGAGTCGCACGTTCAAGCCTGCCTTTGACGCGCGCCATGGAAAGGCGCTGTGTTGCCAGAGTGTGTGAGGGTTACCTGGCAACTGTCGTGCCAGCCGGAAGCAATCGGAGCAGCTGCGGATGTTGCCGGCGGCGCGAAAGTCCTTGCGATTGGCCGATTTGAAAACCGTGGGGCGACATGCGCAGAGTCCGGCAGCACACGCTATCGATGACAAGGTGTCGATGTAATCTTTTCCGCGGAAGCTCTCCCCCTCAATCAGGCTGACTTCGGCATGGTTCAGGAGACGGTCGGGGACTGCTGAGGTAAAAATGAGATGTGATTCAAGAGTTCAGACCAGTACTTGCTATTGCCAAAACGAGATTCGTAACCGTTAGTTCCAAAAGTTCATAATTGTTCATGCAGTACCCCGTCAGGGCGTTGGCCAGAGAACTCACCGCATTTTGCTTTGAAATCGCAAGCCGCAAAATGGAACATGCCCGTACATGCGGCGGACTGTTCGCTAGGAGCAACCGGCCGTTAGCCGCCGGAGGCGTGCGCACAACAGCCGCAACAGCGAGGACCGGATCATGAGAGTAAGAAGCAAACTAGCCGATGTGGAATTTCTGGTCGGGTCGATCGAGCGTAAGGGAAACGATCTTGTTATCAATAGTCACCCCAGCCAGCCGCTCAAGAGCCGAATCTACATCAGTCCCGACGACGCCCTGACGGTACTTTGGAAGCTGATTGTGAGCCCCGCCGTATGGGTGTTTCTGCTCGGCTTCCCCTTCTTCTACGTGCGCTCGCGGAAGCGCGTTCAGTGCTGAGTCGGCACTCAGGATGGATTTGTAGGCATGCGACAAACCTCACCCACCCAGACGGACAGCGGCTCCGACACCAGACTGACCTGGACGGAGAAATTGGGCTATGGGCTTGGCGACTTCGGCAGCCAAATGGTCTGGGCCATGTCGATCACATTCCTACTCTATTTCTATACGGACGTCTTCGGCATTTCAGCGGCTGCGGCCGGTACTCTCCTGCTGGTGGCGCGTATTTTCGATGCCATGCTCGACCCGGTTATGGGCATGATTACGGAACGCGTCACGACGCGTTGGGGGAAATTTCGTCCCTACCTGCTGTTTGGCACGCCGGTACTCGGCATTCTCCTTGTCTTAACGTTTACGACACCGAACCTCGGGTACGGCGGCAAATTGCTATACGCTTACGTAACGTACATCTCGCTCGGCGTGGTGTTTACCGTCGTCAACCTGCCGTACGGGGCGCTCGCATCGACGATGACGCAGCAGCCTGATGACCGCAATGCGCTGTCCGTTTACCGCTCGTTTGGCGCACGGGCTGGCGACGGCCTTTTTGTCGGCCTCGCGACGCCAGCCCTTGTAATGGCCCTAGGGCGCGGCGACCATGCGCAGGGATTTCAGCTGACGGCGGTGCTCTACGCCTTGGTGGGCTCAGCTGCGCTATGGTTTACTTTCCGTACCTGCCACGAGCGCTACGTGGCGGCCGGGTATCTCAGACTGTCAATTCACCAAGTTGGCCACGCGCTGCGTCATAACGGCCCGTTCTTTCTCCTGATGACCAGTTTCCTTTTTTTCGTCAGCGCTGCTTTTACGCGCAACGCCGGCTCGGTTTACTACATGACGTACAACGTACAGCGTCCTGAATTGCTGGGGCCACTGCTGGCGAGCGGCACGATTGCCTCCCTGATAGGCATTCCATTCAGCCAACCCTTGGCCCGACGCATCGGCAAACGCAATACGTTCATCGTCGGTCTTTCAGGTTGGGCGCTTTCTAGTGTGGCCATGTACCTGACACCGTATGCCGACGTGTGGATTCTTTTCGCATGCTACGCCGTTGGCTATATCACATTCGGCCTGAGCTTTGGCTTGTTCTGGTCTTTGATTGCCGACACCGTCGAGTACAGCGAATGGAAGACCGGCGTGCGCGCCGAGGGTGGAATTTATTCCATAGCTAGCTTTCTGATGAAGCTTTGTTCCGCGGTGGCAGGCATCGCTCCCGCAATGGTGCTGTCGCTCAGCGGTTACGTCCCGAATACCGCTCAGTCCGAGACCGCGCTCAACGGCATAAATTGGATCATGACGGTGCTGCCGGCTGTCTTCGGCGTGATGGCAATCGCCCCATTGATGCTGTATCGGCTGGACGAAGCACTGTTTGCCCGCATCGTGGCCGATCTGCGCCACCGACGCGGCGCTGCGCATGATGGAACTTCGGCCCGAGGCCGCGCAAATGCGGCATGAGTTCTCACACGCCACCAGCCCGACGGCGCGGAGTGCTGGCGAGTCGGCCGGCCTGCAGCCCGATACGCCGTTGACCGCGTCGGTTGAGCCATTTGAATAGTAAACGGTGAGCCCAGTGAAGGTACCGCTGTACGCTTGGGAAGTTGTGACACCCCACGGCGCTGGGTGACCCGGCAGATGCCGGACCTCAGACTCCAGCATCGCTTCCACCAATGCATTCAAAGGTCTGCGAGTCGCACGTTTAACCCTGATTTTGACGTGCGCCGTGGAAAAGCATTGTGTTCCCACCGGTGTGAGGCCCGCCCGGGAGCTGTTGCTTCAGGCGGACGCAATCGGAGCAGCTGCGGATGTTACTGGCGGCGCGAAAGCCGTGTAGATTGGCCGATTTCGAAACCGTGGGGCGCCGCGCCCGGAGTGCGTCAGTACCGGCTATCAATGATCAGGTGTCGATCTGATCTTTTGCACGGAAGCTCTTTCCTTCAATCAGGCTGACTTCGGCTTCGTTCAGGATACGGTCGAGGACTGCTGAGTTAAAGATGGAGTCGTGGTTGAAGTATTCAGGCCAGTGCTTGCTATCGGCAAAAGCAGATTTGGAACAGTTACGTCCGGATTTCCAGGTTTGTTCATACGGCACGCCGCCAAGGCGCTGGTCTGTGAATTCGCTGCATCCTGTTTGGAAATTGCATGCCGCCAGATAGAGCATAACCGAGCATGCGGTGCAGTACTCGTTAGCGCCAACCCACTGTTAGCCGTCTATGGCGTGCGCTCATCAGCCACAACAGCAAGGACCGGATCATGCGAGTAAGAAGCAAGCTAGCCGACGTGGAATTTCGCGTCGGGTAGATCGAGCGTAACGGAAACGATCTTGTTATCAATAGTCGCCCCGACCAGCCGCTCAAGAGCCGAATCTACATTCCCCCCTGATGACGCCCTGACGGTACTTTGAAAGTTGATTGCGAGCCCCGCCGTAAGGGCGTTTCTGCTCGGCTTCCCCCACGCCTACGTGCGCTCGCGGAAGCGCGCTCAGGGCTGACTCGGTACTCCGGATGAACTCGTAATCATGCCACAAGCCGCACCCACCCAGACGGAAAGCGCCTCCGGCATGAGCCGACTAACCTGGACGGAGAAATTGGGCTACGGGCTCGGCGAGTTCGGCAGCGAAATGGTCTGGGGCATGTCGATCACGTTCCTACTCTATTTCTATACGGACGTCTTCGGCATTTCAGCAGCTGCGGCCGGCACTCTCTTGATGATGGCGCGTATCTGCGATGCCATGCTTGACCCGGTTATGGGCATGATCACGGAACGCGTCACGACGCGCTGGGGCAAGTTTCGGCCGTACTTGCTGTTTGGTACACCGGTACTCGGCATTCTCCTTGTCTTGACGTTTACGACTCCGAACTTCGGGTCTGGTGGCAAATTGCTATACGCTTACCTGACATACATCTCGTTGGGCGTCGTGTATACGGTTGTCAATCTGCCGTACGGCGCGCTGGCTTCCACGATGACGCAGGAGCCCGATGACCGCAATGCGCTGTCCGCCTATCGATCGTTTTTCGCACGGGCGGGCGACGGCCTTTTTGTCGGCCTCGCAACGCCCGCCCTTGTAATGGCCCTAGGGCGCGGCAACCATGCACAGGGATTTCAGCTCACGGCAGTAATCTACGCGTTGCTGGGCTCAGCTGCGCTATGGTTTACTTTCAGTACCTGCCACGAGCGCTACGTCGCGAGCGGCCATGTCAAACTTTCAATTCCCCAAGTTGTCGCAGCGCTGCGGCACAACGGCCCGTTCTTTCTCCTGATGGTCAGTTTCCTGTTTTTCGTCAGCGCCGCTTTTACGCGAAACAGCGCATCCGTTTACTACATGACCTACAACGTGCAGCGCCCCGAACTGCTGGGGCCACTCCTGGCAAGCGGCACGATTGCCTCCCTGATAGGCATTCCATTCAGCCAACCCCTAGCCAGGCGCATCGGCAAACGCAATACGTTCATCGTGGGGCTTGCGGGTTGGGCACTTTCCGGCGTGGCCATGTATCTGACGCCGTACGTCGCCGTGCAGCTTCTTTTCGCGTGTTACTCTATTGGTTATATAGCATTCGGACTGAGCTTTGGTTTGTTCTGGTCCTTGATTTCCGACACCGTCGAGTACAGCGAATGGAAGACCGGCGTGCGCGCCGAGGGTGGAATCTACTCGATAGCCAGCTTTCTGATGAAGCTTTGTTCCGCGATGGCAGGCATCGCTCCCGCGATGGTCCTATCGCTCAGCGGTTACGTCCCGAATACCGCACAGTCCGAGACCGCGCTCAACGGCATAAACTGGATCATGACGGTGCTGCCGGCTGTCTTCGGCGTGATGGCAATCACTCCATTGATGCTATATCGGCTGGACGAAGCGCTGTTTGCCCGCATCGTGGCCGATCTGCGCCGGCGACGCAGCGCTGCGCATGATGGAACTTCGGTCCGAGGTCGCGCAAACGCGGCATGAGTTCTCGCACGCCACCAGCCCGATGGCGCGGAGTGCTGGCGAGTCGGTCGGCCGCAGTCCGATGCACCGATGAACCGCGTATACCGCCGTTGACGGTAGCCCACGTATCTACGTATGGCCATCCCGGCCCCGCCCTTTCGTTTGCCTTCGCTATGAGTTGTTCTTTGTATTCCTTACAGAGAATCGCCGGGAAGAATGGAATAACAACACTTCTTCCCGCAGCCTTTCGCCGGCGTCTCCGGGCTGATCCCCGCGTCACTTGATCACGTCGTCCCTTTCATTCAGCAGCGTCGACATTGCAGCGGTCGATTGCGCCTGTTCGGCGACGACTTGCATCAGCAGTACATAGTTGCCGCTGTCAATCTGCTGCTAATGATCAAAGCAAATCTGGAGAACATGTTTGTCGAATGCGGGCGCGTAATGATCGGCTTCGGCACCGTATGCGTGGGGAGGAATCACGGTCGGCGTGCTCGTCAGTTGTGCCGTCTGCCGCCGTGGCATGTAGGCGCAAAGGTGGCGGGCCTGCTGTACGCCGGCGCTTTCCGCGGACCACGACCAGCGAGGTTCCGGTCGGCAACCCGGTACGAATCAGCGCCAGCGAGGTATCCGCCGCGAACGGCGCGACGTTGAATTCGACCATATTTTGTCTGACGGTACTCGTAACGCTGTCGAATCTCAGAATCGTGTAACGCTACCGGCCGTACGATTTGGCGCACGGGAAGGCCTAGAGCCTAGCCGATGCGCAGGGGGCGCTCACCGCCCCGAGTCTTGTCTTGCGCACATTGCCGACGCGCTGGCCCTCACGTACTACATCTGCGCACTCGCGCGCCGTTGAAGCGATCATCGCCAGGCTGACTGCCCATGACCAGAGCCAGCACAACATCCTGCACGTCACGACGCTGACTATTGTTATCGCCTTCTTCTGCCCACGACTCCTCCACAGCCTGCGTCGCCAGTCACATCTCGGCATGACGTTCTTGTACATGTCTTCGCGATAACGGGGCTCGGCACAACAGCTCAGCGATTTTCGCGCAACCGAGGTCAGCTTATTCTTCTACCTGCTCAGTCTCCCGGCCATACGCATCGGTGTTACGCTGGTGTCATCCAGAGTGCTGAAACTCAACCGCACGGAGGCGGTCACCGGCCATAGCACGACGATCATCGGTCCGCGGCGACCGTTGCCGTGATCGCGTGCAATGCATGGCACGCGATGGTCAACCCGGCGCTGATGACCGGCAGGTTCTGCCACATCACGGTCATTCTTAATCGGTACTAAGGTTGCGACGCCGCCCTAAAAGCGCGCCGCCGGCAATCATTCTTGTGGATAGGCGAGGCCAAGAGTCTTGCGGACGGCATCGAGGGTCTGCATGACCGAGAGCGATTCGCCGAGGGGCATGACCGGGCTTTCCCGGCGTCCATTGGCAACGGCCGCCAGTACTTCCAGGAGCTCGGCTCGATAGCCGGACCCGGTGACCGCATACTCGGTCGTAATCGGCGCATCGGCGGCATACTGTACCGTGAGGCGAGTGGGGCGAAACACGGGCGCCTCGATGCGCAGCTGCCCTTTCTCGCCAAGAACCGTCATGTCGGCCGAGCGTCGGATTGCGAGCGATATATACAAGATAGCCTGCGCACCGCCAGTATAACGAAGGAGCACGACATCCTGCTCATCGACGCCTGACGGGCCGAGACGACCTTGTGCGATGACTTCGGTCGGCGCCCCGAGCATCATCGAGGCGAGCGACGCGAGATATACCCCGGCGTCGAGCAAGACTCCGCCGCCGAGCGCCTTGTCAAACAGTGGCAGCCGGGGGTCGTAGTCCGGCATGAAGCCGCCGCCCCCAATTACCAGCCGGATCGGCCCGAGCGAACCCCCTGCGACGATTTCGCGTACCGCGCCGATCGCTGGAAGAAAACGCGTCCACATCGCTTCCATCAGGAACACGCCGTGTTGGCGGGCCGCTCGAATCATGCGCGCCGCCTCGATGGCGTTCAGAGCGAACGGCTTTTCACACAGCACGGCCTTGCCACGTTCAATACAGGCGAGCGCCGTCTCGCAATGGAGATTAGGTGGAGTGGCGATGTAGACGACATCGATCCTGGGATCGCGCGCCAGCGTTGCGTAGCTCGCGTGCGCGCGCGGTATATTATGCCGCGCGGCAAAGCCCTCGGCTGCCTCGCGGCTTCGGGAGCCGACGGCGCGCAGCTCCGCCCCGGAATCTGTGAGTGTCGCGAGATCCTCCGCGATCGCGTTTGCCATACGCCCGGTGCCGCAGATCCCCCATCCGATCGTCGGCCGAGGCCCACTGTCGGTCGGGCCTGGCGGCAGGAGCGTCATTGGCCCGCCCCCGTCGCTGCGGCGCCGCCGTCCACGGCGATCGCCTGCCCGGTGACCAAGGACGCGTCCGTCCCGGCCACAAAGGTGATGGCGCCCCCGATTGCCGCCCGATGCGCGGCCCCTCTCAACAAGTCGTAGCCGTGCATGCTCGCGCGCAGCATCGCGGCATCCATTCCTTTCGCTGTATGCCGCACGTGGAAGTCCGTGACGATGGCCGGCGGGTAGACGAGGTTCAACGGCCGGCGACCCGCAGTATCGGCGATGTCGGTAAACAGCACGCATGTGCCTTCGTCGACCAGACGTTCAACGCATCCCCGCCGACCCCGGCCGTGCCGTCCGTGGCGAGCGCGGCCTTTCCCTCCAACCGTACCGACATTTGAGGTCTCCCTTTATGCCCACGTTCGGCGGCGCGTCAACGCAACCATAGCGGTTCGCGAGCGGTGCGGCAGTGATGGCTTCTTATCGAGTGCATTATTTCATGCAAAGGCCGGTGGGACCCAGCGTTCGATCGCCATGCGTACAGTACCTTCTTTTAGAATCGCAATTACCGGCGGCCAAAATTTCGATGCGGTCTATACTCGCAGCTCGTCCCCGTCGTCGCCGACTGCGCCCCACCGAGCTGTACTCGAAGTTAGTCGTCTCGCGCCCGGCCAATTTATTCTAATGCCGCGCGTTAGAAGAACTCATTTGCGCCTGTCTTCGGCGGTCCGCCAATATCCGTGTGCATTGCGGAATCGGGGCTTTGCAGTGCGAGGTTACCCGGCAGGCACCGTGCCTTACCACGGCATGCGTTGCAACGGACGACCACGAAAGAGATTAGCGCTATGGCGGTTGTGCTCATCACCGGCTGCAGCAGCGGGTTCGGGTTCGCGAGCGCCGCCGCGTTCGGCCGCGCCGGCGACCGAGTCTATGCGACGGTGCGCGACCGATCGAAGGGCGCCGCGCTCGAGCGGCTTGCCGCAACGGAGCGGATCGACATCCGCCTGATCTACCTCGAACTCACTGATGTTGCGTCATTTCCTTCGGTCGTCAATTCGATTGTTAAAGACGCAGGACGGATTGATGTTCTCGTCAACAACGCCGGTATTCATCGCCCGGGCGCATTCGAGGACCTGGACGAGAACGCGTTGCGAGAGGTGCTGGAGACAAACTTCTTTGCGCCCCTTCTGCTTGCGCGGAGTGTTCTGCCGCAGATGCGCAGTCAACGCAGCGGCTACATTATCATGATTAGCTCGCTGTCTGGCATTGCGGGCCTGCCCGCCGATGTCGCGTACACGGCGAGCAAGTTCGCGCTCGAGGGCGCGACCGAGGCTCTGCGGCACGAAGTCGATCGCTGGCGCATCAAGGTGGCCCTGGTCGAAGCGGGTATGTACGCGACCGGGCTATTCGCGAAGAACATAGATCCTAATGCAACACTCCCGTTCAATTATCCGTCGAGTTCACCGTATCGCGCGCTCGTTGAGTATCGGATGCGCGAGCGGCGCGCGCGCCTACCCCACGCTTTCGACCCGAATACTCTGGCAGCGCTTCTAGTCGACATTCCAAAATCAGACGGTCGGCAGCTGCGCTGGCCGGCGGACGCAAGGGCAAAATCAATCATCGCAACCGTGTTCGGCCAAGATGATGCAGCGCGGGACAGGTTCCTGCGTGACGTGTCGGGCACTGATTGGTGGAGTGACGGCGGCGAGCCCCCTCCACCTGCTGTCGCGGAGCACAGCTGACGCAGGGTGGCGGACGTGGCTCGACGAATCGTCTTCCCAGCCAAAGGGTACGATCACCTCGAGGCATTCGAGGCGCGGCCGCTCTCGCCGTGAAGTGCTGATCCCGGTCCGATACAGCCTGATGAGCATCGGCGCAGAGACCGCGATACCGCACGCGAACTACCGCCGGGCTACGCGCTTCGCGGCACGGTTGTCATTCTCGCAGATCAAGACCGGCGTATAGGCCACTCGCGTTATCGAGGGGCGGCGGGCCGGACGCAGTCGAGTCCGCCATTGGCGACCTTACGTTCCTGCGACTGGCTCATACCTCTCACTGCACGCTACCCACGGAACAGTGCTCGCCGGTGCCGGGGCGTCGACCTGAAATCGGCCTGCTGGTGCGAGCTTCCGTAGACCGCCTTCCGCGCCGCAACCGCGCACACCATTCTCGCTAGCCAGCCACGCGTGCGCTCAACACCGGCGCGGCACCCGCTGGCCAAATGGCGGTTCGGTGGGCGGCTTCGGCAGAAATGGGGCAGATTAGGGTTGTTGACCTAACTACCGCGCACCTCCGGCACGCCGGTCTCCGTGAGACCATCGGATACCGGCAAAGTCCGTCAATGGGATTCGTGTGCGCTGTTCGCTAGTTCTCGACGCGATGGACTCGACAGCGCAATCGACACCACCGAAAACCCAGCGACCTCCACCGAGGCGCTCGGCGTAACATGAATGGACGGCCAGCCGTTCCTTCTCGGCGATACGGGCTCCACGCGCCGGCAGTGCCTGATGTCGCACGTGATGGCCAAAGGACTCACGATCGTCGCGACCCATGACCATTACGATCGCGGCGGTTGGACCCGAAGGCGCACGACTCCCCATTCTTCGATCCCGTACGAGCAGCGCATTCCCGGTCGACGGACGTACGCGCGAATTCGCGCCCGAGGACTGTGAAACCGCCTACGGGTTGGCTCGGCGGGCTCCCGATCGGACTCTACCTGAGGCTTGACGAGCAGACATTCATCCACATCATCCGGGTCGAGGCGTGGCAAGAGCAGCTTGTAAGGCAAAGGCCAGTGTGCAACGCCGCTGGTGAAATCTGTTCGATCACAAGGCTCCCACCGCGCAACCCGCATGAGTGCGCAGCTGTGCGTCACCAATGCCGTGCTGCCCCGGCCCAGCCCGCCGGGGGCGCTCCGGCCGCCGGCAGCATCGTGTGTACTCACACCGAACACCGATCACACTCGAGCGGGAGTCTGACACTCCCAAACGTAAAGCCTGTTGTAATTCACTAAGCCGCGGACTTCCTACTGCTGCAAGCCGACCTCACGAAAAGCATTTGCGAGATACGTATATGACTCACGAACCGCCCCCATCGGGTCGGTCGCGCGATCGTACTCTACGTAATAGTGTTCAATCCCGGCGTCACGCGCGGCTTTAAGCAGCACCGGGAAATTGACGGTGCCACGACCAACCGTTGTCATGTCCCCTCCCGCAGTGCTGTCCTTAAGATGGCACTGCTTATAGCGTCCAGGGTTCCGTTTGAGGTACGCGAGTGGGTCCACGCCCGCTTTTGTCATCCAGTAGAGGTCCGCTTCCAGTTTCAGGAGGTTCGGATCCGTATTCTCGATGATCGCGTCGTACGGCACGATGCCATCGATGAGGGCAAATTCCCTGTCGTTGTTGTGAAAGCACAGGGTGACGCCGTGTGCCGCACAGAGTTGCGCCCCGATATCGAGAGCCTTGCAGAACTTCGCGACAAGCCCGCGCGTCGCCATTTGCTGCGGCCAGATAATCTGCCAGACCAGGTAAGACTGGCCCAGTAGCTTCGCCCGGGTAATTCCTTCGGCGATAACCGGTTCGACCTGTTCTACCGACATCACGTTTGCCCAGTGCTTCGCGAGCGCTTCCCGCGAGTCCTGCCGGCCCACCACATAGCGGCGGAACGCGTTGTAAAGATCGCCGGGCACGAGATGCTGTGACGGCGATGTAAGCCCATATATGTCCAACAGCTCGCGCACATACGCAGCGTCGCGCCCGAACACGCCAATCGTCTCCACTTCCTTGTAGCCGATCTGCGCAATGGCTTTCAGGGTGCCTTCGAAGTCCTGCTCCAGTTGCTGCATCACGGTGAAAAGTTGCAACCCGACGCGTCCTGTCGGTGCGCGCACAGCTTCGCGCGAAGTAGCCCCTATCGTCCCGATCGCTGGCACCGCCAAAGCTGACGCCCTCAGGAAGGTTCTGCGATTCACGTGTGCCCTCTCTGTTGCGCTATTCGCGCGGCCCACAAGATAAGGCTCCATATTCGATTACGTCGTAAGCGGCTGCGGACCTCGCTGTCAACGATCGGTTGGTGCGGGTCTGCCCCGCGAAGTCGGTGGATGCATCACGGACTTCCTTCCGGGCCGCAACAACATGGCCTGCGGCGACGCTCTGGGGCCGTCGGCTGCTGCAACTTGCCGTGCGGCGCGCACTGTGTGCCTCGAAGATCTCCGTCTGCGTCCGGGAATCCCCGTAGGCCGCAGGAATTAACGGCGATGACCGACGTGCCGCTAGCGCGCTCATGAGGCTAGGCCGGAAACCGACCTTTTTCGCGCGGCGACATTCCCCTTTGGTAGCGGCTTGGCGGAATTGAAGCGGTCCGCTGGAACCGAGACCGTATCCCAAGGCCTGCCGGGAACATTCGTGTGTTTGCACCCCGTAGGGCTAATGGCAGTACTGCACGGCATTGCTTACATTGCTCTGTGCCCGTCGAAACATGATGGTCGTCGTGAGTATCAATATCATTGCCACTTGTGGATTACCATTGATGACTGTTTCGTTATCGGGGGGATGTTTACTCGGATGTTCCCAGCAGACAACGGACCGGAGTTTACTTGTCACTAGATCCCGCTACGGTAACGCAAAAGCCACGTAGGCGCCGCCCTGCGGCGCCTTCGGATTTCTTGCATTGCTGGTGCAGATCACGACGTACTGTTTGTTATCGATCATATAGGTCGCCGGCGTCGCCGTACCGGAGAACGGGAGTTCGGATTCCCACAGTAACGCGCCCGTTTTGCTATCAAACGCGCGAAATTTCCGGTCGTAGATCGTTGCCCCTATAAAGAGCAGACCGCTGGCCGTCACAATCGGGCCGCCGTAGTTCTCGCTCCCAGTGCTCTTGAGGCCTTGGGCCGCGAGCTCCGGATATTCTCCAAGCGGAATCTTCCACAGATACTTACCGGTATTTAGATCAATTGCGTTGAGCGTGCCCCAGGGCGGCGCGACGGCTGGATACCCCTCGGGATCCACAAATTTGGCGTAACCAGTGAATCGGAACCTCGCGGGCTTGCCTTCGCTTAATGGAGATGCGCCCATCTCCTGCTTCGTGTTGGAGCCCAGTGCCGTATGACCGCTTACCGTGGGAGCACTGCGTGTGCCGGCACCGAGCGCTGGTGCCTCAGAACCCGTGCGGACATACTCAATCAAGCCACTTAGAGCAAAGGATTGAATATTGGCGAACGGAGGCATCCGCCCTCGGCCGCTACGAATGACCACCCCGATCTGTTCGGAGGTTAGCCGTTTGGCGACGTCCACCAGCGAGGGGTAGGCCGGCGGCGATCCCTTACGGTTCGGGCCGTGGCACACCGAGCACTGCGCTTGGTAAAGCGACGAAGCCAGACCACCGCCGGGTACGCTCTCAACCAAACTGCCGGTCCAGGCGACGTCGTTCGAGTTTATATAAATGACGCCTGTGCGCGGATCAACTGCCGCACCGCCCCACTCCGCACCCCCATCAAATCCGGGAAAGACCACTGTCGGCTTGCCGACGCTCAACGGAACGAACTGACCGTCGCTGCGGAAGTTGCGAAATTGCTGCACTGCCCAGGAGTGCGCCTCGGGTGTACGCGTCGTGAGCATCTCTTCGGTCAACCGTTGCCTGGCATACGGCTCAGGTGCTACGGGACGCGGTTGGGTTGGTGATGCAGTCTCGCCCGGAACGTCGCTCGGTGGAACCGGACGCTCTTCAATCTGATACAACGGCGCACCTGTCACGCGGTCAAATAAGTACAGATAACCTTGCTTAGTCGGCTGGGCAATCGCATCAATGCTATTGCCATTTCGAGACACGGTGAGGAGCGAGGGCGGCGAAGAGAAATCGCGATCCCAGATGTCGTGATGAACTCCTTGAAAATGCCACAGCCGTTTACCGGTCGCCGCATCCAACGCCAGTAACGTGTCTGCATACAGATCATTACCGACCCGGTCGGCGCCATAGAAATCGGAGACAGCCGACCCGGTCGGCGCGTACACAATGCCGCGCTTCTGATCCAGTGCGAAGCCCGCCCAATTGTTGGCCGACCCGGCCTCCTGCCAGGCGTCCTTCGGCCAAGTGTCAATGCCAAGCTCACCTGGGCGCGGAATCGTATGAAAAGACCAGCGCAATTGCCCTGTGCGGACATCATAGGCTCGGATGTCGCCGGGAGGCGCCGGCTTAGTCTCGGAGGTCCGAAAACCTACGATGAGTAAGTCCTTGTAGACAATGCCCGGTGACGTCAAGGAGACATAGTGTTGTGTGTAGTCGCCCCCCAAGTCTTTACGCAAGTCAATGGCACCATCTTCACCAAAGCTCATAATTGGATCGCCGGTCGCGGGATCCAGTGCATAAAGGTAATTCATGACACCTGCCAACAACCGGCGTTCCTTGCCGTCGCTCCAATAAGCGAGACCACGAGCGGGGCCGGCAAAGGTGAGTCCAGGGCCAAGGACCGTACCATGCAGGCCGGCATCGAACCGCCAAAGTAGCCTTCCAGTTGCGCCGTCTAATGCGATGACGTTGAGCTGGGGCGTGTAGGCATAGAGCGTACGGCCAACGACAATCGGGTTCGTCTCGGCGTCGCCCTGTTCGTGGGTATCGAACCGCCAGGCGACCTTGAGATCCTGGACGTTCCCCGGAGTGATTTGCGTCAAACCGGAAAATCGATCACCGCTCGCGTGGCCGCCATAAATGGACCATTCGGAATCCAAGGCCTTCGCACCACATGCGCACAACGGGATAACCGCTGCGCCTACCACGAATGCAAGCCGTAGCTCGTGGATCATTAAAAGTATGCCCCTGTTTTTCTTCACTTGAACAAAGGCCGCCTGCATTGACAAATATGCTCGTTTTAATCCAGACACTGCGCAAACCACCGGTTCATTGTGGGTCGTTTGCTTGAGAATTCCGGTCGCGCTAGCAGCCGCTACCTAGTCTCGGACCATAACAATCGGGAAGTGCGCAAGGAAGTATTCGAACAGGTCGCACGCGATTCGCTGGCGTTCCCTATCGCCCGCTCCTCCGCCCAGAGCACTTGCATCTGCCCCGTACGAGCCTCGAAGCGCTCGAAAGGAACACCCTCCGGTCGCTTGGGTGGGCACGCGGAAATCGGCTTCCCACGCAAGCACTGATCGCGGTGCTGGAGACAGGACCTACATCTGAATCCCTGCGGCAACCAGGCATTCCAACGGGCGCAACGCGTACTGCACGCCGGACGTCCCAATCAACGGTACCGCGACGGGGGTAATGGGCCGCAACGCTTGCATAGTGCTCAATGCCGCTCATCCCCTCGCGTGCGTCTGCCACCCGAGCGCGGAAACATACGCAATTCTCGAGCCACTGGTGCCGGGGATGCGCCAAGCCTGCGCGTCGCGGCCGCAACGCCCTTCATCGTCGGCAAATGACGATTAGCCCGCCTGCGCGATGTGTGTATGTGGCTCGTTGCACTGCGATGTGAGCGTCATGCGGTCGGTGGCAACTGGATGATCTGCAGTGTATGTAGGCAGGCAAATTGCAAGGCGGGGCCGCCACGCTCGCTTTTTCGAAATAATGCGCGGTGTCACACGGACGGTTGCAGTACATATCTCGTGCCGAGCGCGCTATTCTTGCGCCCTCGCGGCTCGGCACGCATGTTCCGAGTCCCACACGCTGGCGAGACACGCGTCGGCGCAGTCAACCGCGCCTTGCGGGACTTCAGGCGTCTAGCGGGCGGACCTGGGCATTTCATATGGCGAGCTGAGCTTGTCATTCGGTGCCAAATCAATGGCCTATGTTAGGGGTACACCGGCGGCTCGAACAGGGAACAGCCGGTACGCAATCGTGCCGCGGACTGCAGCCACGTTTTTATCTCGACTCGCCGCGTGCGTCCTCCTTGGCGCCAGCGTTAGCAACCGGCCCGGAGCGGCCATCGTGGGACCCCCGCATGGGCGAGCGCGAGGAAATCTGGTCCAACTTTCCGGGCCGATGGTGACCATTGGTTTCTCGGATGAGGCACGGTGCCTCGTCGCGATCACGCCTGCTGGAAGTATGGTCTATAGATAATCCCCAGACGCATGAGACTTTGTAGCGCGCAACATTACCTATACTAATTTGCGGCGAGCGGCGCCTTGGACACACGGCCGCATAACGTAACGGACGACTCCTGCTCGCGAAGGATTCTCGCGTCGTGAGCTTGCGACTGCCCAGCGCGCTTAAGGTCGTAGCTGCCCGGTCCGACATCACGCTGAGCACGCCGATCGAAGGTTCAGTTTGGCCGCAATTTCTTACCTAGTCGCCCCTGAAGTATAGCTGAAATAGCTTGTTTTATAGGGAATTGATGCTGTTTTGGGTGGTCAGAATCTGCAGGCCTTCGGGTGGAAGGCGGCATTTTCTGGGGGATTGTGATGCGACCGAAGGAGCCTGAGGAGACGCCGCAGGACGATTTATTCCGGATGAAGCTGGTGAACTTGCTGGACCTTCGGCATGAGCTGTGCCGGCTGGCGGAACGCATCGAGTGGCAGCGATTGGCGGAGCAGTTTGGAGAGCTGTACGCGGAAGCGGGACGGCCGGGAGTGCCGGTGCGGCTGATGGCGGGGCTGCAGTACCTGAAGCACGCATACGGGATGTCGGACGAGCAAGTCGTGAAGAGCTGGGTCGAGAACCCGTATTGGCAATACTTTTGCGGTGAGGAGTATTTTTGTCATGAGCTGCCGATCGACCCGTCGCAGATGACCCGTTTTCGCACCCGGCTGGGTGCGGCGGGCTGTGAGCAGCTGTTGCAATTGACGATTGCGGCTGGGGTGGCGACGGAGGCGGTACAGCCGCGCAGCTTCCGGCAGATCACCGTGGACACGACGTGCAGGAGAAGGCGGTAGCGTTTCCGACCGGTGCGCGCTTGTATCACAAGGCGCGGGTCTGGCTGGTGCGGCTGGCGCGGCAGTCTGGGATCGAACTGCGCCAGAGCTACACGCGCAAGGGCAAGCAGGCGCTGTTTATGCACAATCGCTACTCAGCCGCGCGGCAGTTGCGGCGTGCACGACGGGAACTGCGGCGGCTCAAGGTGTACCTGGGGCGCGTGCACCGGGATTTACAGCGCCAACTGCCCGCGCAGTCGGCACGCGTGCAGGCGTGCTTCGCGGAGCTGATGGCGCGCGTCGCGCGGCTGCTGGCTCAACAGCGGCACGACCGCGGCAAGCTCTACAGCCTCCATGCTCCCGAAGTCGAATGCATCGCCAAAGGGAAAGCACACAAGAAGTATGAGTTTGGCGTCAAGGTGAGCCTCGCCGTCACGCAGCGCGATAACTTCATCGTCGGTGCACAGTCGCTGCCTGGCAACCCCTATGACGGCCACACGCTCAAAGACGCCTTGGGCCAGGTACGCCGGCTCACCGGTACGCAACCTGAGCACTGCTTCGTCGATCGGGGCTACAAGGGTCACGAGGTGCGCTCGACCAGCGTGCACATCCCGGGGCAGAGGCGCGGCATCACGAAGGTGCTACGACGTGCGCTCAAACGTCGCAATGCGATCGAGCCGATCATCGCCCATGTCAAACAAGACGGGCTGCTGGGTCGCAACTACCTCAAAGGCGAGAACGGCGACGCCATGAATGTGACCCTGGCGGCCGCCGGCCGCAATCTGCGGATCATCCTGAGAAAGCTCCGGCTTTCTTGGTCCGCCGCTCCCAGCGCGCACTTGGATCCAGTCGCCTTCGGGCTCGCGTCAGCCACTTTGGCCTGACTCAATCGCTATGCAAAACGGCTTTATCAGCGACGACTACCTAGGCTGAAGCAGATCAGAACAGCCACGAACTTGTCGGTCGCCTACGTCGGATGCGCCCTAGCATCTATGCGTAAGGGCGACTATCCCCCCTTCAGCGCCGACTGAAAGACTGGCGCGCACAAATGGCCTGCCGGTTGGTTTTCAGGACGCGACGGCCGCGGAGGCGTCGGTGATAGTGTCAGAATGATTACCGTAAGAGTCCGGAACCCCTGACGTCTGCGCCGCTAGTCTCTATTTCTCGGAGGGACAATTATGTCGGAGGCGACCAGTAAGCATTTAATTCTGAGGCAACACATCGTCTCACCCAGATTGACGCGCCGTATCTCTCGCGCCGTCTAAATTTCTGTCAAACTTAAAACTGGATCGGATTTAAACGGTCAATCGCCTGCTGCAACGCAACGCGCGAGCGGCCGGACCTCCGCCCGGCGCCTTCACGCGTGTCGCGGTTGCAGGGAACGAGGTCGTATGCACTCTGAGCGATAGGTATAGGCCGTCTTGCTCGGAGTTCCTCCGGAGTGACACCGTAGCTCACGAAAGGCTCAAGATAGCGCGCGGTTAGGTCGAGGTGCTGTGGATTGTCCAACCAATCTTGCCAGCGTAGACGCGGCGTGGTCTGGCCGTCGCGTTGCATGAAAACACTGCCCTGCGATGGCCCACGGGCCTGTGTCGTCGCGGAACCGCTTTGCTAGATTAATCTTATGAGACCGCGACCCGCGAGATTACGGATCAAGGTCAGTGTTCCGAACTTCACGGCGGGATGGCCTCGTAGCAGTCAACCCAGTTGATCAATGCCGGAACGGCGCGCAGGAGGCCGTATGCAGCTGATTCGAGAGCACTAATTTGAATTCGCCGAACGACATCGTCCAACAGCGGGGCTCTAGCGTTTGGTTCAGCGATCCAAGCCACCGAATCCTCAGTGGCGTGAAAGGCTACCGCGCGCCGGCAGAAATGCCGGTCAACGCGTCTATTAGTTGGATAAGGGAACCGGTGTGCTATCGACCGAAATAGCCTCCCTAAAGATGCTCCGCGGGTTTTGTTTTTCGGCTGATGGAAGAACCCCTTATATTGCGGATAGCAGCTGGGATATTCGGTCGGAGGCTCGGTTCGATCAAATGGCTCTGCGCGAAGTGTACGCATTCCCGCTATCGAACGACCGCCACGTGACGGCAGCCGGCCGCGCTGTTGCGCGCGCCTCGAAGGGTGTACGGGACAGAATTCAATGTGACCAAAAAGGGTACCTGTGGGTCACCACTGGTCTTGGGCTTGAGTGCTTGCATGAGCGCGCCGGCCGGACCGGGGCTATCGAGACACCTGAAAGCCTTGCAGATCTTGCTTTTGGTGGAACGGACGGCGCTGAGATGATGCTCTCGCTGGCGATCACGCGAATATCGTTTTGCCGCCCTAGCAGGCTGTTGAAAAAAGCGGAGATGAACAGGTCATGGCGCTGCTGCGTATCGATTGTTCTGGAGCGTGAGCGGTCGCGAGTCCGTTGCGGTCGTCTTGTCGATCGATGGATGTGGGT
>Ga0181521_10003272_pt1 | contig 19126 bp, 16 predicted proteins | sample PEATcosm2014_Bin_32_FD_119764 | JGI IMG/M metagenome (GOLD analysis project Ga0181521, IMG submission 119764) | Peatland microbial communities from MTU Mesocosm Facility, Houghton, MI, USA - PEATcosm2014_Bin02_60_metaG | ecosystem: Environmental > Terrestrial > Soil > Wetlands > Peat | place... | reverse complement strand
GGGCCTGCTCGTCGAAGGCGATCAACTTCGGCATTTTGGGGATGTCCTCCTTGGGCTGCACGGATCCGTAACCGTTAGCACTCTCATGGTGCGAGTGCTAATAGCAAACCACGCCGGGCGCCCTCGCGCAACTGCGCCCCGAAATACCCAGCTCGAAGAGGCCTCCGGCCCGACGGCCGTCCCGGACCTTCCGGGCACGGCGCAACGAGCGGGCGCCGCTTCGCGCGCCGGGCTCAGCCGGGGTTCGTACCCGGTCCTCAACCGCCAGCGACGGCCGGGATGATCGACAGGGTCGTGCCGGCCGGAAGAACGGTGTCGAGGCCCTGCAGGAAACGGACATCCTCGTCCGCGACGAACAGGTTCACAAAACGCCGCAGCGTGCCCTGCTCGTCCAACAGACGCGCCCGCAACCCCGGATGGTCGCGTTCGAGCGCCTCTATCGCCGTGCGCACGGTCAGGGCTTCCACCTGGACCTCGCCCGCGCCCGCGGTCAAGGGACGAAGCTGGGTGGGGATACGGACCGTCACGCTCATCGTCCCGCCGCCCTCAGCTTGCCGTCACGGTCCAGCAACTCGGCGACGGCCTGGAGCGTGGGCGGGATTGTTGCCGACGGCCCAACCGCGCCGGCGAGGGCTTCCACGGTCTTGAGACCGTTGCCCGTGATGAAGATGACGACGCGCTCATCAGGTCGGACAATACCGGCCGCGGCCAGCTTGACGAGCGCCGCCACCGTGACGCCCCCCGCCGTCTCGGCGAAGATGCCCTCGGTGCGCGCCAGCAAGCGGATACCTTCGATGATCTCCCCGTCGGTGACTGCCGCTACCGCACCTGTTGTGCGGCGAACCACTTCGAGGGCATACCAGCCGTCCGCCGGGTTCCCGATGGCCAGCGACTTGGCGATCGTCGCGGGCTTGACGGGCCGCACGTGGTCGGCGCCGGCGGCGAACGCGGCCGCCACGGGCGAGCAGCCCTGCGCCTGAGCACCGGAGATCCGGACTTCGCGATCAGCCTCGACGAGGCCGAGCTCGGTGAGCTCACGGAACCCCTTGTCGATCTTGGTGAGCTGGCTCCCCGAGGCGATCGGGACCACGACATGGTCGGGGAGCTGCCAGTCGAGCTGTTCGGCGACCTCGAACGCGAGCGTCTTGGAACCTTCGGAGTAGTAGGGCCGGATGTTGACGTTGACAAACGCCCAGGAGGCGAACTCGCTCGCCAGCTCCGCGCAAAGACGGTTCACGTCGTCGTAGCTGCCGTCAACGGCCACGAGGTGCCCGCCGAAGACCGCCGTCGTGATGAGCTTGACGGCCTCGAGATCGTGCGGCACGAACACGAACGACTCCATGCCGGCCCGGGCGGCGTGGGCGGCGACCGAATTCGCGAGATTGCCCGTCGAAGCACACGCGGCGATCTCGAACCCGAGCTCGCGGGCCTTGGTGAGCGCCACGCCGACCACCCGGTCCTTGAACGAGCCCGTCGGGTTGCGGGTGTCGTCCTTCACCCAGACCTCCCCGAGCCCGATCTCGGCGGCCAGGCGGTCGGCGAGGACGAGGGGCGTGAACCCTGTCCCGAGGTCTACGGGCGACTCGGCCGAGACGGGCAGGAGCTCGGCGTACCGCCACATGCTGGGTGGCCCGGCCGTGATCGTTTCTCGCGTGATTGCTCGCCGCTGGGCGTCGCGGTCGTAGGCGACCTCGAGGGGCCCGAAGCAGAACTCGCACACGTGGATGGCTGCGGCCGCGTACATATGTGCGCACTCCCGACAGCGAAGCCCGACGACATGACCCAAGGGATCCTCCTCATCGTTCGGGCATTGGCACCTGGCACTGCCAAGCAGGCTCGCACTGGTTGTCGCGGCTTTCGTAAGGCCCGATCCCTCGGCCGCTCTTGATGATTGGCCCTCAAGTGTGGACGACAGGCCGGCGCGCGTCAAAGACCGCGGCCCGGCTTTGCGACCACGATGAGGTGGGGTCGGCCGCATCGCAGGCCGTAACCTGGCCTTCGACCATGGCCGCCGCATCCGACGTCACGACACCGATCGCTTCCTACCACTACGGGGACTTCCCGCTCGAGGACTTGAAGGCGATGAAGCAGGACAGACGGATCTCGGTCTGCATTCCGGCTCACGACGAGGAGGCGACCGTCGGTGCCATCGTCAGGACCGTGCATCGCGATCTCGTCGAGGGTGCCGGGCTCGTCGACGAGCTCCTCGTGGTCGACGATCGGTCCGACGACGGGACCGCGCTCGCCGCGCTCGCCGCAGGAGCGCGCCTCGTGTCGGTGCCGAAGACCGGCGGAGCGACGGCCTCCGCTCTCGGCAAGGGCGAGGCCATGCGCCAGGCGCTTTCCGCGAGCGATGGCGATATCGTCGTCTTCCTCGATGGAGATGTTGAGAACTTCGGGGCGCACTTCGTCACGGGCCTATTAGGCCCGGTACTCACCTCCCCGGGGACGATGCTGGTCAAAGCGTGCTACCGCCGGCCGTTCGGCGACAGCTCGACCGGTGGCGGCCGCGTCACCGAGCTGGTGGCACGGCCGCTCCTGTCCTTGCTGTTCCCCGAGCTCGCGGGCGTGGTCCAGCCGCTCGCGGGGGAGGTCGCCGTCCGACGCGAGGCCCTTTCGCACGTCGAGCTTGCCGACGGCTACGGGGTCGAGCTCGGGATGCTGATCGACATCTCCCGCCGCTTCGGCGTGGCGTCCATCGCCCAGGTCGACCTCGACGTCCGGTCGCACCGTAACCGCGCCCTCCACGAGCTCGCACCCGAGGCTCGTGACGTGCTGGACATCGCCCTGCGACGGGCAGGGGTACAGCTCGCGTGAGCGGGTTCGGCCTCGTCGTCGTCTCGAACAGGGGACCCTTCACGCTCGTGAGCGGTCCCGGGACAGGCCTCGTGTTCCGCCCGGCGGCGGGCGGCATGGCACCCAGCTTGAGCGGCGCCCTGGCCGAGGAATCGACAACGTCTGGCAGCGGGGCTCTCTGGGTCGCCGCCGCCCTCACTCCAGCAGACCGGTCCCATGCCTCGGAGGGCGCCCTTTCGACCGGACAGGACTCGTTGCAGCTGCGCCTGGTCGAGGTCACGGCCGAGATCGGGCGGGCGGCCTACGACGTGATCGCCAACGGCACTTTGTGGTTCTTGCATCACGGCCTGTTCGATCACGCGCGACGTCCGCGTTTCGACAGGGTCTGGCACGAGGCCTGGAAAGGGTACTGCGTGTTCAACGAAGCCTTCGCGGACACGATCGCGGAGGAGGCCGCCCCCGGCGCGACGGTGGTCGTGAACGACTATCACCTGGCGCTCGTCGGGCGCTACCTGGCCAAGCGCCGCCCGGATCTTCGCACGGCGTTCTTCTCCCACACCTCGTTCTGTCCTCCGGAGGACCTCGCCATGTTGCCGGACGGGCCCCGGCTCGCGCTGATGGAGTCCATGTCCCGCTTCGGCGCCTGTGGGTTCCACACCGCGAGATGGCGGGACGCCTTTTCGAGGTGTGCGTCGGCCGCCGGCGTCCGGCCGCCCGCGACCTTTGTGGCCCCGCTCGGCGCAGATCCAGGGAGGCTCGACGACGCGGCCGCCTCCGCGGCCTGCCGATCACGTCTCGACCGCCTCGAAGCTCACCTTGACGGCCGCACGCTCTTGTTGCGCAGCGACCGCGTCGAGCTCTCGAAGAACCTGATACGCGGTTTCCTCGCCTTCGACGAGCTGCTCGGGGCCTCCCCGCAGCTGCGGGGGCGCCTGGTCTTTCTCGCGCGCGTCTATGCGTCCCGCGAGTCCCTGCCGGAGTACCTCGCCTACCGGACCGAGGTGGAACATGTCGTGGCAAGGGTGAACGAACGCTGGGCGCAACCCGGCTACGCGCCGGCCGTCCTCGACTTGGAGGATGACTTCGCGGCGACCGTGGCCGCGCTGCGCCGTTACGACCTGTTGCTCGTCAACCCGATCCGGGACGGGCTCAACCTCGTCGCCATGGAGGGTCCGGCCGTCAATGAGCGTGACGGCGTGCTCGTGCTTTCGAGAGAGGCCGGTGCCTACGAGGAGCTTGCGGACGTCGCGATCGGCATCAACCCCTTCGACGTCACCGGGACGGCGGCCGCGATGGCGGCGGCTTTGTCCATGAGTGAGGCCGAGCGCCGGGTTCGCTCTGCCGAGCTGCGACGCCGGGCCCGATCGCGCACTCCGGCCCACTGGCTCGCCGAGGTTCGCCGTGCGGCCCGCGTGCCCGCCTGACCGGATCCCCACCGGCCGGCTCGGGGAGGCCGGTCGCGACGGTGGCGTCGCCGCGCGGTACCCGACGGCTCGGTTGGCCAGGAGCCCTCGAGCGCGCGCTCAGCGCCGGGACAGACTCGGTCTTGGCCGGCGGGCCGGGGTGGCATGCACGCGGCGCAGGCGTTCGCCGAGAGTCGATATGTGCCGTCGCAACTCGTCCGGTTCGATCACCTCGAACTCGAGGCCGAGACCGATCAGGTAGCCGGCGACCCAGTCGAGATCGTCGAAGCCCAGTTGGAGTCTGGTGTGGTCGCCCTCTCGTGCGACGACACCGGTATAGGGGGAGATCAGGCGTGCCGCGTCCGCGAGCGGTGCCTTGAGCGAGACCACGGCCTGATGCGCGTAGCGGGCGATCGTGAGGCCTTCGGCTACCAGCCGGGCGGCATCGGCCAAAGGACGGGGGACGAATGTGTGCCCGGTCACCTCGAGCCCGGCGATCCTGTCCACGCGAAAGGTCCGCCAGTCGTCCCGCTCGAGGTCGTGGGCAACGAGATACCAACGCCGGTCGGTTGCCACCAGCCGGTGCGGCTCGACCCGACGCGCGCTTCGGCGACCGTCCTGGGCGTCGTAGGAAAACGTCACCCGCTGGTGGTTGTCGCAGGCCTGGGCCAGTTGGACGAGGCATTCCGTGGACACCACCTCGGTGCGTGACACCAACGGCACGATGGCCGCCCGCAGGGCGGTCAGCTGTGCCCGCAGTCTCGGCGGGAGCAGGCGGTCGAGCTTTGCCAGGGCGGCGAGGGACCCGCGCTCGATGCCGGGAACCGCCGCCGTCGCCGAGACGCCGAGCACGACGGCGACCGCCATGGCCTCGTCGTCCTCGAAGAGCAAGGGAGGCACGTCTGTCCCGCCCCCCAGCCGGTAACCGCCGCCGACGCCGGGTGTGCCCCTTATCCGGTAGCCGAGCACCCGGAGCCGGTCAACGTCGCGCCGCAAGGTGCGGGCGTCCACTCCCAGGCGTTCCGCCAGGTCGGGACCGCTCCACGCCGTCCGCCGTTGCAGGAGCCCCAAGAGCTTGAGAAGGCGGCCGGCGGAGTCGGGCACCAGAGAATATTGCCAGATTGCGGTCCAAAACTGTCCGCAATAGCGGATACGGTGCCCGACATGACAAGTCCGTCTCTACTGTGGCAGCTCGCGCAGCAGCGTCAGCGAGAGATCTTCACGGCAACCCGAGCCCGGCGACTCGGCTCTCTTCCGACGATTCGCGCCCGGCTCGGCTGGTTGCTCGTGGGTCTCGGTGAGCGCCTTGCCCTCGATGCGAACGCTCGCGAGCCGATCAGCTGGAACCGAGCGTCGACCTAGGGCTGGCGCGGTGCTCACATCCGCGAGCTCGCCCCCGCGCGAGCATCTGGCGGCGCGCGCCGTCAGGAGAGGACCACCCGCGCGGCCAGTGCCTCGAGGAAGCCGACCGCGGCACTCGGCCCATCGAGGACGAGGTCGGCGGCCTCGACAAGGGCGCGGGGCACCTCGGACGCGGCCACAGCCACCTTCACCGTGCGGGTCCCGCGTGTCGCCGTGAGCTCGTCGAGGGCGCGGAAGGCGGACAGGTCACTGGTGTCGTCGCCGAGGAACGCCGCCCTCTCCTGGTCTCCGCAAAGCTCGGCCACGACGGTTCCTTTGTCGATCCCCAAAGGCAGTGCCAACTCCACGCTCGCTTTGCCCGGCATCAGGACCAGCCCGTGGTCGGTGGCGATGGCTCCCGCCACGTCGGTCACCTGGGCCTTGATCGCCTCGATCTCGGCCTGTGAGGCGATCAGCGAACGCCAGTGGGCGGTGACCCCATAGCTCTTGTCCTCGACCTCGACGCCGATGGGCAAGCTCCGGCGAAGCTGATCACGAACGGTCCCGATCACCGGCTGCCAGTCCGAGGCCCCGGCGCGGAGCCGGACCGTCCCGTCCGCAAAGGACTCCTCGAGGCCGTGGAGGCCAAAAGCCCGAAGCGGCGATCGATAACGCGCGAGGTCGAGGCGATCGGCAAGGAACGCCGCCGGTCTGCCGGAGATGGCGGCGACGACAGCCAGCTTGTGGGCCAGGGCGTGCAGGGCCCCCAGCGCTCCGGGCAGCGCGCGGGCGGCTTGCAGGTCAAGGACTATCGGGGCGATCGTCCCGTCGAAGTCGCAACAAAGCCCGACGCGGTCCGGGACCTCGGCGAGAAGCTCGAGAGCGGAGGACTCGGTGGTCGTCAGCCTTGCGACCTCGGGGGCCCAAGGACTGTCAACGCGGCCTACGCTCGAGCCGGGGACCACCCTCGAAGCGGTCCCGGCGGCGGCGGCTGAGCCGGCGCTTTACACGGTGGACCACGAGCGGGTCATAGGCGAAAGCCTCGGGTGAGTCGGCCAACCGTCTCAGTACGCCGTAGTACGCGCCCGGCGAGAGCCCCAGTCTTTCTTGGATTGCCTGGCGTTTCGACGGTGAGAAGAGCCACCAGTCGCGTTCCACATCGAGCACGTTGCGTTCCCGATCCGTCAGCGTCATCTCACCCGACAATGCCAATTTCGGCCCCGCGAAGCAAGGACCCTCGCCCGGAGGTGCCGCGAAGCGGCGTCTTTCGGGCAGACTTCAAGGCCGGGATGACCAACACGGTGAGCTACATCGCGGCGTTCGGCGGTGGCGTCGCGTCCTTCGTGTCACCCTGCGTGCTGCCAATCGTCCCTGGCTATCTCTCGGTCCTCACCGGATTGGACCTCAGCGATGCGGAGCAAGGATCAGGCCACCATCTCCTGCGGATCGCCAGGGACACGGCGCTGTTCGTGGTCGGGTTCACCGTCGTGTTCGTGTTGCTGGGCGTCACTGCCACGACGGTCGGCAGCGCCGTGTTTCGCGACAAGGAGCTGTTGTTGCGGATCTCCGGGGCCCTCGTCGTGGCGATGTCGCTGTTCTTGGCAGGATCGCTTGTGCTGAAGCGACCAGATTGGTACCGGGAGTTCAGGTTTCACCCGAAACTGGAACACTACGGTCCGTTCGCAGCACCGATCGCGGGTGCAGCCTTCGGGTTCGGTTGGCAACCCTGCCTCGGGCCGATCCTCGCCTCGGTGAGCGCCGCCGCAGCGACGTCGGGTTCGGCCGGGCGCGGGGCGGCGCTCCTGGGTGTCTACTCGTTGGGTCTGGGGATCCCGTTTCTCGTCGTCGGTCTGGCGCTCGGCCGCTTGTCGGGCACCTTCTCGTTTGTTCGCAGGCATTCTCGGTTCATCACGATCGTGTCAGTTGTCGTGATGGGAGTGTTCGGGGCCCTTCTTTTTGCGGACAAGTTGACCGACGTGACGAGCTGGCTCGAGACCCTCATGCGTTCGATGGGGCTCGGCCGGCTGATAACCGTCGGTTGAAGCGTCCGGTCAGGCCTTGGCGAGAGCCCTTACCACGAAGGGGAGGATGCCGCCGTGACACAGGTACCCGGCTTCGCCCGGTGTGTCCACGCGCAGCACCACTTTGAAGCTGCGTCCGTCGGCCTTGACGGTGACCTCGCGCCCGACCAGATCGGCGGCACCGGTGCCCGAGAGCCCGGTCAGCTCGATCGACTCCCGGCCGCTGAGCCCGAGTGAACCCGCGCTCTCGCCCGGTGAGAACTGCAGCGGGAGCACGCCCATGCCGATCAGGTTCGACCGGTGGATCCGCTCGAAGCTCTCGGCGATCACTGCGCGCACGCCCAACAGCGCCGGGCCCTTGGCGGCCCAGTCACGCGAGGAGCCCGTGCCGTACTCCCGGCCGGCGATCACCACGAGGGGCACGCCCTCGGCTTGGTAGCGCATGGCCGCATCGAAGATCGTCGTCTGCGCTCCGTCGGGCAGGTGCACGGTGACCCCGCCCTCGGTTCCCGGCAGGAGGTGGTTGCGGATGCGGGGATTGGCGAAGGTGCCCCGGATCATGACCTCGTGGTTGCCGCGCCGGGCACCGTAGGAGTTGAACTCGCCGACGGCCACTCCGTGGCCCTGGAGCCAGAGGCCCGCCGGACTCGACGGCCTGATCGATCCAGCCGGCGAGATGTGGTCCGTCGTGACGCTGTCCCCGAAGACTGCGAGCACTCGGGCGCCGGTGATGTCGGTGATCGGCACCGGTTGGGCCGGCATCCCCTCTAGGAAAGGCGGCTTTCGCACGTAGGTCGATTGCCCGTCCCAGGCGTAGCGCCGCCCGGTCGGGATCGCGAGCGACTGCCAGTTCTCGTCCCCGGTCGTGATGTTGGCGTATTCCCGGCGGAACATCTTCGCGCCCACGGCCCGCTCGAGCACCTGCGCGACCTCCTCCGACGAGGGCCAGATGTCCTCCAGACGCACGGGACGGCCATCGTCGGCGACGCCGAGGGCCTCGGTCGTGAGGTCGATGTTCATGGTTCCGGCCAGCGCGTACGCGACGACGAGCGGCGGCGAGGCGAGGTAGTTCATCCGCACCTCGGGATGGATTCTCCCTTCGAAGTTGCGGTTTCCCGACAGAACGGCCGCGCATGCCAGGCCCTTGGCGTTGATGGCCTCGGAGATCTCCCCGAGCAGCCGGCCCGAGTTGCCTATGCAGGTTGTGCACCCGAACCCGACCAGATCGAAGCCGAGCTTGTCGAGGGAGGGGACCAGGCCGGCCCGCTCCAGGTAGTCCATCACCACCCGCGAACCCGGCGCGAGGCTGGTCTTCACCCAGGGCTTGGAGCTCAGCCCGAGATCGATGGCCTTCTTGGCCACCAGGCCGGCGGCGATCATCACCTGGGGGTTAGAGGTATTCGTGCAACTCGTGATCGCAGCGATCACGACGTGACCGTGTTCGAGATCGAACTCGGTCCCGTCGGGGAGCTGTACGTGCGACCGTGCGGCCCTGTTGATCGCGTCGTCGCTCGTGGACGCCGCGACCGGCGCCGGGAGCGAGCGCGCGAGCGCGTCCGCGAACATCGCCTTGGACCGGCGCAGGGGCACGCGGTCCTGAGGGCGCGACGGGCCCGCGAGACTCGGCTCGATGGACGACAGATCGAGGTCGATCCGTTCCGAGTAGGCAGGCTCCGCCGTCTCGTCGTGCCACAGGCCCTGCCGCTTCGCGTACGCCTCCACGAGCGCGCAAAGTTCGTCGGGCCGGCCGGTGAGCTTCAGGTAGCGGAGCGTTTCGGAGTCGATGGGAAAGATCGTGGCCGTCGAGCCGTACTCCGGTGACATGTTGCCGATGCTCGCCCGGTTCTCAAGGGGCACCCTTGGCACACCCGGGCCGTGACACTCGACGAACTTGCCGACAACATTGTGTTGTCTGAGCAGCTCAGCCACCGTGAGCACGAGATCGGTGGCCGTAGTGCCTTCCCTGAGCTCACCGGTCAGGCGCAGGCCCACAACCGGTGGTACGAGCATCGAGATCGGCTGGCCCAGCATCGCCGCCTCCGCTTCAATGCCCCCGACTCCCCAGGCGAGCACGCCAAGGCCGTTCACCATCGGGGTGTGCGAGTCGGCGCCGACGACCGTGTCGGGATAGGCCGCGCCCTCGGCATCGGTGAACACGACGCTGCTCAGGTATTCCAGGTTGATCTGGTGGCAGATACCGGCGCCAGGCGGCACGACGCGCAGGTTCGAGAAGGCCTGTTGGCCCCAGCGCAAGAACCGGTAGCGCTCGGCGTTGCGCTCGTACTCGCGCGCGGTGTTCAGTTGAAGGGCGTCGCGGCGGGCGTAGGTATCGACGACGACGGAGTGGTCGATCACGAGGTCGACCGGGATGAGAGGGTTGATCCGGCCCGCGTCGCCGCCGAGCGCCTCGACGGCGTCGCGCATGGCGGCAAGGTCGACGATGCAGGGCACCCCGGTGAAGTCCTGAAGCAGGATCCGGGCCGGTGAGAAGGCGATCTCCCGGGCGGGAGCACCGATCTCGTGGCGGGCCACGGCCTCCACGTCCTCGGCCTTTACGCTCACACCGTCTTCGTGGCGGAGCATGTTCTCAAGGAGGAGCTTGATCGAATAGGGGATCCGTCCGAGATCAGCGAACCCCTCGAGTGCCGACAAGCGGTGGATGCGGTAACGCTGACCCCCGACTTCAAGTGTGCCCTCGGCGCCGAAACTGTCTTGTCGAGTCATCACTTTGTCCGCCTCCAGAGTTGCACTCTAGGGAGTGACAAGGGAAGCCCCGGGGTTGACCCGATTGCGGAGCTTGCGTAGTGCCGCCACCACGGCGAGCTCCTCGTCCGGTTCGAGGACGCCTTCGAGGAGCTCTGCGAGTTGCGCGCGGTGCAGGTCAAGGGCCTTGCTCATCCGTGCCTCACCGGCTGCGGTCAGTGCGGCGAACGCCCCGCGGCGATCCTCGGGACAGACCTCGCGGCTCACCAGGCCGGCTGAAGACAGACGGTCTATGGCCCTCGTCAGACCGCTCGGAGTCAGGTCGGTCTGGGCGGCGAGATCGCTCATCCGCAGTCGGCGCCCTGGTGTGCGGGTCAGTCGGACCAGGATCTCGAACTCCTGGCCGGCCAGCTCGCACTGGTGCTCGAGGGGTGGGTCGACCGCTCGGTGCAACCCAGAAGCCGTCTCGAAGACGAGCCCGACGAGAGTGATCCGGTCGACCTCGCCCGCCGGTCCGGGGATCAGCATTTCCTCCACGCCGACATCTTAACGGGAGCACGGGAATAGTTGCGTAGGAAAGTAGTTGTAGTAGTTAGTTGCGCAAGCAAATGAGAAGCAAGCACCTCAGCACAAGGAGTCTCAAAATGACAGACACGATCACCACCCCCAGCACCAGGAACGTGAACGGCGTCACGCTGCCGACCAACGGCACGTTCGTACTCGACCAGTCGCACACCCAGATCGGTTTCGTCGCCCGGCACCTCATGGTCTCCAAGGTCCGCGGCCGCTTCGCCGACTACGAGGGCGCGATCGTTGTGGCCGACGACCCCTCCGAGTCGTCCGTCGAGGTCATAATCCAGGCGGCGAGCATCAACACCAACGACGTGAACCGTGACAACCACGTCCGGACCAACGACTTCCTTGCCGTTGAGGAGTACCCGACGCTCACCTTCCGCAGCACGAAGGTGGAACTGAGGCCAACCGGCGCCTGGAAGGTGCACGGTGACCTGACGGTTCGGGGCGTGACGCGCCCGATCGTCCTCGACGTCGAGTTCGAAGGTGTGATTCAGGACCCCTGGGGCAACCAGCGCCTCGGTTTCACCGCTTCGGCCGAGATCGATCGCAACGAGTTCGGGGTGAGCTTCAACGCCGCGCTCGAGACCGGCGGTTTCGTCGTCTCCCCGAAGGTCAAGCTCGAGATCGAGGCTGAGGCGGTCCGCCAGGCCTGACCTGCATGGGAACAGTCCCGCCGGTCCGGTTTGGACCGACGGGACGCAGCCTCCACCCCGGCTGGTTGCCCCGTCCACGTATGGCAATCGAGCCTTGTCTACTCTGTAGCCAGTGACCGTTTCGGCAGTTGGATTGCAGTTGTGAGCGCCCCGCCCGAGTCGGGACCGGACGTACTCGGAATCCACGCGCATCTCCTCGCGTCGATCCCTGGCGTCCTGGTCCTCTTGGACGCTCGTGGCATTGTGCGTTTTGCTTCCGGTCAGGTCGAGCACCTCGCGGGCCAGCCTGTGGACGAGCTCGTCGGATCGGACCTGAGCAGCCATCTCGAGCCGAAGGACCGGCCCCTTCTGACCTGGCTGCTGGCGGCGTCAGCGGCAAAGTCGCCTGAGCAGCTGACCGGCCCGGTGCGGCTGCCGTACGTTCATGCCGACGGGAGGCCGCGCCTCACCGAGGCCTGGGCACTCAATCGGCTGGCGGATCCGGCCCTCGCGGGTTTCGTCGTCCTGCTGCTGTTAGAGAGCGCCTACGACCATTTCGACCAGGTGCTCGCCTCGGCCCAGGCTGGTGCGGCCCTCGAGGACAACCTTGCGGCCCTGGCCGGCGCCCTGGCTCTGCCGCCGGTGCTCGGGGAGTCCTATTTCGTCGTCGCCTCGCCCGACGGGCGCAGGATCAGCTGCTTCCCGCAGCACCCGCGGGTGCCCGCACCGCCCGCCGCCGGGCCCTGGGACCAGACGATGGGCCCCGACTCGGCCATCTTGTACACCGAGCTCGCGGGCTTGCCCGAGTCCACCAGAGCCGCCGCAAAGGGATTCCGTTCCGTCTCGTGCTTTCCGATCGTCAATCGCGGCGAGAGCACGCCATTGGCTTGCCTGGTCGTGTGGAGCCGTGATCTCGGGCCACTCGGGACCACCGAGCGCACGGCGGTGGACCGGGCGCTGATGCTCGCATCGCTCATGATGTCGCACAGCGTCGTGGGGGAACGGGCGGTGGAGGAGGCCTCGCAGGACATGCTGACCGGCCTCGGCAATCGCAGGAGCTACTTTGAGGCACTCGACGCGCGGGTCGAGGCCGGGGACCGGCCGGCCGTGCTGTACATCGACATCGACGGCTTCAAGGACGTGAACGACCGGTTGGGTCGCCTTGCAGGCGACTCGGCGCTGCGCGTGATCGCCCGTCGGCTGTCGTCGGTCGTGCGGCCGACCGACGAGCTCGCCCGCATCGGGGGGGACGAGTTCGCCATCCTTTGTGCCAGCGACGTCACCGAGCCACAGGTCATCGCGATCGCCGCCCGTGTGGTCGAGCGACTCGCGGAACCGATCTCGATCGGCGACGCGCCGGCGTTGAAGGTCGGCGCGAGCATCGGGATCGTGCTCGACTTCCCGCCGGGGACGAGCTCGGATGCCCTGCTCGGCAGCGCCGACGAGGCGCTGTGCGAGGCGAAGGCGGCTGGGCGGAGCTGTTGGAGGGTCGCGGCGCCTGCGCGACAACGCGCCTGAGGTCCTGAGCCCGCGCGGAAGGGCCCATCCCGTGGACATATCGGGAATTGGCATCGGGCCGAAATATTCTCGCAAAACAGGACTTTCGGCCTAGGATGCAAAAGTGACCGATCCGTACGCTGAGGTCATGTCGCTTCCGAGGGACGGCCGCCACACAGCCGGCAGTCCGATCAGGAGTGCCGGCGGGGGCCTTCCTTGAGCCGCATCTCAGTTGCGACGACGGGCGCGTGGCAGGACAGGCGGCGGTTCCTGTTGAGCTGGTTCGCCCTGCCGCTCTCGCTGGTCGTCGCGCTCCTGCTCGGCGCTGTCATGATGCTGGCTCTCGGTGCCAACCCCATCACCGGCTACAACGCGCTCATAGTCGGGGCCTTCGATGGCAGCTACGCGCTCGGTTCCACAGCGGTAAAGGCCGCCCCACTTCTGCTCGTCGCCGTGGGGATCTGCGTCGCGTTCCGCGCCAACGTGTTCAACATCGGTGGCGAGGGCCAGCTGGCGATGGGCGGCTTGGCGAGTTCGGCGACAGCGCTCGCGCTCCCGAACCTGCCGAGCATCGAGCTCATACCGCTCGTGCTGCTCGCGGGCGCGGCCGGTGGCGCCGCCTGGGGGGCGATCCCGGGAGCGTTCAAGGCGTATTTCAACGTCAACGAGATCCTGAGCACGATCATGCTCAATCTTGTCGCCGTCCAGGTCATGAACTGGCTCCTCGCAGGGCCGATGGTCGACAAGACGCAGAACTCCACCTACGGCCTGATCCCGGAGACCAAGCTCCTCCCGCGGACATCCTGGCTGCCGATCCTCATCCCGAACACGCAGCTCCACCTCGGCGTGCTGATCTCGGTGATCGTGGCAGGGGGCGTGTGGGTCCTCCTCTACCGCACGAGCTTCGGCTTCCGTATCCAGTCCGTCGGGCTGTCGCGCGAGGCCTCGAGGTACGCCGGGATGCCGGTAAAGCGGACGATGACACTCGCCATGACCATCAGCGGCGCGATGTGCGGCCTCGCCGGGGCGCTCCTCGTCTTCGGAAGCATCTCGCACCGCATGGTGACCGACGGGAGTCTGACCGGATTCACCGGCTCGGACGGGTTCAACGGCATCGTGGTGGCGTTGTTCGGAGCGCTCAATCCGTTGTGGACGATCATCTCGGCGTTCCTGTTCGGCGGCCTCTTGGTGGGCGGTGACGCCCTGCAGGTCGCAACGGGCGTGCCTGCCGACATGGTGACCGCCCTCGAGGGGCTCGTCGTGGTCTTCGTCGTGTCGCTTGAGTACATGCGCAGGCGCAGCCGCGCCACGTCGACTGCGCCAGCACGCTCCAAGGCGCGCTCCGCCCCGTCCGACGAGCCTCTGGCGCCCCTGGTCAGCGCCGACGCGCGGAGTGACCCGTGAGCCAGTTCTTCACCTACGCCATCCTCACGGCTACGGTCGCCTCGGCCCTCGGAGTGGCGGCGCCTTTCCTCCTCGCCGCGCTCGGCGAGACCATGGGACAACGCAGCGGCGTGATCAACCTGGGCGTCGACGGGATCATGCTGCTGTCGGCATTCTCCACCTACTACACCGCGCTCAAGACCAACAACCTCTTCTTCGCCGTCCTCGTCGGGATGGCAACCGGGACGGTGATGGGTGTCATCACCGCCTTCATCAGCGTCACCTTGAAGGCCGAGCAGGGCATAAGTGGGATCGGCGTCTACCTGTTCGGGCTCGGCTTCAGCGACCTCATGTTCATAAAGCTCGTCGGCACCCCGCTGCCGATCAACACGCTGAACCCGATCAACATCCCCCTGCTCGACCGGATACCCGCGGTCGGCGGGATGTTCTTCAAACAGACGGTCCTCGTCTACGCGGCCTTCCTCCTGGTGCCGGTCGTGACCTTCGTTCTCAACCGGACGACCTTCGGCATGAAGATCCGTGCCGCGGGGGAGAACCCGGCGGCGGCGGACAGCGTGGGCGTGAACGTGGCGCGCATCCGCTGGTCCACCGTTCTCATCGGGTGCACCCTGGCCGGCCTGGCCGGGGCCGCCCTGTTGATGTACGACGGCATCTTCCAGGAGAACCTCACCCAGAGCGAGGGCTTCATTGCCGTCGCTCTCGTCTACTTCGGCGCTTGGCGCCCGACTGGTGTCATGGGTGGCTCGGTGCTGTACGGGCTCGCCATCGCGGTGGTCCTGGAATGGAAGTCGCTCGGGATCATCCCGCTCAGCGCCTCGGACCTCGCCGCGACCGCGCCCGCGGTGATCACGATCCTGGCTCTGCTCACCGTCGCGCGTCGGTTCAGGCAGCCGGCCGCGCTGGGGAAGCCTTACGAGAGAGGCGGGTGATGAATCGGGGGACTCGCCGCGTTTGGTTTACAATTGTGTTACGCGAGGACTCACGAGGGGCCAAGTGGTGATGCAACGAGGCAGGTCGAGTTGCAGCGCCGGGCAGCCTCAGCAATCGAAACCGAGAAAATCAGCAGTCACTAGCAAGGGAGAGAAAGCACAATGCATATGAACCTAGCCAGAAGGAGCGCCCTGGTGCTCGCCGCGGTGGGCATCGCGCTTGGCACCGCCGCTTACGCGAGCGGCGCTTCGGCTGCCACCGCGTCACGCCCGCATTCGGTGGCGGCTGTCACGCCCCTTAAGGTCGCACTCGTCGCGCCAAGCGCGACCAACGACCTCGCCTTCACCCAGTCGATGTACAGCGCACTCGAGAGTCTGAAGGCGTCGGAGAACCTGACGATCTCGGTCTCGGCGAATGAGTACGTCGTGTCCGACGCGGCGAGCATCATCCGCGAGTATGCCTCCAAGGGTTACAACCTCATCATCGCTCACGGCTCCCAGTACGGGTCCACCGTCGAGCAGCTGGCTCCCCAGTTCCCGAAGGTCTCCTTTGCTTGGGGAACCGCCGGGGCGACGTTCGGCTTGAAGAACGTCTTCGCCTACGAGGCCTCGTCCAACGAGGGCGGTTACGTGCAGGGGTACATGGCCGCGTTAATCAGCAAGTCGAAGGTGCTCGGAATTTGCGGGCCGATCGCGACCGGTGACGCCAAGTTGTACGTCGACGGTTTTGCCGCCGGCGCGGCGGCTGCGGCCAAGGCCAACAAGTTCAAGGTGACGGCGCACGAGGTCTACACGGGCTCGTTCAGCGACGACAGCCTCATGGCCACCTGCGCGAAGACCTTCGTGCAGGGCGACAAGGCGGACGTGCTCACTGGCAGCTCCCAGTCGGTCGTCGGTGCGATCGGTGTCGCGAAGTCGGATCACCTCGCATGGTTCGGCACGCAGTGGAACCAGTCGACTCTGGCCCCACAGAACGTCGTCTCCTCGCAGGTCTACAACTGGGACCCGATCTTGCAGCAGATGTTCACGGCGATCCGCGGCGGCACGCTCGGCGACGCAACCTACGTGATCGGGCTCGGCAACAACGGCGAGAGGATTCAGTTCAACTCGGGTTACAAGCTTGCCCCTGCGGTCAAAGCCGAAGGCGAGAAGCTGATCGGCGAGATCACCAACGGGGACATCACCGTTCCCCAGTAGCAGGCGACAGGTACCGAGAAAGGACGTCCGTGGCGACCACTCCGGCAGCGAGCCCGGTGCAGGAGTCAGTTCCGCTCCTCCACATGATGGGCATCACCAAGCGCTTCCCCGGGGTGGTCGCCAATGACCACGTCGACTTCGAGGTCCGCAAGGGCGAGATCCACACCCTTTTCGGGGAGAACGGCGCAGGCAAGAGCACGCTGATGCGCGTTCTCTACGGCTTGTACCGCCCCGACGAGGGCGCGATCGAGATGAACGGCGCGAGGGTGGCGATCAGTTCGCCCGCGGACGCCATCAAGCGCGGGATAGGCATGATCCACCAGCACTTCATGCTCGTGGACACCTTGACCGTGGCGGAGAACGTCGCCCTGGGCGAGAAGTCGACGCGGGGCCCGCTGACCGACCTCGGACGAGTGGCGGCGAGGATCCGCGAGCTCGCCGAAACCTACGGGCTCCATGTCGACCCCCAGGCCATCATCTGGCAGCTCTCCGTGGGTGAGCGCCAGCGCGTGGAGATCATCAAGGCGCTCTACCGCAACGTCTCGCTGCTGGTCCTCGACGAACCGACGGCGGTCTTGACCCCACGTGAGGTGGACGAGCTGTTCATCGTCTTGCGCCAGATGGCGCAAGGGGGCCGGGGACTTGTGTTCATCTCGCACAAGATCCACGAGGTGCTCGACATCTCGGACCGCATAACCGTGCTGAGGGGCGGCCGCAACGTTGGCACCATCCCGGCAGCCGAAGCGTCCCGCGCACGGTTGGTGGAGCTGATGGTCGGCCGCAGCGTCGCCCTGGAGAGCCAGACCCCGATTGGCACAGCAAGTGACGTACGGCTTTCGGTGAAAGACCTTCGTGTCAGGGGCGACCGCGGCATCGAAGCGGTTCGCGGCCTTTCCATGGAGGTTTCCTCCGGCGAGATCGTGGGCATCGCCGGGGTCTCGGGCAACGGGCAGCGGGAGCTCGCCGAGGCTATTGCCGGACTTCGCGCTCCGTTGAGCGGTTCCATCCGACTGGACGGCACCGAACTGGCGGGAGCGACTCCGGCACACGCGCGTGCGGCCGGGCTTGCCTACGTTCCGGAAGAACGCATGCGTGACGGTGTGGTGCCCGCGTTCACGGTCGCACAGAACCTCCTGCTCGTTGACAACCGGAGCCGGAGCTTTTCCCGCCTCGGCTTCCTGCGCACCCGTGCCATCCGCCACCATTGCCAGGACCTGATCTCGGCTTTCGACGTCAGGACGCCCTCGCTTGACACACCGGCCAGGAACCTCTCCGGCGGGAACATCCAAAAGCTCATCATGGCCCGCGAATTGTCGGGCAGCCCGCGCGTGCTCCTGGTCGCTCAACCCACGCGGGGCATTGACGTCGGAGCGACCCGCTACATCCACGAACGCCTCGTCGCTCAGCGCGACAACGGCACCGCGGTCCTGATCGTCTCCGAGGACCTGGACGAGATCATGACCATCTGCGACCGCGTCCTTGTGATGTACGAAGGAAAGATCATCGGCTCGGCCGACCCACGGATCAACACCCGCGAGGAGATCGGCATGTTGATGGCGGGCGTGTCCGGCACGGCCGTTGTCCCGACACCACCCGGTGAGCCGGCCCCAACCTCCACCTAGTCAGTCGGAGAGACGTGGAGTCGCTCCCGCCGGAGAGGCGGGGGTGCTGGCCAGCGTGACCCATCAGGGTGATCGGCCAATGCCGGAACGTCGTCGAACCGATTGAAGCTCGTCCGGGGGACCGGTCGACATGGGTCAGATCATCGCTCTCCTCGTGGAGAGCGGTGATGAGGAGCTTCTCCCAGGCTGAACCGGGGCCGATACCAGCGGTGTCGGGCAGAGGAACACGAGCTTGATCGCCGGCTGTTCAAGGCTTGCAGACGGATTCGCGCGGCGAGCCGGGCGGTTGCGGCCAAATCGCAGTTTGACACGAAAGGGCAGCTACTAGTATCACGCTAGGCGAAAACGGCCTTTCGCCGGAATTGGTTTGATGGCCATCAAGGAGACGCCATGGCGACTGTGAACCTGGAGAAGGTGAGCAAGGTCTATCCCAACGGCCTGCCCGCAGTGTCCGAGCTGGACCTCGACGTCGCCGAGGGTGAGCTGATGGTGCTGGTGGGGCCGTCCGGCTCGGGCAAGACGACGGCTCTGCGCATGGTGGCGGGCCTGGAGGACATCACCTCGGGGACACTGCGCATGGGCGGCAAGCAGGTCAACGACCTGCCCCCCAAGGACCGCAACGTCGCCATGGTGTTCCAGAACTATGCCCTGTACCCGCACATGACAGTGGCGCAGAACATCGGTTTCGCCCTCAAGCTGAGAAAGTTCCCCAAGGCCGAGATCAACGCCAAGGTCCGCGAGGCCGCCCAGCTCCTCGGCCTCACCGAGTACCTGAACTCAAAGCCCGGCCAGCTGTCGGGTGGCCAACGCCAGCGCGTCGCCATGGGACGCGCCATCGTGCGCGAGCCCTCGGTTTTCTTGATGGACGAGCCCTTGTCCAACCTGGACGCCAAGCTGCGCGTGCAGATGCGTGCCGAGATCTCCCGCATCCAAAGGCGCGTCGGAGTGGCGACGCTGTATGTCACCCACGACCAGACCGAGGCCATGACCATGGGCGACCGGGTG
>Ga0181521_10003261_pt1 | contig 19152 bp, 17 predicted proteins | sample PEATcosm2014_Bin_32_FD_119764 | JGI IMG/M metagenome (GOLD analysis project Ga0181521, IMG submission 119764) | Peatland microbial communities from MTU Mesocosm Facility, Houghton, MI, USA - PEATcosm2014_Bin02_60_metaG | ecosystem: Environmental > Terrestrial > Soil > Wetlands > Peat | place... | reverse complement strand
CGCGCACAACGCGGCCAACGCATCGTCATCGGCGGTCGCAGCCTCGGCGACCAGGCCGCGATGGAGGATCACCAAGAGCTCGTCGTCGGTGAGCGGTTCGAGCCTCCACAACGTCGAGCGGCTCATGAGCGGCGCGTTCACCTGGAAGAACGGGTTCTCGGTGGTGGCCCCGATCAACACCACCAGCCCGTCTTCGACCGCCGGCAGCAGCACGTCCTGCTGGGCCTTGTTGAACCGGTGGACCTCGTCGATGAACAGCACCGTGCCCTCGCCGCGCTCGCCGAGGCGTCGGTGGGCCTCTTCCAGTGCCGCCCGCACCTCCTTCACCCCCGACGCGGTGGCCGAGAGCGGCACGAAGACCTTGTCGCTGCTCTCGGCAAGCACCCGGGCCAGCGTGGTCTTGCCGGTCCCGGGCGGCCCCCACAGCACCGCCGAGCCCAACCGGTCCGCCTCGGCCAGGGCTCGCAGCGGCGCGCCCACCCCGACCAGGTGGCGCTGGCCGACCATCTCGTCGAGCGTCCGCGGCCGCAACCGGGCCGCCAGCGGGGCCCGCTCGGCCAACGCCTCCTCGGCGGCCGCGGCGAACAGGTCGCCCGGCGTCACTTCTCCTTTTGGAGCGTGCGGATGCCGAGCTCGGCCAACGCACCGTCGGCCAGCGGCTTGGGCGCGCCGGTGAGGGGGTCGGCCCCCGACTGGGTCTTCGGGAACGCGATCACCTCTCGGATGTTCTCCTCGCCGGCGAAGATCGCCACCAGCCGGTCCAACCCGAACGCGAACCCACCGTGGGGTGGCGCGCCGTAGCGGAAGGCGCCCAAGAGGAACCCGAACCGATTCTCGGCGTCTTCGGCCGAGATCCCGAGCGCGCTAAAGACCTGGCTCTGGACGTCGGCCCGGTGGATCCGGATGCTACCCGAACCGAGCTCCCAGCCGTTCAGAACCAGGTCGTAGGCCTGGGCCCGCACCGACAACGGATCGGTCGCCATCAGGGCCAGGTCGTCGGGGTTGGGCATGGTGAAGGGATGGTGCGCGGCGATGGGGTTCCCGGCCTCGTCGACGCCCTCGAACATCGGGAAGTCGACCACCCAGACAAAACGGTGCGGGCCATCCCCCACCGCCTGGCCACCCAGATGCACGCGCAGGTTCCCGAGCACGTGGCAGGCCAGCGCGTGCTGCTGGTCGGCCACGATGAGCACCAGGTCGCCGTCGTTGACGCCGGTCGCTTCGACCAGCCCGTCTCGCTCGGCGTCGCTCAGGTGCGCCGCCAGGGGGGACTCTAGGGCCAGTCCCCCGCCGTCGGCCGTGCTGACCCGGAACCAGGCCAACCCGGCCGCGCCGAGTCCCTTGGCCCGATCCACCAGCGCGTCGATGCGGCCGCGCCCGAGCGACCCGCCCTCTTTGAGCACGATCGCCTTCACGGTCGGCGCCGCGAACGCCCGCACGCCGGTGCCCTCGAACACCGCGCTCAGGTCGACCAGCTCCATCCCGAAGCGCAGGTCGGGCTTGTCGGTGCCGTAACGGTCCAACGCGTCGGTCCAGGTGATCCGCTCGAAGTCGGGTCGCGCCCCGGTGACGGCCTCCGACGCGTCGCTCACCGCGTCGCTCACCACCGCCGTCACGTCGTCCTGGCCGACGAACGACGCCTCCATGTCGAGCTGGGTGAACTCGAACTGACGGTCGGCGCGCAGGTCCTCGTCGCGCATGCACCGGGCTATCTGGTAGTACCGGTCGAACCCGCCCACCATGAGCAGCTGCTTGGCCAGCTGCGGGCTCTGGGGCAGCACGTAGAACGACCCGTGGTGCAGGCGCGAGGGGACCGCGAACTCCCGGCTCCCCTCGGGGGTGGGCGACCAGAGCAGCGGGGTCTCGATCTCACAAAAGCCGTGGCGCTCCATGGCCCCGCGGATCGCCGAGTTGACGGTCGCCCGCAGGCGCAGGTTGGCCTGCATCTTGGGGCGCCGGAGGTCGAGGTACCGGTACCGCAGCCGCATGTTCTCGTCGACGTCCACGCGGTCCTCCACCGACACCGGCGGCGTCTCGGCGTCCGAGAGCACCTGCACGGTGCAGTCGTGGAGCTCGATCTCGCCGGTGGCCAGCTTCGGGTTCACCGTCCCCTCGGGGCGGCGGCGGACCACCCCTTCGACGGCCACCACGTACTCGTTGCGGACCTCGACGGCGCCGTCGACCACGCACTGCACCAGCCCGCTGTGGTCGCGCAGGTCGATGAACGCCAGGTGCTCGCCGTGTTCGCGCCGCCGGGCCACCCACCCGCACAGCCGAACCCGTTGGTCGATGTCGTCGACCCCGACCAGCCCGCACAGGCCGGTCCGCATAGAGGTGGACCGGCCGGGCGCCTCGGGGCTCACGACGACGCCCCCCTCATCGTGCGGACCACATCGGCGACCTCCCCGTTAGGCACGGCCCGCTGCTCGCCGCCGCCGCGCAGCGGCCGCACCATCACCGTGCCGGCGGCCGCCTCGGCGGGCCCGACGATCAGGGCCACCCGGGCCCCGGAACGGTCGGCCACCTTCAGCTGGGCCTTGAGCGACCGCTGCTCGAACCCGCGGTCGACCCGGAGCCCGGCGTCGCGCAGGGCCACGCTGAGGTCCCGGGCCACCGTCCCGTCCACGACGTCGATCACGTATGCGTCCAGTGGCGGCGGCTCGACGGCGAAACATCCCTCGGCGTCGCACGCGAGCAGCACCCGCTCGATCCCGATGCCGAAGCCGACGCCTGGTGTCGCCGGTCCCCCCATCGCCTCGGCGAGCCCGTCGTAGCGGCCCCCGCCGCCGATGCCGTTCTGGGCGGCCTCGATGGCCTGGGAGCTGAACTCAAAGGTGGTGCGGGTGTAGTAGTCGAACCCGCGCACCAACCGGTGGTCGAGCGTCGCCTCGACCCCCAGCGCGTCGAGGCCGGCCCGCACTCGCGCGAAGTGGGCGGCGCAGTCCTCGCACAGGTGCTCGACGAGCCGCGGCACCCCCTCGGTCACCGCCCGGCACTCGGGCCGCTTGCAGTCAAGGACGCGCATGGGGTTGGCCTCGATGCGCCCGGCGTGGTCCTCACACAGCTCGTCGGCATGGGCGCGCAGGAACTCTGCGAGCAGGGCCACGTACGCGGGGCGACACTGCCAGTCGCCCATCGAGTTGACCGCCAACGCGTAGCGTCCGAGGCCGAGGGAGCGAAAGAACCGGTCGGCCAGCCAGATCACCTCGACGTCGAGATCGGCGTCGGCGGCGCCCAGGCCCTCGATCCCCACCTGGTGGTGCTGGCGGTACCGGCCGGCCTGGGGTCGCTCGTGACGGAACATCGGCGTCACGTACCAGGCCTTCCACGGAAGCACCGGGCGGTTCTGGAGATAGGCGCGCACCACCGACGCGGTGCCCTCGGGCCGCAGGGCCAGCATCGTGCCGTCCCGGTCGGTGAACTCGTACATCTCCTTGCCCACGACGTCGCTGGCCTCGCCGATGCCGCGGCGGAACACCGCCGCGTCCTCGATGACCGGGGTCTGCACCAGGCCGTAGCCGGCCGATTCGACGAGGGTCGCGAACGTGGCCACGAAGGCCTCCCAGCGCGCCGACTCTGGCCACAGCACGTCGCGCGTCCCCCTCGGGGCGCGCGGCGACCCGCTCGGAGCGCGCTCGGCGCTCACGGACGCTTGCCGGGGAGCTGCCGATAGGCGTCGAAGACGCCGTCGAGGTATCTGAGCGAGCTCACCAGGGACTGCAGATGGGTGGGGTCGGCCAGCTCCACATCGAAGGCCATCCGGCTGACCCGGTCGGGCGTCGTGATGGTCCGGGCGGCGACGATATTGAGGTGGTGCTCGGACACCACCCGGCTGACGTCGGCCAGCAGGCGCGCCCGGTCAAACGCCAGCACCTCCAAGGTGGCCAGGAAGATGCCCTCGCTCCCCCGGTCCCATTCGACCTCGATGAGGCGCTCCTCGGAGCGCCGACCGAGCGCCATCGCGTTGGAACAGTCCGACCGGTGCACCGACACCCCGCGACCCTGGGTGACGAAGCCCACGATCTCGTCGCCGGGCACCGGGGTGCAGCAACGAGCCAGATGCACCATGACGTCGTCGAGGCCCTCGACGTAGACCCCGGCCGTCGGACGATGCCCCGACCGGGGCCGCCGCACCCCCACCGCGGCGGTGGTGGGTAGCTGGTCTTCCTCGCCGCCCCGTAGCTCGCGGGCCAGGCGCTGGACGATCGACTGGGAAGACACCTGGTGCTCGCCGATGGCCGCGTACAGCGCGTCGAGGTCGGCCAGGTTCATCGAGTCGGCCACCGCGCTGAGCGCGGCCGATCCGAGCACCTTCTGCAGCGGCATGCCACCGCGCCGCAGCGCCTTCGTCAGCTCCTCGCGCCCGTTCTCGATGGCGTCCTCGCGCCGTTCCCGACTGAACCACTGGCGGATCTTGTTGCGGGCCCTCGACGAGGCGACGATCTGCAGCCAGTCACGAGACGGGCCGGCCGACGGGGAATTGGAGGTGACGATCTCGACGGTGTCGGCCGAGGAGACGTGGGTGTCGAGCGGCACCAGGCGGCCGTTCACCCGGGCCCCGATGCAGCGGTGGCCGACCTCGGTGTGGATCGCGTAGGCAAAGTCGACCGGGGTCGAACGCGCCGGCAGCGCGATCACCCGGCCCTTGGGGGTGAACACGTAGACCTCGTCCTGCTCGAGGTCGAACTTCAGGGCGTTCAAGAACTCGACGGGGTCGTTGGTCTCCTGGTCGACGTCCGCGATCCGTTGCATCCATGCGATCTCGCCGGCCGGGTCGCCCTGCTGCTTGTACCCCCAGTGCGCCGCGATCCCGTACTCGGCCCGGCGGTGCATCTCCTCGGTGCGCACCTGGACCTCGATTGGCTTGCCGTCGAGGCCGATGACCGTGGTGTGCAGCGACTGGTACAGGTTGAACTTCGGGGTGTTGATGTAGTCCTTGAAGCGGCCCTGCACGGGCGGCCAGATCGCGTGGATCGCACCCAAGGCGGCCCAGCAGTCCTTCTCGGCCTCGACGACCACCCGGATGCCCACGAGGTCGTGGATGTCGTCGAACTCGCGTCCGCGCACGACCATCTTCTCGTAGATGCTCCACAGGTGCTTGGGTCGACCGGTGACGTCCGCGCCGACGCCCGCCGCACCGAGGCGCTCGCGCACGGCCACCACGACCCGGGCCAAGAGGTCCTCGCGCTGGGGAGCCCGAGTCGCCACCATCTGCTCGATCTCGGCGTAGCGCTTCGGATGCAGCGTGGCGAAGGCCAGATCCTCGAGCTGCCACTTCACCTGCTGGATCCCCAGGCGATGGGCCAGCGGGGCATAGACGTCGAGAGTCTCTTGCGCGGTTCGCCGCTGCTTCCACTCGGGCATCACCGCCAGGGTCTGCATGTTGTGCAAACGGTCGGCCAGCTTGATGAGGAGGACCCGCCAGTCGTTCGCCATCGCGATGAGCATCTTGCGGATGGTGGCGGCCTGCTGGGCCTCCTTGGAGTCGAACTGCAGGCGGTCCAGCTTGGTCACCCCGTCAACCACCCGGGCCACCGTCGGGCCGAAGCGCTCGGCGATCGCGTCAAGGGTGATGTTGGTGTCCTCCACGGCGTCGTGCAGGAGAGCGGCGGCCACCGTCGGTGCGTCGAGTCCGAGCTGGGCGACGATCGTGGCGACGGCGACCGGGTGGGTGACGTAGGGCTCACCGGAGCGGCGGACCTGGGTGGCATGCGCCTCGGCGGCGGTCCGGCCGGCCGCCCGCACGAGGGAAATGTCCTCGTCGGGATGGTGTGCGGCGATCGCCTGGAGGACCGGCGCGAGCAACTCTTCGAGGGCGGCATCCTCGGTGTCCGGGGCGGGAGAAACCCGAGCCAGGCTCACCATTTCTCCAGGTTACTCGACGCTAATAGCGATCAGACACTCCATCGGCACCGCGAGCAGGGCCTTTGGCGCGTTCAGCGCCGCCTTTTGCCTCCGCGCTTGGCGCCCTTGCGCGACCGCGGCGGCGGGCGTCGAGTCCCGGTCGGACGCGACTGTCCAGCCGAGACCGCCGGCGCGCCGTCGGCCGCGCCGTCGGCCGCTGACTGCCGTCGCTGCGGCGTGACACCCGACGGCGCCCGCTGACCCCGGGCGGCCCCGGGCCGCAACGGGCCGGGACGGGCCGCTCGAGCGCCGGCAGCCTGACGGGCCCCGCCGCTGGTCGCGCCGACGAGCAAGGCCGCCGCGGCCGGGGTTAGGGCACCGGTACGGTCGGCCCGCGCGCTCAATCGTTGACGGATCGCCACGTAGCGAGATTCGCGCTCTTTCATCACGGCAAGGATCGGCGACGCGATGAAGATCGATGAGTAGGCCCCGCTCAACAGGCCTACGAACAGCGCCAGCCCGTAGTTCTGCAGCGTGACCGCCCCGAGCAGCTCGGCGCCGATCAAGAGGACCGCCATTACCGGCAAGATCGCCACCAGCGACGTGTTGATCGACCGGGCCAGGGTCTGGTTCATCGAGAGGTTGACCATCTCCGAGTAGGTCATCCGTCCGGTGGCACCGAGGCCCCGCGCGTTGTCCCGGACCCGGTCGAACACGACGACGGTGTCGTAGAGGGAGTACCCGAGGATGGTCAGGATGGCGACGACGGTATCGGGAGTGACCTGGAATCCGACCAGCGAGTACACACCGGCCGCCACCAACAGGTCGTGGATGAGCGCGACGAACGCGGCCGCGGCCATCTTTGGCTCGAACCGCAGGCTGATGTAGATGCCCACGATCACGATGAACGCCACCAGCGCGATCAGGGCATGGTCGGTCACCTGGCCGCCCCAGGTCGGCCCCACCGTCGACTTCGACACCTCCTGGCCCGGAGCGAAGCGGTTGAGCGCCTTGGTGACGTTGTTGCTGATTTCGGTTTGCTTGGCTTCGGGCAGGGAGTTGAGGTCGGCCTGCACGTCGATCGTCTTGCCGCCCAGGATCTCGACCGTCGGCTGGGTCAGGCCGGCCGCCTCCACCGCTTTGAGCACGGTGGCCTGCGAGACGCCCGAGACCGTGACCTCCCAAGAGGCGCCGCCCTTGAAGTCGATGCCGAAGTCGAACCCGCGGATGCTGAACGAGATCAACCCGGCCACGATGATCACCCCCGAGAGGAGGAACCACCACCGGCGCCGACCGACGAAGTCGAACTTGGTCTGTCCGCGGTAGAGGCGAAGAAGCACCTTGAGCGAGAAGCCCCGCCGTTGCCCCCCCGCCACCGGGTGGTCGTAGGCCTCGTTCTCCTCGGGCTCTTCGTCGAAGTCGCCGTCGTCGATGGCGGTCTCGTCGATGACCCCGTCGTCACCCGAGCCCTCGGCGCCGTCGAGGTCATCGTCGGTTTCGTCGGTCTCGTCGGGATCCTCCAGCAACCGGTTGGGGATCTCCACGTTTTGGAGCCGGTCGTTCTTGCGCTCGAGGGGGCTCACGATTCGGCCCCCGCGTTGACGGCCAGCCCTCGGGCGATCCCGATCCCTCGGGCCTCGGTCAGCCGCTCGTTACGGCCGAGCAGGATGACGAGCGGACGGGTGAAGAAGTAGGTGATGAAGACATCAAGGATCGTCGAGAGCCCGAGGAAGAAGGCGAACCCCTTCACCTCGCCGACCGCCAGCAGGTAGAGGAGGACCGCCGCCAGCAAAGAGACGAAGTCGGCCGCCAGCACGGTCCTGAACGCGCTCTTGAATCCTCGGTCGACGCTCGTCCGCACGGTTCTGCCCGAGCGCGTCTCGTCCTTCAATCGTTCGAAGTAGACGATGTAGGAGTCGACGGTGATCCCGATCGAGACGATGATGCCGGTCACTCCGGCCAAGTCGAAGCTCGGTGCGACGCTCGTGTGGCCCAGGGCCGAGATGATCGCCCACAGCAGTGCGCCGGTGACCGAGAGGCCGCTCACCACCACGATCCCGAGGAGCCGGTAGTAGAAGATCGTGTACAGGAGCACCAGGATCAGCCCGGCGAGCCCCGCCCCGAGGCCGGCGTCGAGCGAGGAGCGGCCGAGGGTGGGCGACACCGTCTCGGTGGTCAGCTGCTTCAACTGGACCGGGAGCGTGCCGTAGTTGAGGGCCAGCGCGAGGCTGTGCGCCGACGCGTCGGTGAACCCGCCCGAGCCGGCCGAGATCTCCACCTCGCCGTTGAAGGACGAGAAGGCGGACTGGCCGGGCAGGGTCAGGGGGGCCGACTGGACGACCCCGTCGAGCTCGATCGCGATCACCTCGTGGAAGTACGTCCTGGCCAGGTTGTCCCACGCCGTGGACCCGCTCGAGGTGAGCGACGCGTCGACCACCCAGCCCTGGGTGGTGGTGAGGGTGGCCATGGCCGACTTCACGATGTGGCCGGTCAGCTTGGCCGGACCGGCCAGGTAGCGGATCCCGCCGGAGGAAGCGGTGCCCGGAAGCAGCACCGTCTTGTGGGTGTCACTGAAGTCGTTGGCCGCGCTGCACGGTCCGTGACAGCCGCTGGAGGGGTAGGCGGACAACTCGTTGTCGACCCCGTTCGGGTACGGGTTGTTCGAGTTCGCGCCTCCGGACCCGAGGTTGGTGGTGACCAGCAGGTTGGCCTGCGGACAGGTGGACGGCAGCGGGCCCGGGGAGATGATCTTGTGGGACTTTCCGCCCTTCGTCGACTCGCTGGCCTCCGCGTACGGCGGCGCGTAGCACAGGGTCGGGCGGAACAAGAGCTGGGCGGTCTTGCCGATGGTCGCGAGGACCTGGTTGGCGTTCTTCACGCCCGGGACCTGGACCACGATCTCGTCGCCCTGCGTGGCGACGGTGGCCCCGCTTACGCCGAGGCCGTTGACGCGGTTGGAAAGGATGCTCACGGCCTCGTTGAGGTTCGCCTGGGACGTCTTGTGGACCGGCTTATAGACGACCGAGAACCCACCGGCCAGGTCGAGGCCGAGCCGGGGCGACCACTTGGCAACCAGCGTGCCGGCCAATGCGCCGAAGGCGACGGTCACCACCAAGATGAGGCTGACGAGAAGGGCCCGCGGCCCACGGGACTGTGAGCGGGCCGGCGGACTCATGCCCCAGTGTCCCCCTCGGCCTTCCCGGTCTCCTCGGCGTCATGGTCGGAGTCGTGGTCGTGCTCGTCGTGCTCGTCGTGCTCGTCGTGCTCGTCGTGCTCGTCGTGCTCGTCGTCCTCGAGGCCGGCCAAGGGTACTGACGTCGTGTCGAGCTTCCGGGCGATCGCGGAGCGCAACAGCACCAGCCGGGTCGGCTCCACGTCATCCCCATCGACCCCGGTGTTCCCGGTCAAGAGCACGACCCGGTCGTTCTGCATCTCCTCGATCTCGCCGATGATGCCCCCGATGCTGACCACCCGGTCGCCCACGTTGATGCTGGCGTTCTCCTGGCGCGCCCGCTTGGCCTTCTGCTGGTTGGGCCGGAGGAACAGGAAATAGAGCGCCGCCACCACGATCACGATGAAGATCAAGAAGGTGGAGCTGCTTCCGGTGGTCTTGGTCTTGCTCGTCGCCGCGAGCAGGCTGGGAGCGAGGGTGAGGAGGTTCACGTCTTGGCATCCTTGAGGTGCGGGCCTGCGGGTTCGCACCCGCGCAGGACGGACACCCTAGTCCAGGTCCCCGATCGGCCCTCGGTCGGGGACTCCCCAACCGGCCCAAAGACGTCCGGCCCCGGCCCTCGACGGTCCGACGGGCAGCTCAGAAGAGCGCCGGCTCCTCGGCGACCAGGCCGAGATGAGCCCAGGCCCGCTGGGTCGGCACCCGGCCTCGCGGGGTCCGCTGGATGAGGCCCTGCTGGAGCAAGAACGGCTCGTAGGCGTCCTCCAGCGTCTCGGTTTCCTCCCCGACACACTGGGCCAACGTCGTGAGCCCGACCGGGCGTCCGGAGAACCGACGGCACAACGCGTCGAGGATGGCCCGGTCCACCTTGTCGAGGCCCAACTCGTCGACCCCGAAGAGCTCGAGGCCCCGTTGGGCGGCATCGCCGGTGATCACGCCGTCGCCCCGCACCTCGACGAAGTCGCGGACCCGGCGCAGCAACCGGTTGGCGATGCGCGGCGTGCCTCGGGATCGCCCGGCGATGCGCACCGCTCCCTCGGCATCGATATTGACCCCGAGGATCCGGGCCGACCGCAGCACGATCGCCTCGAGGTCCTCAACCGCGTACAGGTCCAGCCGACCGAGGAAGCCGAATCGATCCCGCAGCGGGCTGGACACCAGCCCGGTCCGGGTGGTCGCGCCGATCAGGGTGAATCGTGGAAGGTCGAGACGGATGGAGCGGGCCGTCGGACCCTTCCCAATCAAGAAGTCCAACTTGGCGTCCTCCATGGCCGGATAGAGAACCTCTTCGACCGACCGGTTCATCCGGTGAATCTCGTCGATGAACAAGACGTCTCCCTCTTGGAGGTCGGTGAGGAGCGAGGCCAGGTCCCCGGCTCGGGCGAGCACCGGACCAGAGGTCACCCGAAGGCCGACCCCGAGCTCCGCCGCCACGATGCCGGCCAGCGACGTCTTGCCGAGCCCCGGGGGTCCGGCGAACAACAGATGGTCGACCGGCTGGCCGCGCTGCACCGCCGCCTCGAGCACGATCCGAAGGTGCTCGACCAGCTGTCCCTGCCCGACGAACTCGTCCAGGGTGCGAGGCCGGAGCCCGGCCTCTTCGATCTCCTCGGGGACGACCGGCGTGGGGTCGACCTCGCGGGCCACCGGGTCGCCGAGCACCTCTCGGCGCGCGCCGGGGGTCATCGGGACGCGAGCTCCCGCAGCGCCCCGCGCAGCAGCTCCTCGACGCTGTCCTCGTTCTCCTCGGGGCTGACCCGGTCGAGGGCACCCCGGATCTCCTCGGGGCCGTAGCCGAGCTCGACCAGCGCGGCCCGAACCTCGGCCCGGGCCACCCCGGCGGGGGTGCTCGCGACGATCCCGGTGACCGAGAAGTCGGGCAGCTCCAAGCGGCTCCTCAGGTCGATCAGGAGCCGTGCGGCGGTCTTGCGCCCGACGCCGGGGACGGCGCACAACGCATCGGCGTCCTCCTCCAACAACGCGGTGGTCAGGGTCGCCGGGGACAGTTGCGACAGGATCGCCAACGCCAGCGCCGGCCCGACGCCGTGGGCCCCCAGGAGGACCTCGAAGCACCGCCGCTCGTCGTCGTGGAGGAACCCGTACAAGACGATGGCGTCCTCACGGACGTGGGTGTGGACGTACAGGTACACGTCGGAGCCGACCGAACCGAGCGACGCCGCGGTCGGCGCCGACACCGTCAGCCGGTAGCCGACCCCGCCCACGTCCACCATGACCTCGGAGTCGGCCGGTCGCGCCGCGAACGTGCCTCTCAGCGATCCGATCACGATCCACCCCCCAGTCCGATCGACGACAGCGCCACGGCGCGGCGCAGGCCGTCGCTGTGCATGTGGCACACCGCCAGTGCGAGGGCGTCGGCGGCGTCGGGAGGGCTCGGCGGCGCGTCCAGGCCGAGCACGGAGGCCACCATCCGCTGCACCTGTTCTTTCGTCGCGCCCCCGTAGCCGACCAGGGCCTGTTTCACCTCGTTGGAGGTGTACTCGACGACCTCACACCCCGCCTCGGCGGCCGCCGACAGGGCCAGACCGCTGGCCTGGCACACCGACACCGCCGTCTTGGCGTTGACCTGGAAGAACACCCGCTCGACGGCGACCACATCGGGGCCCATCTCGGCCAGCAGCGCCCGCAGTTCGGTCTGGAGCGTGAAGAGCCTGCTCGGGGTCGGCAGGTCGGGATCGGTCTCGATGACCCCTGCGGCCAGCGCCGACAGGGTCCCGCTTCGATCACCGGTCCTTCCGACCAGGCCATACCCGCACCGGGACAACCCGGGGTCGACGCCGAGGACGAACACGCGTTCGACCCTAGCGCGGAGGGTGCGGCGACAGGTGGAACCCGGGGTGCCCTCAGCCGTAGAAGCCGGCCAGGACCTCGTCTGAGATGTCGTAGTTCGCGTGGACCGCCTGGACGTCGTCGTGGTCGTCGATGGCCTCGATGAGGCGGAGGACCCGCTTCGCCTCGGCCTCGTCGGAGACCACCACCGTCGAGGACGGTTCGAGGGACAGCTCGGCCGACTCGACCGTCAAACCGGCCGCCTCAAGGGCACCCCGCAGCGCGCCCACGTCGTTCGGGGCGCACGTCACCACGAAGCGGTCGCCGTCCTGGGTCATGTCCTCGGCTCCGGCCTCGGTGGCCACCTCCATGACCCGGTCCTCGTCGCCGCCCGTCACCACGACGATCCCCTTGCGCTCGAACTGCCAGCTCACCGCGCCGGGCTCGGCCAGCGAGCCGCCGTTGCGGGTGAAGAGGTTCCGGACGTCGGCCCCGGTCCGGTTGCGGTTGTCGGTCAGGGTCTCGACGATGACGGCCACCCCGCTCGGCGCGTAGCCCTCGTAGTTCACGGCTTCGTAGCGGACGCCCTCGAGCTCACCGGTGCCGCGCTTGATTGCCCGGTCGATGGTGTCCGAGGGGACCGAGGCGTCCCGGGCCTTCTGGTACATGGCCCGCAGCGAGGCGTTGGCGTTGATATCGCTCCCGCCCTCGCGCGCCGCCACCTCGACCTGGCGGATCAACTTTGCGAACAGCTTCGCCCGGGCCTTGTCCTGCGCGCCCTTGCGGTACTTGGTGGTCGCCCATTTTGAGTGACCCGACATCTCCTTCTCCTTCTTTTCCTACGAGTTCTGTTCCTACGAGCGGTCCGCGCTTAGCCAGCAACGCTTGCCGCGACACCGGGCGACTCGCCGTCGCCGGCCGGGGCAGATTCGTCGACCATGGCCAGGAAGAAACTGTGCAGGCGGCGGTCCGGGGTCAGCTCGGGGTGGAACGCGCAGGCCAGCACGCTGCCCTGGCGGCACACCACCGGGCGTCGCTCCCCTCCCTGCGGTGCCCTCCCCCAGGCCAGGACCTCGACGTCGGCGCCGACCTCCTCGATCAGCGGGGCGCGGATGAAGATGGCCGGCATCGACCCTCGATGTTGATCGAGATCTTCGGTGACGTCGATGGTCGTCTCGAACGACTCGCTCTGGCGCCCGTAGCCGTTGCGCCGCACCGCGCAGTCGAGCACCCCGAAGCCCCGTTGGTCGGGTCGTCCCCCGCGGACCTCGCGGGCCAACAGCACCAGGCCGGCACAGGTCCCGAAGACGGGCACTCCGGCGTCGATCGCCGCGGCCAACGGATCGAACAGGCCCGAGGACTGCAACAGGAGCGACAGGGTCGTCGACTCGCCGCCCGGAAGGATCAGCCCGTCGAGCCCGTCGAGCTCGATCTCGTTCAAGATGGGGCGACCCCTGACGCCGAGCTCCTCGAGGGCGGCCAGGTGCTCGCGGACATCGCCTTGGAGGGCCAGCACCCCGATCGTCACGGCCGACGACCCGACGGTGCCGTTACCAACCGCGATCGGCGAGACGCTCGCTGAGCGCGCTGAGCTCTTGGCCCCGCATCGCCTCACCGAGCCCACGGCTGACCTTGGCCACGTGCTCGGCGTCCGCGTAGTGCGCCGCCGCCTCCACGATCGCCCGCGCCCGGCGAGCCGGGTCCTCGCTCTTGAAGATGGCCGAACCGACGAACACCGCCTCCGCACCGAGCTGCATCACCAGGGAGACGTCGGCGGGGGTGGCCAGCCCACCGGCACAGAACAGCGGCACCGGCAGACGACCCGTCTGGGCGATCTCTTGGACGAGGCCGATGGGTGCGCCGAGCTGCTTGGCCCATCCGTACTGCTCGGCGCTGTCGGCCTGGGTCAGCTTGCGAATATCCCCCAAGATCGAGCGGAGGTGCCGGACCGCCTCGACCACGTTTCCGGTCCCGGCCTCACCCTTGGAGCGGATCATGGCCGCCCCCTCCGAGATGCGCCGGAGGGCCTCGCCGAGATTGGTGGCGCCGCACACGAAGGGAATGGTGAACGGCCACTTGTCGATGTGGTACGCCTCGTCGGCCGGGGTCAGCACCTCGCTCTCGTCGATGTAGTCGACCTGGAGCGCCTGGAGGACCTGGGCCTCGGCGAAGTGACCGATCCGAGCCTTGGCCATCACCGGGATGGTGACGGCCTCTTGAATCGCCGCGATCAGGGCCGGGTCGCTCATCCGGGCCACCCCGCCGTCGCGACGGATGTCGGCGGGCACCCGCTCGAGGGCCATAACCGAGACGGCCCCGGCGTCCTCGGCCACCTTGGCTTGGTCCGCGGTGACCACGTCCATGATCACCCCGCCCCGCAACATGTCGGCAAGGCCGCGTTTCACCGCGAACGTGCCGGTCCGGGCCTGATCGGAGTGGTCGGTCATGCGCCAATCCTACCGACCCAGCCCGGGGTCCCCTCCCAGGGAAAACGACCGGGCCCACCGGCGGCGAAATAGACGGGCCAATCGACCGGCCAGATGAGAGGGCACGTCGACGAAAAGAGCAAACTGGGCCCATGGCCCACCTGATCACCGCTCCCACCCTCATCGCGTCCCCGGGCACGCCGCCCAAACAGATCGCCGAGTACATCGGACGGGTCGCGACGGACAGCACCGCCGTCTCGGTGGCGGTGATGGACAGCCCGACCGGCTGGTCGGAGCCCGGTCAGTGCACCGAGTTCGATGAGTACACGGTCGTGCTCTCGGGCGAGCTCACGGTCGAGACCGAGGAGGGGTCGTTTCCGGTGGCCGGCGGCCAGGCGGTGCACGCGCCGGCCGGCCAATGGGTCCGTTACTCGACCCCCAAGGAGGGCGGGGCCCGATACGTGTCGGTCTGCATGCCGGCGTTCTCGCCCGACACCGTCCATCGGGACGCGTCGACAAACCCTTGAACGCCCGCCCGGGGCGAAGCGCCTCGGGGAACAGCGGCCCCGGGCAAACTCGCTCAGAGCTCGGCCAGGGCGTCGATGCGGACCGAGGTGAGGTCGAGGTCCCCCATCGTCTCGGCGTCGCGGCAACCCACCGCCGGGTCGATCCAGAGCCAGCGCGACATCGACCACCGCCGGCCAACGAACACCGAACCGGCTCGGGGCGCACTGCTCGCATCGAATCGCCGCAGCGCGTCGCACAACCCCGGCGGGTACCGGACCGCCCTCACCGCGACCTGGTCGGCCCGGAGCTCGCGCCCGCGGCCGACGAAGCGGTGCAAGAGCCGGTCTCCCCCGTTCAGCCAGCTGAACGGGGCCAGCACGGTGACGGCGACCGACGACACCACCGTGTCGCCCCGCTTGAAATGGGCCAGCTCGTGACCGATCACTCCCTCCATCTCGCTCAGGTCAAGCGCCGACTCCAGCCCGGTCGTGACCACCAACACCCCCCGATCGGGCTTGTACCCGAGCGAACACGCGTTGGGCAGCTCGTCGTCGACCGCCATCAGCGTTGGACGCCGGACGCCAAAGGTCGGGCACAACCCGTCGACCAGGTTCTGTAACCGGGGCAGCTCGTCCTCGCGCAGCGGGCGGGCGTGGAGCAGCCGGAGCGCGAACGGGGTGGCCAGCCGGGGAAGCACCAGGGCGATCAGCACCAAGACGACGCCGGCCCCGATTGCACCGTCCACCCTCGACACCGCCAATCCGAGCGCCACGCCCACCACGAGCGCCGGCCCGAACGCACCGATCGCGCTGATCCGGCGCGCCCGGCTTCGGTTCGCTCGCACCTCGCGGTGATCGACGAGCGGGTCCGCTCCTTGGGCCACCACGGACTGCTGGGTGACGACGGCCCGGGGCTGCGGGCGGTTTCGCTGGCCCGAACCATGCCGACCACCCCCGCCTCCCTGGGACCTGTTCTTGGAGCGGTTGTTGTTGGACCGGTTGGCATTGGACCGCCCGTTCGACGCAGAACGCCCCTTGGCGTTGGCGGCATTCCTCGACGTGTTCGGCGCGGCCGGCGCCGACCCGGCCGGCTGGCTGCGTTGCCCCTGGCCGGAACGGCCGCGACCACCGCGACGGCGCCGCCGGGCCCCCGAGGATCCGCCGGATCGCGAACCCCCGCCGCCCGGGTTGTTGCCCGAAGAACCGGGTTGGCCGCCGTCTGACACAGTCGCCTCAGGCTACCCCCGGCCCTGGGCGGGGGTGCCCCTCCGATCGGCCAGCACCCGTTCGTAGATCTCGAGATAGAGGCCGGCCAGCTTGGCCATGGACCACTGGTCGGCCCACTGCCTCGCCGAGGCGAGCGCCTCGTCCGACGACAGCCCGCGCCCGGCGGCGGCGTCGGACAACGCGCCGTCGAGCGCGGAGGCCAACGCCGCCGCATCGGCCGGCTTGACCAGCCGCGCGTGGCCGAAGGACGCGTCGCGATAGCCGTCGATGTCCGAGGCCACGATCGCGCAGCCGGCCGCCATCGCCTCGAGCAGGACGATCCCGAACGACTCCCCGCCGATTGACGGCGCGCAGAACACGTGGGCCCCGGCCATGCGGGCCACCTTCTGCTCGTCGGTGATCGCGCCAAGCCACTGCAGCGTCTTTGACGGCGGGTACCGGCGTCGCAGCTCGGCGGTGGCCGGACCATCGCCGGCGATCCACAGCACCGCCGGCTGGGCCACCGACTCCCAGGCCTCGAGCAGGACGGCCAGCCCCTTGCGAGGCTCGTGGCGACCGACGAACAGCACGGTGGGCGCGGTGGTGGGAGTCGGCGTGTCGGTCGAGAACGCGTCCACGTCGATGCCGTTGAACAGGACCACGTAGTCCCCCCCGAGCGACGACGCGACGTTGTCCCGGGCCGACTCGGAGACCGCGCACCGCACCGCCAAGCGCCCGAGCGCCCAGCGGGCCAGCGGACCGAAGAGCCGATAGAGCACGCTCGCGCCGTTTCGGTGGAACGTGCCGACCATCGGCTGGCGTGCCGCGAGCAGGCACCCGTAGTTGATGACCGGCGCCAGCGGCTCGTGCAGGTGGATCACGTCGATGTCGGGGTTACGCACGATCCGGGCCGCCCGGTACGCCGCCGCCGGCGAGATCGACTCGGGCGCGACCGACCCGTTCGCCCGGACACCGACCGACCGGCCGACCCTGACCGTTCGACCGTCCTCGCTGGCCCCTCGTCGGCCCGGGGCCACCACCAGCACCTCGTGGCCGAGGTCGCGCATGGCGGCGCTCAGACCCAGCACCTGTCCCTGCACCCCACCGTGGGCGGAGAGGTCGTAGGGGGACACCATGGCGATGCGCATCTCCCCTCTTAACCGGACCGGCGGGCCAGCTCGGCCTCGCGGTCACTCGGCCAGTTGGGCTGGAACATGTGCCACTGCTCGGGCGCACGACGGATGTAGTCCTCGAAGTGGCGAGCGATCTCCTGGGTAATCCGGGACGCGTCCACTCGAAACGAACCGGTGCGGGCGAGGTCGATCGGGGCCGAGACGATCGCGTGGTGGTTGATGCCCGGCCCGCTGTACACCACCGCGGTGACCAGGGTGGCCCCGGTGCGCAGGGCCAGGGTCGCCGGTCCGGCGGGAAAGGTGGTGCGCTCCCCGAAGAACTCGACCTCGATGCCGTTGCCGACAAGGTCTCGATCACACAAGAGGCCGACCAGGCCGCCGCCGTGCAGCGCCTTGATCAAGACGCCGCTCGCCTCCGGGCTGAGCGGCACCACGCTCAGGCCCATGGCGCGGCGCTGGTCGATGAACCACTTGGAGAGCTCCTCGGGCTCGAGGTTTTCGGCCACCGAGGTCATGTGGAAGCCAATGCCGTCGAGGAACGAGCCCCCCCATTCCCAACTGCCGACATGGGGGAGCGCCATCACCACCCCCGATCCGGCCGCCATGGCCTTCGCTAGACCATCGAACCCGCTCTCGATCCACATCCGCTGGTGCACCAGCTCGCGGGAGGCGACCGGCAGGCGGGCCCCTTCCACCCAGTAGCGCGCATAGGCCCGAAACGCGCGTCGAGTCAGCTGCTTGACCAGCTTGGGGTCGGGTTCGGTCCCGGTGCCGTCCCGCAGCACCCGGCGGAGGTGGTCGACCCGCATCCGCACCGTCATCCCCCGCCCCTTCATCATTGCCAGGGACACCGCCCCCGCCAACAGGCGGGCGATCGGCTCGGGCGCCCGGCGAAGGAACGCCGCCAACCCGGTGTAGGTCAGATAGGTGACCCGCGCCCGACGCGCCGAGAGCGGAGACATGACGTGAAGCGGTACTACTGCGCTCGGCGGCTAGGACCGGGTGTCGCCAGAGCCCGAACGGCCCGCGCGCACCTTGCGGCCCCGCGCCCGGCGTGCCCGTCCGCTGCGGCTGGTCAGCGGGGCCTCACGACGGCGGGCCCGCCAGCGACCACCCGGCTCGCCGGCCCGGCTGCGCCGCTCGCCCGCCGCCCGACCCTCGCGCCAGGCCCGCCAGCGGGAGTCGACTCGACCCTCGCGCCAACGCGAGCGGACGCCCCGCTCGCCGACCGCCCGGGCCGGTCCCTCGGCGAGCCGCCACACCCGCACGAAACGACCCAGCGCGGTGGCAGAGGTCAGGCCGAGCAGCACCCACAGGTCGGGCACGAGCAGCACCGAGCTGAAGAACCCGACGCCCAGAAGAATCATCCGCTCGGCCCGCTCCATCAGGCCGCCCTTGGCGCTGATGCCCAGCGACTCGGCCTTGGCCCGTTGGTAGGAGATGAGCGAGGTGACCCCGAGGATGGCCAGGGGCAGGAGGGCCAGGTGTCCGCGGTGGGTGGAGATGAGGTACCAGCCGACCCCGCCCATTACGACCGCGTCGCTCACCCGGTCGACCACCGAGTCGAAGAAGGCCCCCCGGGCCGATGCGGTCCCGGCGGCCTTGGCCACCGGCCCGTCCAACAGGTCGTGCAGCCCGGTCAGGGTGAGCAGGGCGATGGCGATGTGGAGGTGGCCGGTGGCCACGGCGAACGCCGTGGCCATGGCCGAAAGAAGCCCGGTGGCGGTGAGCACGTCGGCGGTAACACCATGCCGCTGCAACGCGGCCCCGACGGGCGCCGTGCCCCGGTCAACTGCCTCGCGCCAGCGACCATCAAACATGCTCCAGCCAGGCTACCACCGGGTCAGCTCGTACCCCCCGGTTCAAGCCCCCGACAAAGACGGCCAACGGGGCCCAAGAGCGCCCCGGCGCGGGCCGGGCACCCCCACGTAAGCTCGGTGACAATACTGCGGACAACCGCTGACAACACAGCACCCGGGCGTGCGCGCGACGGGGCTGGGGCACCCAGCACGAGGATTCCAGGGGAGGTGGGGCGTGGCGAAGTTGTCGCCGTCGTCGATCCACAACGTGTGCTTGAT
>Ga0181521_10003258_pt1 | contig 19166 bp, 15 predicted proteins | sample PEATcosm2014_Bin_32_FD_119764 | JGI IMG/M metagenome (GOLD analysis project Ga0181521, IMG submission 119764) | Peatland microbial communities from MTU Mesocosm Facility, Houghton, MI, USA - PEATcosm2014_Bin02_60_metaG | ecosystem: Environmental > Terrestrial > Soil > Wetlands > Peat | place... | reverse complement strand
CTGCCGCAGGTGCTGGCGAATTACAGCGAAGGTCTGACCGCGCTACAAGCCTCGGAACTTGCGTTCGCCAAGGTGCAGGGGCTGACGCTGTTCGCCGACATCTCGCCATAGCCTCGCCCCGCCTTCCTCGCTAAAGGCTCGCCCGAAGTCTGCCGAAAACCGGAAATTTGTGCTAAGGAAAGCAGAGCACGGGGGACATTTGGAATGAACGATGTTGCGCTCGCCGGCAAACCGACGGGCGGGTCGCGACCATATGTCGGGCGGGACGGCGGGCTAGCCGGATCGACCGCGCTCGTCGTGCTTGGCATGCATCGCAGCGGCACCTCGGCGTTGACCGGGATGCTGCATCATCTCGGCGTAGCGCTTGGCGAACGGCTGATGCCCGCATCGCCCGATAATCCGCGAGGTTACTGGGAACACAACGACATTGTCGACGTCGACCACCGTCTGATGGCGACGCTCGGGCGGACCTGGGATGACATCCGTCCGCTGCCGGCCGGCTTCGAGCGCGACGAAGCGGCGCAAGCGGCAGGGCGTGATCTGTCGCTGATCCTCAATCGCGAATTCGCCGGGGTGTCGCTTTGGGGGGTGAAGGACCCGCGACTCTGCCGACTGATGCCGCTGTGGACCGCGCTGCTCGCCGAGGAGCGGGTTAAGCCTCGTTTCCTCTTGGCGCTGCGCCATCCGCTTGATGTGGTCGCCTCGCTTGCTGCTCGCGACGAACTGAACGCGGCGCGGGCTGGGGTGCTGTGGCTCGGCCACCTGCTCGCCGCCGAACGGGCGACGCGGGGCAAGCAGCGCGTGATCGTCCATTACGAGGATCTTGTCGGGGAGCAAGGGTGGCGCGGGATCGCGGCACGGATCGCTGATGAGTTCGGCATCGCGTGGCCGCAGGAAGGCGCGGTGGCCGAAGCGGCGGTGGATGGCTTTCTCACGCCGGAATTGCGGCGCAACCGCGCAAGCGCCGCCGCCGGGAAGCTGCCGCGATGGATTGACGCTGTTTACGGCGCGTTTCGCGCTGGGGAATTGCATCTTGAGGATGTCTGCGACGCGGTCGGCAGGGAGTTCGCCGCCGCTGGCGAGTTGTTCCTGCCGGTCCTCGATGAGGGAAGACGGGCGCCTGCCGAGCGCCAAGGGCAGAGCCCTGGAGAGGTCGAGCTGACCCATCGACTCAATCGCGCGCGGCACGAGACCGCCGAAACGCGTGACCAGCTCCAGCGCGTGATGCTTGAGGTGGCGGCCCACAAACAGGGCACCGCGGCGCTGGCGGCCAGCGCCCGGCGGGGACCGCAGCCGCTGCCGGTCGAGGAGGCCTTTCCGCGCTGGGTGCTGTCCCGGCGCTCGATCGCTTCGGCGCGCGCCGAATGGGTCGCCGAGCGGATCGGGCAATGGGAGTTCACCCCGACGCTCGGCCTCGGCATGATCCTCCCCGCCGGCAGCGAGCCGCATCTCGCACTGACCCTGCGCTCCCTCGGCTCGCAAATCACCGGCAACTGGTTGCTGCACGTCGTCGCCGAAACCGCGATGCCGACGGCGCTGGCGGAGGAAAACCGCGTTGTCTGGCACTGCGAGGCGGCGGGTCGTCCGGTCGAGGCCCTGACCCGCTACCTCCGGTCATCGGATGCGCACTGGGTGGCGCTGATCGATGCCGGCGACCAGCTTGCGCCGCATACGACGTTCACCGTCGCCGACGCCTTTTTTCGCCACCCCGAATGGCAAGCTCTTTACACCGACGAGGCGCGCATCGATCCGCAAGGGGTCATGTCCGGTCCGCATTTCAAACCCGATTTCAACATCGATCTGATGCGCAGTCTGCCTTATGTCGGCGCGCTGCTGGCGGTGCGGCGCGAGACCTTCGCCGCGATCGGCGGGTTCGACGCGGCTTGGGATGGGACGGAGGAGTACGATCTCGCGCTGCGCTTGGCCGAACGGGCTGGAACCGCCGGGTTCGGCCATATCGCCGACATTCTCTATTACCGGCTGACCGTTTCCGGGCGCTCCCGACGCTCGGCCGAGGCAATCTGCGGCGACATGGCAAAAATTGTCCAGGCCCACCTCGATCGCCAAGGCGTTGCCGCGACTGTCGAGCAGGGCGTCCCGGCGCATACTTGTCGGGTCCACTACCGTCATGACGGGCCCGAGCCGCTGGTATCGATCATCGTGCCGACCAAAAACCAGCTCGCGATGTTGAAGCGCTGCGTCGAGAGCGTGCTGAGGCTGACCGAATACGAGAATTACGAGCTGATTGTCGTCGACAATGGCAGCGATGCCGCGGATGCCTGCGCGTACCTCCAGGCGATCGAGGATAAATACGCCGAGATCGGCAGCCGAATTCGGGTCTTGCGGCATCCGGGTTTGTTCAATTTCTCGGCGATGAACAACCGCGCAGTCCGCGAGACCGCGCGTGGCGACTATCTCTGCCTGCTGAACAACGATGCCGCGCCGCTCGACGGTTCGTGGCTTGGCGAAATGACCGCGCTGGCGCGACGTCCGGATGTTGGGGTGGTCGGGGCCAAGCTCACCTACCCCGATGGCCGCCTCCAACATTGCGGGGTCATTCTCGGCGTGGGCTGGGGATCTCCCGCTGACCACCCGTTTATCGGCGCGGAGGCCGGCTCGACCGGCTATTGGGGCCGGCTGCTCGTACCACAAGACTTCTCGGCGGTGACGGCGGCGTGCTGCGTGACCCGCCGCGAAATTTGGGATGAGGTCGGCGGCTTCGACGAAGAGAACTTCTCGGTTGCCTATAACGACGTCGACTATTGCCTCAAGGTTCGCGAGGCCGGCTATCTGGTGGTGTGGACACCGCACGCGAGGCTGCTGCACGAAGCCAGCGTCAGTCAGCGCGCAAACGTCGAGATGAAGTCGATCGAGGAGCGGAACGCACGCTTTGCTGGCGAGCGGCTCGCCATGTACCGCAAATGGATGCCGCAGATCGCCTTTGACCCGGCTTACAATCGCAATCTGTCGTCTTTTGGCAGCGGTTTCGCGGTCGAGACCGAAGGCGCGCCCACCTGGGACCCCGAATTTCGCCCCCGCGAGCGTGTACTGGCCTATTCCGCCGATCGCGAAGGCTGTGGCGAGTATCGGGTCATCGCGCCGAGCCGGGCGCTGCTCGCTTCGGGCCTCGTTCACACATACGAGACGATGCGGCTGCTGACGCCGCCCGAAATTTCGCGCATGGCGCCTGACAGCATCGTCTTCCAACGTCAGCTCGAACTCGCCCAGATCGAGATCATCCGATGCGTCAAGGACACGACCAAGGCGCTGCGCGTCTTTGAGCTCGACGATTTGATCACCAACCTGCCGCCGAAAAGCGCTCATCGCTCATCGATTGCCCCCGACATTGCCCAGCGCCTTAAGCGGGCGCTCGGATTATGCGACCGGCTCGTCGTCAGCACCGAGCCGATGGCGCGGGCTTACGGCCGGATGTGCGGCGAAACGATAATCGTACCCAACCGGCTGGAGAAATCGCGCTGGCTTGGATTGCCCCGGGGACGCTGGCGCGCGGGCAAACCGCGGGTCGGCTGGGCCGGCGCGATCGGGCATAGCGGCGATCTTGCGTTGATCGCCAGCGTCGTCGAGGCGACGTGCGCCGAGGTCGATTGGGTGTTTTTCGGCATGTGTCCGGATGCGCTCAAGCCGTTTGTCGCCGAGTTCCATCCCTGGGTGCCGCTCCATCAGTACGCGGCAAAGTTGGCGTCGCTCGATCTCGACCTGGCTGTTGCTCCGCTCGAGCCGCACCCGTTCAACGAGGCGAAAAGCAATCTGCGGCTTCTTGAATACGGCGTCCTTGGCTATCCGGTAGTGTGCACCGACATTTTGCCCTACCAGGGCGATCTGCCAGTCGCGCGCGTCCGCAATCGGCACCGCGAATGGGTCCGCGCGATCCGCGACATGGTGGCCGAACGCGACGCTTGTCGCAGCGTCGGCGAGGCATTGCGCCAGGCGGTAATCCGCGACTGGATGCTCGAGGACCATCTCGAAGAGTGGAAGCGCGCCTGGCTCCCATAGGCCGCACAGGGCGGCGATCACCGGCACGCCGCGCGCGATCCGGCGTAGCCGGCCTTTTCAAAAAATTAACCATAAATCTTTGGGTTGCAGGGTCACAACGCGCCCATTTCGGCGAAAAATTGCCCAAAATCTCTGCAACAAAAAACAAAAGCGTCCGTCTTTCTTGGGGTGAATGGCCTGCTGCCGCCGCCGCGTCGAACCGGCCCGGTTGCCGGCTGCATGGTCACTCAAATCCGCGGCGGTCCCCCGCCGTCGGCCGTAGGAGGAAAGCGATGCTATCCGGAGTCATCAACACCAACGTCAATGCGCTCTTTGCATTGAATTCGCTGAACAACACTACGAACACGACCGCCACGCTGGAGCAGGAGCTCTCGACGGGCCTGTCGATCAACAGCCCAGCCGACAACCCGGCCGGCTATATCGCGGCCCAGGGGTTCACCTCCCAGCTCAGCGGCGTTAACCAAGCCACCTCGAACGCCAACCAGGCGATCTCGCTGGTGCAGACGGCAGACGGCGCGATCACTCAGCAGGTCAATATCCTGCAAAACATCTTGAGCATCGCCTCGCAGGCGGCCAATGGCGGCGCGACGTCGCAGCAATTGGCGTCGCTGCAGCAGGTGGTCTCACAGCTGCAGACCGAGGTCTCGTCGATCGCTAACCAGACCAATTTCAACGGCGTCGGTCTGCTCAACGGCACTTTCGCGACCAACTTCCAGGTCGGCGCTGATGCCGGTCAGACGATCGGGCTTACCCTCGGTAGCACCGCGGCTAATCTGATCGGCGCGTATGGATCATCGCCGGCGGCAGGCGGAATCTATGTCGCCACGGGCGCGGGAACCGGCGGGGTTGGCGACAATACCGGCAACTCCTTTACGATCAGTGCTGCCGGTGCCGGCGCGTTCACGGCGGGCACCGTCGGCGTCTCGGGATCGGCCGGCAACGCCAGCGTAGCGGTCACGGCCGCCGAATCGGCGCTCAATGTCGCGGCGGCAGTAAACGGCATCACGTCGAAGACAAGTGTCACCGCGAGCGCCGATACCAGTGCCGCCTTTACCGTGACCGCCGGCACGCTCTCCTTCACGCTCGGCAATGGCACCGGCGCAGCGCAGACCAATATCACCCACATCTCGGCTACGGTGTCGAGTGTCACGGCCGCCGGTCTCGCGAACCTGGTCAGCCAGATCAACCAAGCGACCGGTCAGACCGGGGTCGTTGCCGCCGTCAACTCCAACAACCAGCTGGTGCTGACCCAGTCGCAGGGCGATAACATCTCGATCGCCGGGTTCGCCGGTACCGGCTCTCTCGCCGCCGGCGGCACAACGATCGAGACGGCGGGCGGCACGACGAATGCGACCGTCCAAGGCCTGACGACATTGCAGTCAACGCAGAGCTTCGGCTTGTCGAGCACGGATTTTGGTCTCGCCGTCGGCTCGTCACTCTCGGCTCTGTCCCAGGTAAACGTCAGCACTCAGGCCGGCGCGACCGCCGCGATCAATGTCGTCAACTTCGCGCTGCAGCAGCTCGAAAATGTTGGCGGTCAGCTCGGCGCCGTCCAACAGGAGCTGCAGGCGACGGTGGCGAACCTGCAATCCACCGACACCAACATCACCGCGGCTCAGGGCGTCGTGCAGGACGCTAACATCCCGCAGGTGACGACGCAGATGAGTCAGCAGGAAATCCTCCAGCAGGCCGGGGTGACCGCGCTGGCGGACTCGAACACTTTGCAGCAGTCGTTCCTGAAGCTGCTGCAGTAGTGGTAATCGCCGTTAGGCGTCGAGAGGAGCCCGTCCCCGGAAGCAAGCCGGGCACGGGCTCCCTTCGCAAAGGAGTTCGATCTTAATCCATGTCGACCGTGTCTAGCCTCTTGAGTTCAAGCGAGATCACCTCGCTGATCCAGCAAGCGAGCGCGGCTTACCAGTTGCCAGCCGCAACGCTGCAGACTCAGGAAACCCCGTTGAAGGCGCAGATTTCCGCTTTGGGCAAGGTCCAAAGCGCGCTATCCAGCCTGCAATCGGCGCTTGCCGCCCTCGCCGATGTCGGCACGCTGGCGGAGCGCACGGTATCGACCTCGGCCAGCGGGGTCGTCCAGGTGAACGCCACCAACGTCGCGGCCGTCGGCAGCTACTCTCTCTCGGGCGTTCATCTCGCGCAGGCCGAAACCCTGATCTCCTCGGGCTCGTCTAGCGCGAGCGGCAACCTTGGCGCAGGGTCGCTCTCGATCAAGATCGGGAGCGGCACCGCGGTGACCGTCAACATAGCGAGCGGCTCGTCGAGCCTTTCCGCCATCGCTTCCGCAATCGACCAGGCCGACACTGGGGTCAACGCGACCGTGATATTCGACGGTGCGAACTATCATCTGGTGCTGACCGGCGACGCGACCGGCGGCGCCAATGCCTTTACCGTCAGTGGCGCGGGCGGGCTGTCCGGGCTCAGCTATTTCACTGGCACTTCGGGCCTGTCGCGCACGCAAATCGCGACCGATGCCGGGTTCTCGCTGAACGGCATTTCGGTTACCAGCGGCTCCAATAAGATCGGCGGAGTGATCCCTGGCGTCAGTTTGACGCTGGCCGGCAGCGGCTCGGTGACGGTCACCGTAAGCCAGAGCACCGCCGCGCTCGACGGCGCCGCCCAGGGCGTCGTGCAGGCGCTCAACTCGACGCTCGCGACGATCAACCAGGAGACCGCGTTTTCGGCGACCAGCGGCGGCGGAAGCGGCAGTGGCCCCCTGCTCGGCAATGTCGGAGTGGAGGAGCTGAGACAGAGTCTCCTCGACGCGCTCACGGCCCAGGCCGGGGTGGGTCGCGCGGCCGGCGCCTCGTCATACAACTCGCTGAGCTCGGTGGGTTTCCAGGTAGCCAGCGGCGGCACCGTCTCGTTCAACGATGCGACCTTTCAGAACGCCGCCCAGACGAATTACGCGGCAGTCGCCTCGCTCCTGGGAGCCCTTGGCGTTTCCAGCAACGCTAATGTCTCGGTCGAGGGCGTCGCGGCCGCGCCGCCCGGATCCTATGCGGTCGATGTCACCAGCAACGCGAACGGAACGGTTATAGGTACGGTCAACGGTCTTGCCGCGAGCGGCACCGACGGCGTCATGGTCGTCACCGAACCCGGCTCGTTCGCTGGATTCGCGCTGCAGGTCGAGCCTGGCGTCACCGGCGACCTCGGCACCGTGACGGTCAGCCAGGGGCTGTACGGTAGTCTTTCGAGCGTCGTCAACGCCGCCCTCGCCAGTGGCGCCGGCGGAATCGGCGGCGAGATCAGCGGCCTCAATACATCGATAAGTTCGATGAACCAACAAATCGCCGCATTGCAAAAAGAGGCGACAAAGGAGACGCAGGAGCTCACCGCTCAATACAGTGCCGCGCAGGCGACACTGCAGCAGCTGACAACGGTAAGCAATTTTCTTTCGACCTATTTCAGTCAAACCTCCGGCGGATCGGGAGGCTGACGATGAACGGTACGTGGCAAAGAAACAGCGCGGCCAGCGCCTATCGTACGGTCGAAGGCCTTGGTGCGACACCCGAGGGCTTTATGAAGATGGCGCTCGACGCGGCGCGCAACTTGTTGCGGCGGGCCGAAGCGGCGATCGCCGCCGGCGACCAGGTGAACAAGGCGCTGGCACTGAGCTCCGCTGCCAATGTCGTCGAATTCATGCTCGGGCTATCCGGTTCCGCACCGGGTGCATTGAGCGAATGCCTGGCAAGCGTGTATCATTACGTCCTGGCCGCGATCCTCAAAGGCAATGCCGGAAACGATGGAGAAGCCGTCGAGGCGGCGCGCGTTGCGCTCGACCAACTCTCCGTCACTTGGCGCGGGATATTTCCCGATAGAATTGGCTCGGAGGACGCCGACCCTGACGCGGCACTGAGCGGGAGGCAAGATCGTGCCTGATCCGATCCAAGGCGTTAACACGACCGATCCCGTCAGCGCGACGTCGACCAGTCAGAATACGGCGGCGACCCCAACGGGTTCGGCGAGCGCGCCGGCGTTGGGCGCGGCGGGTACCGATGTCGCCGATGTCGCTCAGACCGAGGCGCTGCTTCAATCGATCGTCCAGGCGGCGAACAATGTGCCCGGTATCGACCAGGCCAAGGTCGCCGAGCTGCAGCAAGCGATTGCCTCAGGAAGCTATCAGGCGAACCCGCAGTCGATTGCCCAGAACCTCGTCGAGCTGGAAGCCCTGCTCGTCACTGCGGGGCAGGTTCAATGAAGCGCTCGCGCTGCTCAGGAGGCAAGTCGCAGAACGTCGAAGATTGGATCGGCGGCGGCTCGCTCGGCCTCCCGCCTGATCCAGTCTTGTACCCGGGCAAGCCGCTCCGCGGCCTGATGGATGTCATCGCGGTCGGTGATGTCGACGATGGCCTTGATCAATTGCTCGAGACACTCGTCCCGGGCAGTGACCACCAGGGGAATCGCCGGTTCTTGGTCGCATCTCGTCACGCGGATTTCGGAGCGCGGTTGATTGATCTGGTCCACCCGATCGCCTTCCCCAATCGCCGAAACCGGCAACTTATCCCTGACCCGGCAACACCGCGCTCTGGTGCGGATCACAAGGATTAGCTGTAAACAAATTGTAAATGGCATCGTGAAAGATTTTCAACCAGGGGTGTGGAGCGGGGGGATGCGAGCTAGGTCCGAGATCGTCTTTCCCAATAATTTGAAAGAGTTGCGACAGCGCCGTGGGATGACGCAGGCGCAGGTCGGACGCATGATGGATCCGCCGATCCGCGAATCGACGATTTCGAAGATGGAGAGCGGCGAGCGCCGCTTGACGAACCTGCAACTCTCCGACCTGGCCGCGATCTTGCGCTGCAACCCCGAGAGTATCCCCGTGGTGAGCGGTCGTGACTCGGCCGAGGGCGTGCAACGCTGGCAGCGGGCGCAGCAGGAGGTCGTCGGCAGCAGCATAGCGAGTGGCGCCGCGGCGGTTGGATATGTGTTGGCGCAGCTGCGCAAGAAGCACGGCAGGACGATGCAGCAGGTGGCGAACGCCATCGGTATGACCCTCTCCGTCTACCATCGGATGGAGATGGCAAGCCGCATGATTCAGGGGCGGGAGATCGATAAGGTCGCTGAATTCTATGAGCTGAAATCAGCGGAGCTGATGGCCCTGTTTGAGCGGCGCACCGCGGACAACCTGCGGCAACTGAAGGAAGGGGTGCCGGTGGAGCAGCTCTTGCCGAGGGTGCCGCGCTCGCTGCTCAAGGAAGACGCCAAATGGGGCCGTCTTGGCGCGCTCGAGCGCTACGCGCTGCGGCGAAGCATCAGGTATTCCGCCTCGCCCTCCGCGAACGCTGGGTCGGTGCCGGTTCACGGAAGCATCACGGCCGGGGGCGATGCGGGTCATCGGTTCGCAATCGACCGCGACGCGGTGGTTGATCAGGTCGCTCTGAGCGATTTGCTTCCGACAAGCGAAGAGGCGTTTTTGGTCCGCAACTTCTCACAGCGGCTTGGTGTTCTATTGCGGCCGGGCGCGTTGGCCTACGTCGATCCGAAGATGCCGGCCGCGATGGGCGACATCGTGTTTCTCATCCGCAAGGACGGAACCGCTGATGCCGCGGTGGTGATCGGCGACGGCATCGGCCAACTGATGCTGAAGATGTACAACCCCGAAGAGCAAGTGCCGATCAGCGACCCCGACATTGCATCGGTCCTGCGCATCTGCATGCTCGTGCTGCCATAGGGGATGTTCGTCCGATTCGTACGTCACCGCGTTTTTGGCGCGGCGGTATTATCGCTCCGTTTGCTGAAGGGCGGCCGTAAGTAAGTTAATTTGTTGATGTTTTCGTGTTGGGGCGGTGGCTGCTGTTGCGCTCCATCGCGAGACTCTCCGACCATCTAGGCTTCGTATAAACTCACGACGCGCCCAACGGGCAAGCGCTTCGCCGCGGGGAATGCGACGTGGTCAGCATGCGTGACCGATCGCCTAAGCGGTCGAGCGGCTTAACGCCGAGCCGGCTGCCCGCGCATTTGCTTGGGACGCACCGGTTCAGCCAATCGGGCCTGATTGCCTTCGTCCTTCTCGCCGCCGGGGCGCTGCCCCCGGTCGGGCTTGTGGTCCTTCCCGGCGGGTTATCGATACTGGGGACGCCCCGCACCGGCATCGTTCTGATCATGGCGCTGGTCTTCGCGCCGGCGCTGGTGTGGGTGGCCATAGCGCTTCAGGGCTGCGACACCGTCCTTGCCCGGCTGCGCGTCGCGTTGCCAGGCGAGTACCTCCAGATCATCGCGCGAGTGTCGCTGGGTGCGTTGGTCTTTGGGTTTGTTCTCGGATTGCTCGCGGCGCAGCCTGAGGAGCCGGCGATCCCGCGGTGCCTTCTGATCGGCTCGTTGCTGCTGGCGGTAGAGTGGCTGGCCCTGCTGCAGGTAGTTCTCGATCCACGTGATTCGCCGCTGCTGCGCTACGTCGCGCTGGTTTCGGACATAGTGTTGTTCTCGATCCTCCTTGCCGCGGGCGGGAGCCTCACTGCTGCCCTGGCGCCGATTTATCTTTGTGTCGTGATCAATAGCGCCGCCAATCGGCACGGGCCGCTTGCGCTCGCTTGCGCGGTCTTGTTGGGTGCGGTCGGCTTTGCCGCGATGGCGGCGGTGACCCCGTTTTGGCGGGAAGAGCGACTTCTGGCCGGCGGGATGCTCGCGGCGATCGCAACGCTGCCTCTTTATGTCGGCGTGCTATTGCAGCGGCTGGGCGTGGCGAAGACGCGGTCCGAAGCCGCGATCGTCGCAAAGGACCGGCTTCTCGCTGCGCTCGGCGAGGATTTGCGTCGTGCGCTGCGGACGATCACACGCGCCGGGACCCATATCGACCGGGCCGCGCTCGATCCTGAACAGTGGGACACGATCGCGCAGATGCGGCTGAACGCCCGCGCGATGCTGCTGGAGCTCGGCGATATCTCCGATTTTGGCGAGATCGACGACGATGCATCCAAGTCCGGAACGCGCTCGTTCGATCTCCACGATCTGGCGAGCGGGGCGGTTGCGGCGCTGCGCGTGCTGGCGGCCGAGTGCGACATCGATCTCGCCGTCAGGGTCGATCCGCGGCTGCCGTACCAGCTGCGCGGGCGGGCGGATCAGCTCCGACAGATCCTGATAGGCCTCGCGACCAACGCGATGCGCTTTGCCCGCAGGGCAAGGGTCGGGATCAACATGGATGCCGCTGCGTCCGATGACGTGCGCGTGACACTGCGCGTCGCGGTTGTCAGCGACCCTCGCGACAGCCAGCTGGAGACGGCTGATCAGACGGCCCGATTGGACGACGCGGGGCAACGGCTCGGCCTTGCCGTCGTTGAGCAGCTCGTCACCTTGATGGGCGGCCGGCTGGGCGTCGATACCCAGCGGCGCCGTGGATTGTCGCTGGTCGTCGAGCTGCCCTTTGCGGTCGACCGGGAGGCGCTGGCGCTGCCGCCCGACCTCGCGCAGGTGCCGGTACTGATCATCAGCAAGGACGCGGAGCTGGCCGGTGAGCTGAGCGAGCCACTCGAAGCCTGGCGTGCCGATCCTCGGTGGATCGGCGCCGGAGACACGGCGCTCACCTACCTTGCGAGGCTCGGTTCCGGCGAACGGCGCATAGTGCTGGTCGTTGACGGTCGCGGCGACGTGTTGCAAGCGTTGAGTTGGACGCAGCGCGCCGCGGTCCTGGCCGCATGGCGGTCGGCGCATGTCATGTTTATCGCTGACGAGCTCCGCGTTGACAGCATCGTCGGGCTGGCCGGTGGCGAACTTGACAGCATCCTGCCTGCGCCGATCACAGCGGACATGCTGCGCAACGCGTTGCACTCATTCAGGGCGGAGCCAGCCGAGCAATTCCCCGTGGGCCTGCCCTCGATGATGGAGGCAAATCTCGCTCCGCCGCTGCATCGGCATGTCGCCGAGGCGAGACTGCCGAGCGAGCCGACCGACATCGGACCTTCGCCACGATCGCCATCGCCGATAGCTGCTGCGGCGCGGCCGCGGCGACGGTGGCAGGTTCTGATCGCGACGAGCAACGCCTCAAACCGCAGGATCATGGGGTCGATGGTCAGGCGCGCCGGGCACGAGGTGCTTTTCGGCGCAACCCTCGACGAAGTGCGGCGCGGGCTCGAGGCGCACGAGATTGACGTGCTGCTGCTCGACCTGACCGGCGCACCGGGCGCCGATTATGAGGCGGCGCGACTTTGTCGGCGGGCGCGACCCAGCCTAACGATCATCGCGCTAACCGGCGATAACGCTGCCGAGGCCGAGCGCCGCGCGCGCGAGATCGGGCTCGACGCGATACTGGTCAAGCCGGTTGAGCCGCGCCGGCTCCTCGCCGCCATCGACGCGGCGATGGGGGGCGAGGCGGTGAACCCGGCGCCTTCCGAGGTCGTCACCAAGCTTTCGTCGCATCCGCGCTTCGCAGCCGAGGCCAATCCAGCGGTGGATGATCGCCCTACCGTCGCGTCGCGCTCGCTCGGCGAGAGCAGCGCTCTCTTTCAAGGGATGATCGACACGTTTCGCACCGCTTCCCGCCGGATTGTCTCGGACATGGGGCAGGCGGCCCTGGCCGGCAATACGCAGGCGTTTGAGGCTGGGCTGCGGGCATTGCGCGACTGCACCGCCAATTTCGGTGTTGGCAGGTTGCGCGACCTGCTGCAGTCGTTGCATGGACAGAGTTCGGCGGTGCTGCGACAACAGGGCGCCGACTACGTCCAGCGGCTGCAGGCCGAGCTCGCGCGGCTCGACGCGGTGCTGGTCGAGCGACTAAGGATCGCCAACTAGCGAGGCGATTTGCGTGGGCGCGCGAGCGCCGCGACGCTCTGCGATCAGCGCGATCGCGCGGTCGCGGTTTTCCCAGCACACCTCGACGTAATAGATCGCGCTCGCGCCGGCGAACACCGCGAGAGCGTCGTTGTAAATCGCGACCACGGCCTCGAGCTGCGTCGTGCCTTCCTCGTTCTCGCCGAGCCGTAGCAACGCGCCGCCGAGATTGTTTTGCGTCAGCGCCCATTGCATGGGCGCTCGCTCGCGCGTGCACTCCGCGAGCGCTTCGCGGTAGCAGTGGATGGCCTCTTCCATGCGGCCGATGCCGTTGTCGCGCTCGCCGAGCCAGGCGAGCGCGTTGCCCAAATTGTTCTGGGTCATCGCCCAGTCGAGCGGCAGCTGATCGCGCGGGTATTCCTTCAATGCCTCGCGGTAGGTGGCGATTGCCTCGCGCAGCCAGCTGGTCTCGCTCTCGCGCTCGCCGAGGCGGGACAGCGCATTGCCGAGATTGCTGAGGGTGCGCGCCCAATCGAGCGGGCTGCGGTCGCGCCGATATTCCTTGAGCGCCTCGCGATAGGCCAGAACCGCCTCGCGCAAGTGCGAGGGGCCGTTCTCGCGCTCGCCGAGAACCGCCAGCGCGTTGCCGAGGTTGCCTTGGGTCATCGCCCAGTCGTGTGGCGCGCGCTGTCGAGTGCGCTCCCGCAAAGCCTGGCGATAGGCGCCGACCGCCTCCTCCAGCCGCTGTGTGCCGGTCTCGCGCTCGCCAAGGCTGCGCAGCGCCGCGCCGAGATTATGCTGGGTCATGGCCCAATCGAGCGGCACTCGTTCCGCGCGATATTCTGTTAGGGCCTCGCGATAAGCGGCAACCGCCTCCCGCAGGCGCGCCGTGCCAGCCTCGCGCTCGCCGCAGGTGCGCAGCGCCGCGCCGAGATTGTTCTGGGTCATCGCCCATTCGAGCGGGGATCGCGAGCGGGTATAGACTTCCAGAGCTCCGCGATAGGCGACGATTGCCTCTTCGAGATAGCTCATGCTGCCTTCGCGCTCGCCGAGCCGGCGCAGCGCGTTCCCCAGATTGTTCTGCAGCATTGCCCATTCGAGAGGCGCACGATCGCGGCTATAGCGGCGCTGCATGTCGCGCAGCGCCGCGACGGCTTCGGTAAGCCGCGCCGTGGTGATCTTGCGACCGCTATCGCCCGCCGACAAAGTTTCATCTGCCCGGGTCGTCGGAAACCGGGCAAGCGCGGTGTTGTCCATGACCGGCCGGACGATCCATCTTTTGCGTAGCGGGAGCAACGCACCGGCCGATTTCGGCCTGCCGGGCCGATTTGAGGCTTCGTGGAGGGAAGCCGTGCCGGGCCAATCCCGCCGCGATTCTCTCGATGACGTCGCCGACCGCGCGGTCACCGCGGCGGAGACCGCCAACATCCCGGCATCTGGGCCGGCGCATTCTCGGGAAATTTTTAGATGTATTTGATCTAAATTATGAAGCGTGGTTAAGCAATTTTTAACAATATGCCCCGGCTGGGCCATGGCCTGCGTTGCTGGAGGGTGTAATGGCACATTTATCGTTCACGGAGCATCCGGCCACTGTGGGGGAAACTTATCTGATGCACGTGCGGCGCGCTTCGGGTTTTAGCGCCTGGATGCTCATCGGTGGTCTTGCTTTCTTCATCAACGCGCTCTTTCCCCGTCTGCTTATCCGCGTGGGGCCGAATATCGTTGCACGGCTCTATGACCGGATGGTTGTCAACCGGTCTAGGCTGGGTCGTCGGGAAGCCTCTAACTAAGGCCGTGGAAAATGCGCAATAGACGATAGCGGACCAAGGGGCGATGAGGCAGCGCATCCCCAACGCCGTGTTGTTCGGGGCCATCCTGGCCAGCACCGGCGTGTTTGCTGCATGCCCGGCCCAACCGGTCCAGCCAAAAGCCCCTCATGCCAAAGTGCACAAGCCGAGCAACGATTGCGTCGACTTCAACGCGCTACCGCAAATCTCGGAACACATCGCCGCCGCTGAACCCGCCTCGGCGCCAGTCAAAACGACGCCTGCTCCCGTCCCCGACGATCCGGCTTATAACGGCCCTACCCTGGGTCTTTCGAAGCCCAATCCGGGGATAAGACCGGCGCCGACCGTAGGATATAAATGGTCGCTCGACTGATCTGACTCCCCGTGAGCATCGCCGCTGTCAGTGCCGTACACAGACGCACCCGACGTGGACAAGATGATCCGCCGGGGGGCCCGAGGTCGGCGACCGTATGAAGGGGGGGACTCCCCACCAATGATCAAGCATTTTTGGCGGGGCGGTAACCCCTCCGGGGAAGCAGGGGATGATGGCATCCCGATGGGCGTGAGCGTAGCGCTGTGCTCGGCCTCGTCGAGGACGCTTCGCGCCGGCTTTGCCGGTGCCGCAAGCGGCCTCCTCGACCACGCCTGCGCGCAGCACTCTGGCAGGCGCCAGGTCGGGACGCAGGGATGGTCGCTACGGTCGAACACCGGGATGTTTTGTGGCTCAGGCCGCCTGCTTCTCGGCACGACCAGGGTCAAACATGGTCTGCTGGTCGAGCATCGCGCAAGCCACCGCGAGCAGCCGGTCGGCAACGCTGCGGAGGGTGCGCCCGTGGCTGTGACCGCGCTTGCGCAATTCGGCATAGCGGCGGCGGCTGAGCGGATCGTGTTGGATAGCAACCCGGGCCCAGTGATAGACCGCGCTGCGCAATCGCATATGGCAGGCTTGGCGCATGATAACGATGCAGCGCTTGCCGCTACGCTTGGTCACCGGGGCGACCCCGGAGAGGGTTCGCAGGGCGTGATAATCTCGCCGGCGCAGCGGCTCCGCCGACTCGGCGAGCAGCGTGGCGAGGACAATCCTTCCCACACCGGGCAAGGATCGCAGGATCGTCACGTCGCGCCGCTCGGGCTGTTGTCCCAATGCCGTCTTCTCTTCGCCGGCGGCGAGCTTGCCGCAGAGCGCATCGAGGCAACGGTGCGCTTCCTTGATTTGCCGGTTGACCAGCTTGAGGCGTGCCGCACGGCGCGAATATGCGCACTTGCGGCCTCGACGGTGCCGCCGGCCACGGTAAGCGGCGCCTGGCGAAGACCTGCACCGCCTCTGCCGCCGCGATCCGCCGGATGCGGTGCATTTTGAGAACGCGGTCGATGCTACTTTCGCGAACGCGGGCGGCCTTGGTCGGCGTCGGCGCCACAGCCCACAGTTCGAGGAACCAATCGGCGCCGAGATCGTCGCTGATCTCGAGCGCCTGCGGATAATAGCGCCAGAGCTGCTCGCGCAACCCGGTTGGCGAGCCGGTTGCGCTCCTGCTGCAGATCTTCGGCCATCCGCGACCACTCGCGCAGCTCGACGATGACAGCATCCTCGGCTGCCAGGCGGCGAAAACAGTGCCGGTCGGTGCGCAAGGAGTCGCCGAGCACATGGGCGTCGCGACGGTCGTCCTTGGCACCGGCGACGGTGAAGCGGTCACGAAAGCGGTCGAGTTGCTTCGGGTTAACCGCAAAGACCAGGAAGCCGCGTTCGAGCAGCGTCTCGACAATTGGACCGTGTGGCACCTCGATGGCCGCCGCGATGACTGCCGGTTCGGCCCGCGTCGTCACCAACAGCCAGGTACACATCTCGGCAAGCCCGGCCCCGCCGTGGGGAAATCGCCGCTCGCCGACGATTTTGCCGTCTGCGTCGACCAGGCAGACCTGGTGAGTCTCGCTCGCCCAGTCGATGCCGACGAACCATCGCGCATCGTCCGTCATCACTTCGCCTCCCGTTCGCTGCCGGGCCACCGCGACGCGCGTCATTCCCTGTACTGGCGCTCTGGGCGCGACTCCCCACCGGACTTGCATCGCGGCCAACCCGCCGAGGCACGCGTCCCCCCCAGGTACTCAAAGCACAGGGGGCAATGGGTAGCTCCTGACAGGCCGGCCCGGTCCGGTCAGTCTATAATCCAGACCGACCGATGACCGCCGTGAAGGGTACAGGGGGCCAAGCGGTAGAAATGACCGAAAAGAGAGCCGTGGCACACTGGCCGGGTATCACGATAGTGGCAGCATCTTTCTTAACACTCGCCTCGGCGGCGCCCGCCCAAAACGACCTCCGACCATTGAAACCCACTTGGGTGCGGCTTGTTGATGAGACGTTTGGCTGTATTCACGAGGAGTGGACCAAAATCATCTGGCTAGCGTGGGACGGTCCACAGTATCGCGACTTACCGTACTCGACGGCGCTACAAAAACTGTTGGCTATAACCGATGAAGGTGAGTGTAATATATTTCACGAGGGCCAATGGGTACTAGCAGACTATGCGAGGGTTGATCTGCTTGAAGGATTTGGACCTATTCAGCAGTTAAACGATCAACGGTGGTATTGGATAACAATGGGGGTATTTCCTTCTGAGACGCCGACCAATGCTTATCCAAAATGATGGACGCGTCATCCCCACTCGATAGAAACCTCACCACGGCCACGCCAGCGGCATGACTGGCATTTCAGCTGGCGCTTGAGATCGAGCAGCTTGGTGTGCGGGAGTACGCCAGCAGCACCGAGCATAGCCGCCGCCAGTAGCGGGAAACGTTCGCCGCAAGCGCATACGATTTTCACCCGGTCAGCGGGACCGAGATCGCTAATCTGTGCCACGTATGGGGGGACCATTTTAGCCAAGAAGCGGCTGTTCAAAGTTGGACCGAGCGCCAGCTAGTAAGGTTTCAGTGCGGGCTCCATGTAGCCCCGGTTGGCAACGCTCAAGTCGGCATTGGCGAAGCTCGATCCTGGCTCAGTGCCGAAACCGAAAGCCCAACTCCCATCGCTGCCGTCTGGGCCGATGGCCGGGAGCCGCCGAAAGGCACGCCGTGCCAGCGTGTCTGGCTACGGATCAGCGAGAGGTTGCCGAGCTACAGGCAGCGCCCAGTGGGCCGGTGCATTAGCAGAAGGTGTCCCAGAGAGGTAGCACTTGGTGGCTCCAGATAGTCATTCCGCTGTCGGCTTGAACCTTTTCCACGATGTGCCCGTCTTGCATGAATTGGCGGGCGAGCGCTAGCGCATCGTGAAGCACGGTTGCCGACGTTTGGCGGGGGTGTTCGCTTTTTAGGTAGTGTATTTGCCAAGCCATCTACATTCCCAACCCGCACTCGACCCTTGTGTCGCAAAATCCGAAAAAAATCGGCGATAGGAAGGGTCGGAAACTGCTCAATTCGATGGCTTACCGGGCTGTCCTGGCTCTAATCGCCCTCGCCCTCGCCCTCGCCCTCGTCGCCTGCGCCGATCCTGCCGAGCAGCAAGCCGCCCGCGACCGCGAGGATGCACGGCTCAAGGTGCTGGGGGATGCCGTGTTCTACTGGCGCTGCGAACATGATCCCGCTGTGGTAGCCGGTGGGTGCAATCATTGGCGCGCGATTTACGAGCACGACTACGCGGTGTTCATGGCGAGGTTTGGCGGGGTAAAGTGATCGCAAATCGCGCTCGGGATCGTCGCCGAGAGCATGACTGCCTGCGAGGCCCGTGCGCTTTAGTCACGCTTCGGGAGAAGAGAAGGTCCCCGATCGCGGATGGCTTTTTTCATCTGCCACGCCACATCGTCCAAGTCGTCTTTGAGCCGTTGGATTTGTTGGTCAACCTCGTCTTCTGTCATACAGCCAGGGCAAAGCTGCCCAGCAATACCTGGGGTGGGCACCACGTAAGCGCCGCCAACACCAATGCCGTAACCGAATTTTGCCACGCTCATCCTCTCTCGCCGAGACTGCGTTCCGCTAAGGATATGGTAACGTAGCGGCAGGCGCAATTTCCCGAGCGAGCGCTGTCTTCCGAAAGCATTGGGCAGACAGGGGATATTCGATCTCCATTGATGGCCTACCCCTGGCTGTTGAAAATCCGCTAGCTCCGAACTTTTTTGCCGTCCCCAGTGTCGCTGTAGTCGCTTCCTCCTCCAATCCATAGGTGCAGCGGTGCAAGATTTGATTGAGCAGCTCTGGTACTGTGCGCTTATCGGCTGTGTGCTTTCGCTCGTGGTGGCGACCGCATGGTCGCAGCCCGTTCGGCTCACTGCGGCGAGCATATTGCCCCGCATATTGTTGGTCGGCGTCCCCGGCTACCTCGGTGTCAACTATTTGCTTTATCAGGATATGTTGCTGATCGCCGATGCCGGGACGAGTTTCGCCTCCTGTCTCTATTGGCTGCGCGGCTGGTGGCTTCCTAGACACCGTTCAGGCGTGACCTCCGGTCGTCCACTTATGGAAGCCGGGAAACGTCGAGCGGCTCTCGCATCTACCCTGCTGCGGCGTCGCGTACATCGGGTAGTTCGCGACGATCGGCGACTTGCCAAAGCAGCTTAACAGCCCGTTGACAAAGTCGCTTGGAGCATTTTTTGACACAATATCTTGTGGTCTGATTCGGTTTAGGCCCCAATAAGCAGTGGGTTCCGCCTGATGACGGGACTT
>Ga0181521_10003252_pt1 | contig 19182 bp, 17 predicted proteins | sample PEATcosm2014_Bin_32_FD_119764 | JGI IMG/M metagenome (GOLD analysis project Ga0181521, IMG submission 119764) | Peatland microbial communities from MTU Mesocosm Facility, Houghton, MI, USA - PEATcosm2014_Bin02_60_metaG | ecosystem: Environmental > Terrestrial > Soil > Wetlands > Peat | place... | reverse complement strand
TCCGATTCGCCGGCGACGACGCCTTCAAGTCCTGCGCCTGGGGTGGGAACTGTAGTCGAACTCATTTGTCACCTTATAGTCTATTGCAGCAGTGGTTTTCTCATCCGTCCGAGGGTCCGATGAATCATGATCTCAAACGGTGTCTTGTGCGGGCAGATGGGAAAAGGCGCGAAACTGATGACGTCGCTGCTCCTGTCCACCCATAATTTTTCGGCGCGCTCGCGATTGACCGCGACGCTCAGCAGAACGCCGGTATTGCACGATTCACTTTCGGTCAGGCCGAGAATGGCGGGATCGGGGGGCGAATTCTTCGGTCCCCAGTCCTCCATGAATTTATCGAAGGCGTAACCGGAGCAGGGCATTTTTGGCGTGCAGCCCCAGTCCCGGTACGCGGCCTGGTAGTCGCCCCGGCGCAAATCGGCGAGGAACGTCTTCACGACGCCTTCCTGATGATGGTTTTTCAGAAGATACCAGCCGAGAGCCGTAGCTGCAACGACGATCAAAGCCGTGACGATGGAAATGGCAATGATCCGATTGCGGCGTTCCTCGCCAGCGCCGTACTGATCGAGGTAGCCCGGCATGGTTTACTTGGCCGGATATGCTTTGTTGTAGGCTGCCAGGGCGTCGCTGGTGATTTCAAGCGCAGGCTTGAAATAGACGGCCTGCGTAACGTCGATAACTACGTCGTAGCCTTTTTCCTCGGCCAGTTTCTTCACGATCTCCGTCATTTTGTTGGCGGCCTTGGCGAGGATATCCTGGCGCTCGCGATCCACGTCGGCCTGCAGATCGTCGGCAATGCGCTGCGCATCGCGCTGTTTTCTGGTACCCTGCGCCTGCAGGTCGGCGGCGGCCTGCGGCGTGAGCTTGCCGCTGTTCAGCTGCTGCTGGATGGACTGCAGATCGGTTTGCAGCTTCGTCAGTTCGTCCTGGCGCGGTTTGTACCTCGCCTCCATATCGGCGGACACCTTCTTCAACTCGTCGGAATCGATCAGGGCCTTCTGAACGTTGATAACCGCGACCTTGACCTGGGCGGATGCCAGACCGGCGACGGAGGCGAAGGCAAAGCAAATTACGCCCGCGCGAACGAGCAGAGAACGAAGCATAAACGTGGAACTCCTCAGGTTGGAAACTCACAGGTTAACACACCTCTTTCCCGCTCCCGGCGCTATCCTGAATCCATGGGCGTCGGCAAGCTGATCTCGGTGGACGAATACCTGCGCACCAGCTTTCACCCCGACTGCGATTTCGTCGAAGGCGAGGTTCTGGAGCGAACTGTGGGAAAGAGAAGACACGCCTGGGCGCAAGCTCGGATCGCGGCTTGGTTTATTCAGCGCCGACAAGCTTTGGCCCTGGAGTCGCTCACCGAACTCCGCATGCGGGTCGGCCCCAACCGTATCCGGATTCCGGACGTCGTCGTCCCCTGCCGGACGAAGAAGTCTTCAGTTCGCCCCCTTACCTCTGCATTGAAGTCATGTCCCCCGACGACACCATCGCCGCCATGCAGGACCGCCTGGACGACTATCTTCATTTCGGCGTCCCCAACCTTTGGGTGATCGATCCATTTTTTAACAGCCAGGGCCAGCACCGCGGATGGCACGTCACCGCCCAGGGCTGGGCAACCGCCGCCGACGGCGTCATGCGCACTGCCGACGGACGAATCGCCATGCCCCTCGCCGACGTTTTACTCCGCTGAAGCCGTAGTAGACTGGACCGTCCAGCGCTCTCCATGGAACTTAAGCCCGGCGACAAACTCGGCCCCTACGAGATCGTCTCGCTGCTCGGCAAAGGCGGCATGGGCGAGGTGTGGAAGGCGCGCGACCCGCGACTTAACCGCGATGTCGCGATCAAAGTCTCGGCGCACCAGTTCACGGATCGCTTTGAGCGCGAAGCCCACGCCATCGCCGCGCTGAATCATTCCAACATCTGCATACTTCACGACATAGGACCGAATTACCTCGTCATGGAGTTAATCGAAGGCCCGACGCTGGCGGATCGGATCGTCCAGGGACCGATTCCTCTCGAAGAAGCGCTCGGCATTGCGAAGCAGATTGCCGCCGCGGTGGAAGCGGCGCACGAAAAGCCTATCGTGCATCGCGATCTGAAGCCGGCCAACGTCAAGATCAAGCCGGATGGATCGGTGAAGGTGCTCGATTTCGGTCTGGCGAAAGCGGCGGGCGATGAAGTGGAACTGTCTCATGACTCCCCGACAATGATGCCGGGGACGCAGGCGGGAATGATTCTGGGCACGGCGGGCTACATGAGTCCCGAACAGGCGCGCGGACAGAAGGCGGACAAGCGCGCCGACATCTGGGCCTTCGGCGTCGTGCTGTACGAGATGGTGACGGGCAAGCGGCTGTTCGACGGCGAGACAGTAACGGAGTCGCTGGCGGCGATTCTGAAAGAAGAGCCCGATCTGACAAAGACGCCGGAGAAGATTCGGCTGCTGCTGCGGGCTTGTCTGGAGAAAGACCCGAAGAATCGACTGCAGGCTATTGGCGATTGGAAGTTGCTGCTGGACGGGGAACCCACAACAACCGCTCCCTCACGGTCACGGCTCGGTAAGGCGGCGTGGTTGGTTGCGGTAGCTGCGACTTTAGGCGCGGTGGCCCTCGCGATCCTTTACTTCAATGAGAAGCCCGCGCCGGAAACCCGCCTCGACATCGTGACTCCGGCGACTTACAGTCCCTCCTCTTTCGCCCTGTCACCGGACGGAAGGAAGATCGCCTATGTCGCGTCGGGCGATGGCGCTCCGCGCCTGTGGGTGCGGTCACTGGACTCGACTTCGGCCCAGCCGCTGCCGGGCACTGAGGCTGCCTTTAACCCCTTCTGGTCGCCCGACAGCCGCTCGCTCGGCTTCTTCGCGGAACAGAAACTGAAACGAATCGATATCGGCGGCGGACAACCGCAGACCCTGGCAGAGGTCGTAAATTCCGCAGTCACGGAGGGCACGTGGAGCGCCGAGGGCGTGATCCTGTTCACTACGGGCGGCACCAGCGCATTGTCCCGCATATCGGCTTCAGGCGGCCAGGTGGCAGCGGCGACAAAACTCGGGAAGGGGCAAGCCAGCCACCGGATGCCAAGATTTCTCCCGGGCGGCAGGCAGTTTCTGTTCACATCCACAGGCGCGGACGCGGGCCTCTGGCTGGGTTCGCTGAGCGGAGGCGAGCCCCGACGAGTAGCCGCTGTTGCAGCGGGAACCGAATCCACCGGTGAATATCTGGCACCGGGATGGCTGGTCCGCGTCCGGGGCAACGTTCTGGTAGCGCAGCGCTTCGATACGAGTCGTGGTCAGCTTTCCGGCGATCCTGTCACGCTGGCCCAGGGGGTGGCCATCGATCAGAACACGGTGGCTGGCTCGTTCTCGGTGTCGCCTTCCGGTGTGATCGCCTGGCGGAGCGGCGGGGGAGGCAAGAGGCAACTGATCTGGTTCAACCGCTCGGGTCAGAACGCGGGCACATTCGGCGCTCCGGATGAAGCCAATCTGCGCTATCCCGAACTCTCGCCGGACGGCAAGCGGGTGGCAATCACGCGCGGACCCGCGGGCGCCTCTGACATCTGGATCGAGGAGGGTACGCGCAGCAGCCGGTTCACGTTTGGTCAGGGCGGCAACATAGAGACGATCTGGTCGCCGGACGGCAGGCGGGTGGTGTTTAGCTCGACCCGCAAGGGAGTACAAGATCTTTATCAGAAACCGGCTGACGGTTCGGGCAGCGAAGAGCTTCTGCTGCAGTCGGCGGAACTCAAGCGGCCCGATTCCTGGTCGCCCGACGGGCGATTCATCCTGTACTGGAGTGCGCAGAACAACGGGGATCTGATGGTGCTGCCGCTGGCTCCTGACCAGAAAACGACGGACCGCAAACCCTTTGCATTTCTGAGCACGCCATTCAACGAGCAGGAGGGAGTCTTTTCGCCGGACGGCAAGTGGGTGGCTTATCAATCCAACGAATCGGGCCGCGATGAGATTTATGTGCGGCCATTTCCGGGGCCGGGCGGGCAGTGGCAGGTATCTACCGGAGGCGGGATGTCGCCGCGCTGGCGAGCGGACGGCAAAGAGCTGTACTACCTGGCGCCGGACGACAAGCTGATGGCAGCGCCCGTAGTGGCGCAAGGCGGGACGTTCGCGCCGGGAACGCCCGAAGCCCTGTTTCAGACGCGCGCTGCATCAAATGCCGCCGCCAGGCAGCCATACGATGTCGCGCGCGATGGCCGGTTTCTGATCGCCACGCAGGCGGAAAACGAATCCACCGAACCCATCCATCTGCTGCAGAACTGGAAACCGCCGGCGAAGTAGATCCGCGTTTCGCTTTGCCACGCTATTATTAACTTGATGCTCAGTCGCTACATCCACGAGGCGATGAAGCGGGCCCGCTACAAGACTCTCCCGGATGGCACATCTTTCGGGCAGATCCCGGGCATCGCCGGGGTCTGGGCGAATGAACGCACCCTGGACCAGTGCCAGAAGGTGCTCCAGGAGGTTCTGGAAGAATGGCTGGTCCTGAAAATCCGCGACCACGACACGATTCCCCGCCTGGGCCGGGTCAGTTTGCCGGTGAAGGCTGCCTGACCCGTGGATCCGGTTTCCCGCCGCGAACTGGTAAGACGGTTCCGGAGCATGGGATTCACCGGACCGGTTTCCGGCGGGCGTCACCAGTTCATGCAGAAGGGGTCCCTCAAAGTTCGCCTCCCGAATCCTCATGGAAGCGGCGCGATTGACGGATCGCTCTTGAAAGAGATTCTGCGCCAGGCGGGAATCAAGCTCCAGGACTGGCGAAACGCGTAGCCGCCTCGCGACCCCTCGCTAGAATGAAGGTTCATGCGGATCGCCCTCGGCCAGATCAATCCGACTGTCGGGGACTTCCCTGGCAACCTCGCTCTCATGGAGCGATTCGCGCGGGATGCGGCCGCCCGCCAGGCCGATCTGGTCGTATTTCCCGAGCTTTCCGTTACGGGTTATCCGCCGCGCGATCTCGTCGAGAAGCCGAGCTTCGTCGAACGATCGGAAGTTGCGCTCCTGCGCCTCGCCGAACAGACGAAAGATCTGCCGCTGGCAATCGTCGCGGGCTACGTCGGCCGGTCGCACGAGTCGACCGGTAAGCGGGCCACCAACTCCGCGGCGATCATGCAGTGCGGCAAAGTCCTTCTGCGGCAGACGAAGATTCTGCTGCCGACCTACGACGTCTTCGACGAAGCGCGCAATTTCGCTCCCAGTGAGCGGCAAGCCGTGTGGCGCACGGGCGACGACAGCATCGCCCTGGTGATCTGCGAGGACGCGTGGAACGACAAGGAGTTCTGGACGCACCGGCTTTACGGACGCGATCCGGTCGACGAGCTGATGCAGCACGGCGCGAACATGCTCGTCTGCATCAACGCCTCGCCGTTCCACATCGGCAAGCGCGAGCTGCGCGAAGAAATGTTCCGCGCCCTGGCGCGCCGTCACAACGTGCCCGCCATCGTCGTGAACCAGACCGGTGGAAACGATCAGATCGTTTTCGACGGCAGCAGTTTCGCGATGGACGCGGAGGGAAATGTCATCGCATCGGCCTCCTCGTTCGAAGAGGATCTGATCCTTGCCGATACCCGCACGAGGCAGGGCGACCGGCACGCCGATCTGCGGGACGAATGCGAAGCCGTTTACCAGGCTCTCGTCGTGGGAACGCGCGATTACATCCGCAAGTGCGGTTTCCGGAAAGTTCTGGTGGGCTTGAGCGGCGGCATCGACTCGTCGCTGACTGCGGCGATCGCAGTGGATGCGGTGGGGAAGGAAAACGTGCGCGGCATCGGGATGCCCGGACCGTTCTCATCCGATCACAGCGTGACCGACGCGCGAGAGCTGGCGAAGCGGCTGGATATCGCGTTCGACATTATTCCGATCACGCCGGCTTACGAAGAGATGCAGCGCTTGCTGCACCCGGTCTTCGACGGACTTCCGGCCGATGTGACGGAAGAGAACATTCAGTCGCGCCTGCGCGGGCTCACTCTGATGGCGCTCTCGAATAAGTTCGGGGCTCTGGTGCTGACGACGGGAAACAAGAGCGAAATCGCCGTGGGCTACTGCACGCTCTATGGGGATATGTGCGGCGGTCTCGCGGTGATCAGCGACGTTCCCAAGACGATGGTGTATTCGCTGGCGCGCATCGCGAACGGCCGGCACAACGGGGCCATTCCGGAATCGGTGTTCGAGAAGGCGCCGTCCGCCGAGCTGCGGCCGGATCAGAAGGACAGCGATTCGCTCCCGCCCTACGACATCCTCGACGGCATTCTTCGCCTCTATATCGAGGAGTTCCGCAGCGTCGGCGAGGTGGCGTCGGAGTTGTTCCTGCCGCTCGATCTTGTGCGGGACGTGGTCTGCAAAGTGGACCGCAGCGAATACAAGCGGCAGCAGGCCGCGCCGGGAATCAAGGTGACGTCGAAGGCTTTCGGTATCGGGCGCCGCATCCCCGTCGCGCAACGCTATTGGGAGCACTAATTATGTACTCTTGCGACCAGCCTCAGTATGCTCGGCAGGCGGAACCGCCTGTGTGGCGCAGGCGGTTCCGCCTGCGATCTGCGGTTTTGGCCGCGATAACCACCGCTGGTCTTCTGTCGCAGCAGGCTCCGCGCGAACAAGTCGGCCCGCTGCCGGACGGCAGTTTTCTGCTGAGCAGCGGCTGGCGTATCAAAGCCGCCGGGACGCAGATTCCCGTCGGCGCCTTCCCCATGGCGACGGCCATCACGCCGGACAAAAAATTCCTGCTGGTGCTGAACGGCGGTGTCGATCCCCCCACCATCAGCGTGATCGACATCGCGTCCGCGAAGGAAGTGGGGCACGCCGCGGTGCCGGATGCCTGGCTTGGACTCACCGTGACCAAAGCCGGAGACCGCGTCTATGTGGGCGGCGGGTCGCGCGCCGCGATCTATGAATTCACCCTTGCCAACGGGACGCTCACGCCGTCGCGGCTGTTTCCCATCGTGGCGGACAAGGACCGCAAGCCGGAGGACTTCATCGGCGACGTGCGGCTGTCCCCGGACGGGCGCCTGCTCTATGCCGCGGATTTGTATCGCGACTCGGTGGTCGTGGTGAATCCGCAGTCGGGCCTTGTTCTCTCGCGGATCAGGACGGGCCGGCGTCCTTATCGCATCCTGTTTCATCCTTCCGGCAAGAGCCTGTATGTCTCCAGCTGGGCCGACGGCGCCATCGGACAATACGACACGAATACAGGGCAGCAAATGGCGAACGTTCGTGTAGGACCGCATCCGACCGACATGGTGTGGCGCGACGGAGAGGTTGAGGACCAGCCCAATGTCGCCGCGCGCCTGTTTGTTTCGGCGAGCAATACCAACAGCGTCTTTGTGCTGGGTGCGACGGAAACGGGCGATCTTTCGCGCATCGAAACAATCAATCTGGCTCTCACGCCACTCCAGCCCCTGGGCTCGACTCCGAGCGGCCTGGGACTCAGCGCCGATGGAAACAAGCTTTTCGTCGCCTGCTCGGACGCGAATGCAGCCGCGATCGTCGACATCACCGGCACGCGCAGCCGGGTGCTGGGCTTCATTCCGGCGGGCTGGTATCCGACCGCTGCGTTCGGCCTGCCGGACGGCCGCATCGGCGTCTTGAACGGAAAGGGTTTGGGCTTGTCTGCGAACGCCGGCACGGTTCAATTCGTCGCATCGCCGGGTGACGAACAGATGCAGGCATACACGGAAGAGGTACGCGCCAACTCGCCTTACCGCGACGAAAAGCTGGACGATCCGGGCATTCCGGCGGACAGTCCGATCCGTCCGAACGGGCCGATCAAACACGTGATTTACGTCATCGGGGCGAATCACACTTACGATCAGGTGCTGGGCGACATGAAGCAGGGCAACGGCGACGCGTCGCGTGCCTCGTTCGGGGGGACTATCACGCCGAACCTGCACAAACTGGCGGCCGAGTTCGTGTTGCTCGACAACTTCTACGCGAACGGCGATGGACGCGCGGACGGCCACAACTGGGCGACAGCGGCCATCGCGCCCGATTACACCCAGCGCCTGTGGCCCAATCAGTATGCCGATCGGCGCAAAAAGTACGACTTCGAGGGCGGCGAGCCGGGCAACTCGCCTCCGGCGGGATATCTGTGGACAAACGCGGCCCAGGCCGGAATCTCCATAGGGAATTACGGCGAGGGCGAGGTTTGGCTGAAGCCGGCGGCGGGAAAGGAGCCGGTCAAGACCGTGACCGATCCAGTCCTCGCCAAAGTAACCGATCGGGATTATCCACCCTACGATTCGAACGATGCGGACGTGGATCGCGCGAAGGAATTTATCGCGGATTTCCGGGAATTTGAACAATCGGGCGCCTTGCCGCAACTGCTGCTGGTGAGGATGGGCAACGACCGCGCCGACAGCGATCAGGCAACAGGGATGCTGGTAGAGGCGGTGTCGAAGAGCCGCTTCTGGAACGAAACCGCGATCTTCATCGTCGAAGACGATGCGCGGAACGGATCGGACCATGTCGATTCGCATCGCGCGCCGGCATGGGTGATCTCGCCATGGGTGAAGCGCCGGACCGTCGACAGCACGATGTACAACCAGGTCTCGGTGCTGCGCACGATCGAGATTATTCTGGGACTGCATCCGATGACGACTTACGATGCGGGCGCGCGTCCGATGTTCAGCGTATTCAATAATGCGGCGTCACCCGAACCCTGGACGCCGGACGCGCGTCCACACTAATCCCTCTCATGCCCAAAATCTATCTGTGCTTTCTCTGGCACATGCATCAGCCTTTCTATAAGGATCTGGTGTCCGGCGAATACCGGCTGCCGTGGACGCGCATGCACGCGCTCAAGGACTACTACGGAATGGTGCGCATTCTGGAGGAATTTCCGCGCATCCGGCAGACCTTCAACCTGGTGCCGTCGATGATCGTACAGGTGGAAGAATACGCGCGGGGTGAGGCGCGCGATCCCTTCCTGGCCTGCGCGCTGAAGCCCGCGGAGAGTTTGACGGCGGAAGAACACACGTTCATTCTGCGCAATTTTTTTATGGCGAACCCGGAGCGGATGATTTACCGGTATCCGCGCTACGGGGAACTTTATGCCGCCGCCCAGGCCCAGAAGTCCGTCCCCGACGCGAAGGGCATTTTTGGGCCGCAGGAATTTCGCGATCTGCAGGTTTTGTCGCAGCTGGCGTGGTTCGACGAGGAATTTCAGGAACACGATCCCGCGGTAAAAGCGCTGATCGTGAAGGGCCGGAACTTCACTCTCGAGGATCAGGCGCTGATGGGCCGCAAACAGAGCGAGATCTGCGCCCGGGTGATTCCGGAATACCGGAAGCTTGCGGAATCCGGGCAAATCGAGATTTCCACGACGCCCTTCTACCACCCGATTCTTCCTTTGCTCTGCGACAGCGATATTGCCTCGGTGTCGCATCCGAATGTTCCGCTGCCGCCGCGCTTCTCTTATCCCGAGGATGCGCGCCTCCAGCTTCAGATGGCGAAGGATTACATCCGGAAGACTTTTGGCGTTGCGCCCGTGGGGCTGTGGCCTTCCGAAGGGTCAGTCTCCGATCAGGCACTGCAAATCGCCGCCGAAGTTGGATTCGAGTGGGCGGCGACCGACAACGGCGTTCTCGAAAGGACGTTGTCCAGACCCGCCACGTCGGAGGTCACTTACCGGCCGTACACATGGTCGCGGGGCGGCCGCAAGATGCGGATGATCTTCCGCGATCACCAGCTCAGCGATCTTATCGGCTTCGTTTATTCCGGCATGAGCGCCAGCGCGGCCGCGCAGGATTTTCTGCACCGCATCTACGAGAATTGCCGGGGACTGCTGGCAAGCGGGCGCGACGCTCTGGTGCCGATTATTCTGGATGGCGAGAACGCGTGGGAGTATTACGACCACAACGGCCGTCCGTTTTTTCGCGAGCTTTACGGGCGTATTCAGTCCGACCCGGGCATGGAGGCGATTACGGTCAGCGAAGCGTTCAAGCGCATCGCGTCGGAGCCGCTCGATCACATCTTTCCCGGTTCGTGGATCTATGCCAACTTCGACGTGTGGATCGGCGCCGAGGAGGACAACAAAGCGTGGCGTCTGCTGCTGGACGCGCGCAAGGCTTACGACCAGGCCGGGAAGAACGTTCCGGAGAACAAGCGAAAGCTGGCGCTCGAAGAGCTGCTCATCGCGGAAGGCAGCGACTGGAACTGGTGGTACGGTCCGGAACACCAGTCCGCCAACCGCGTCGACTTCGACCAGATTTACCGCGAGCATCTCGCCAACGTTTACCGCGCGCTGGGTCTCGCGGCGCCACCTGAGCTCTCGCGTCCCATTCTCCGCATTGAGGCGGAAGTCTCGCATACGCCCGCTTCGGGTGCGATTTCACCGACGATCAACGGCATCGTGGATTCGTATTTCGAATGGCTCGGCGCCGGAATCTATCGTGTCGACCGGCGTTCCGGATCCATGCATGGCAAGCGTGCCCTCGTGAAGGAGCTGCGCTATGGCGCGAACGCATCGAATTTGTTTTTGCGCGTCGATTTCGTGGAAGACCCCGGCGCGCTGGAAGGCCTCGAGATTCAGGTGGAATCGCAGGCCCGGAAGCAATTGTCGGTCACGATCAAGTCGGGCGCGGCCGCGGTCAATTCCGGCGACGGGAAGGCCGCTTTCCGGGATGTCCTGGAGATCGCCCTGCCTGCGGGGCCTGCCGCGATACGGCTCTCGTTCTGGCAGGACGGCCTCCCGATCGAGTCCATCCCGCCTCAGGATTTTCTGCGGGTCGCGGATTCCACTCCCGCCGACTGGAGTGTTTGATATCCCGGTTTAGACCTTACTCCTCGTCCTCGTCTTCGTCGTCTTCGTCCTCGTCGAGATCGTCCTCATCCTCGTCTTCGTCGTCCTCGTCGAGATCGTCCTCCTCCTCATCGAGGTCTTCTTCGTCCAGATCCTCTTCGTCGAGATCGTCTTCCTCCTCGTCGTCGTCTTCGTCCTCTTCGTCCAGCGTCTCGTCTTCCAGATCGTTCAGTTCGTCGAAGCTCAGATCGTCGGGGTTACGCTTGGGCGGGCTCGCCTCCCATCCCCGGGCGCGCGCGAAGTTGTCCAGGTAAGCCATATCTCCTCTTGAGTATTCCCTCTTTGATTGCAGTTTACACGGTCGCATCCCGCGCGCCGCGCGAGATAAGGAAGGTCGTTCCGGGCGCTGGGTTACACTGGGATTTCAATCAAAATGCAGCAGCGAATACGTTCCACTACGGTGCTCTGCGTGCGCCGGGATGGAAAAGTTGTGATGGCGGGCGATGGCCAGGTTACTTTGGGCGGCGAAGTACTGAAATCCACAGCCCGCAAGCTGCGCAGACTCTACAACGACAAGATTATCGCCGGATTCGCCGGATCGACGGCGGACGCCTTTTCTTTGTTCGCGCGTTTCGAAAGCAAGCTGGAGCAATTCAACGGCAATCTGTCCCGCGCTGTCGTCGAACTGGCGAAAGACTGGAGAACGGATAAAATTCTGCGCCATCTGGAAGCCCTGCTGCTGGTGGCGGACGCTAAGAACACATTCATCCTGAGCGGGAACGGCGACGTGATCGAGCCCGACGAAGATGTGGCGGCCATCGGCTCCGGCGGCCCCTTCGCGCTGTCCGCCGCAACGGCGCTGATGCGGCACACGAAACTCTCGGCCAAGCAGATTTCCGAAGAAGCGATGCGCATCGCCGGCAAAACCTGCATCTATACGAACGAAAACGTGACCTACGAGGAACTGACCTGAAATGGTGATCTATCTGCCAGGGCAGTCCGTCGATCAGGGACCCGTTCTGGATGAGCTGACACCGCGTGAGATCGTCCGCGAACTGGATAAATACGTGGTTGGGCAGCCAGCCGCCAAGCGCGCCGTAGCCATCGCGCTGCGAAACCGGCTGCGACGTCAAAAGCTTCCGCCCGAGATGGCTGACGACGTGATGCCGAAAAACATCCTCATGATCGGGCCGACGGGCGTAGGGAAAACGGAGATCGCGCGCCGCCTCGCCAAACTCGCCAATTCGCCCTTCATGAAGGTCGAGGCGAGTAAATTCACCGAGGTCGGCTACGTGGGACGCGACGTCGAGTCGATGATCCGCGATCTGGTGGATATCGCGATCGACATGATCCGCGAAGAGAAGCTGGATGAGATCGGCGACCGCGCCGAAGCCAATGCGGAAAACCGGCTGCTGGATATTCTGGTGCCGCCGGCGCCGGAGAACGCCGAGGACAACGCGAAGACGCGCGAGAAACTGCGCGACCGCCTGCGCGAGGGCAAGCTCGACGAGCGCATGGTCGAGATCGAAGTGAAAGACCGGGCGCCCACTTTCGAGATAGCCAGCAACATGAATCTCGAAGAGATGGGCATCAACATCAAGGACATGCTGCCCGCGATGTTCGGCTCGCGCTCGAAGAAGCGCAACATGCGCGTGGCCGAGGCCCTGGATTATCTGGTCCAGGAAGAAGAGCAGAGGCTCATCGACATGGACCAGGTGACGCGCATCGCGCTCGACCGCGTCGAATCCAACGGCATCATCTTCCTCGACGAGATCGACAAGATCGCCGGACGCGAAGGCGGACACGGTCCCGACGTCAGCCGCGAAGGCGTGCAGCGGGACATCCTGCCTATTGTCGAGGGGACGACCGTGAATACCAAGCACGGCTTCGTGCGCACCGATCACATCCTGTTTATTGCGGCGGGCGCCTTTCACGTCTCCAAACCCAGCGATCTGATTCCGGAACTGCAGGGCCGCTTCCCCATTCGGGTGGAGCTGAAATCGCTCACGGTCGAGGATTTCATCCGCATTCTCAAAGAACCGAAGAATGCGCTGGCCAAGCAGTATGTCGCGTTGCTGGATACGGAAGGCATCAAGCTGACGCTGACCGACGACGCGCTGGAGGAAGTGGCGAAGTTCGCCGCGCAGGTCAACGAATCGTCGGAGAACATCGGCGCGCGGCGTCTGCACACCATCATGGAAAAGCTGACCGAAGAGATTTCCTTCGAAGGGCCGGACCTGCGGAAAAAGAACGTGCGCATCGATGCGGCTTATGTGCGCAAGCAGCTCGCCGAGATTGTCAAAGATCAGGATCTGAGCCGGTATATTCTCTGATGCGGTTGTTACCTGCATTGGTGGGGCGGACCCCCCGGTCCGCGCGGGTCCCCCCGGACCCACTCTCCGAACCAGGCAAACCGACGAGGGCGTCGACCGCGGACCGGGCGGTCCGCCCCACCCTGATGGCCCTCTTGCTGACAGGGCTTACCGGGTGCGGATACGTCGGCCAGCCTCTGCCGCCCGCGCTGAAGAATCCCATGCGGGTAACGGATCTCGCCGCGGTCGAACGCGGATCGAAGATCATCATTCAGTTCACGGTTCCGAAGCGCACCACGGAAGGCTTGCCCGTCCCGCTCAACGCGGACATCGAACTTCGCATTGGCGCCGCGCCCGCCGGCGCATTCCAGATGAACGACTGGCTCAGCGATTCCGACCGCGTGCCGAATATTCAGCGGGACGAGCCGGTGGCGCGCGTCGAATATCCGGCGGCGAAATATTACGGGAAGAGCGTGGTCATCGCGGTGCAGGTGCACAGCCCGAAGGGCCGGAGCGCCGGCTGGTCGAATTTCGAAAATCTGTCCGTGATTCCCGCGCTTCCAGCGCCGGAGGCGCTGGTTGCAACCGATGCGCCGGACGCGGTTCATCTGGAATGGCGGGCGGCGGCCTCCGGGTTCCGCATCTTTCGCAGGGCTCCGGACGATACGAGCGTTACGCAGATCGGATCGTCAACCGCGCCTTCTTACACCGACAACACGATCGAATACGGAAAGACCTACGAGTACTTCGTGCAGTCGGTGGCAAAGACGGACACAAAGGATGCCGAGAGTGACATTTCGGCCAGGGTTCAATTTACGCCGACCGACAAGTTTCCTCCGGCAGTGCCGACGGGGCTGAGCGCGGTCCCCGGAGCCCGTACCATCGAACTGGCCTGGGAGCGCAACGCCGAGAAGGATTTCGCCAGTTACAGCGTTTACCGGAACGGCCGGAAGATCGCAGAAGAACTGACGGCGCCGTCCTACAGCGATAAGGACGCGCAGCCCGGCACGAAGTACCAATATCAGGTCAGCGCGCTGGATATGGCGGGCAACGAGAGCGCGAAATCACCCGCCATCGAGACAGGGATTCCGTAAGTTCGGGCCGGTATAATTGGATCGAGAGCCGCGAGACAAGGCAGAGATCTCATGCCGCGATGGTGGGTGGAGTTTACATCTAAACCCGAGGCGATCGGCCTCGCGCTTTTTCTGTGTGTCGCCGTGCTCGCCGGCGGCCTGGCGATGCGCCGCTGGCTCCGCAGCCGTCCGGACGCCGAGGAGATGGAGCGCCGGCGGAGAGAGACGCTCGTCCGAAACGGGAAAATGGGAGACGGCGAGATCGTCGATGTGGAAGCCGCCTCGGTTGTTTATTCCTACCATGTTCGCGGTGTCGGCTATACGGCGGCGCAGGATGTCGCGGCGCTCGTCTCGCTGCTTCCCAAGGACCCGATGAAGATGATTGGCCCGGTTTCGGTCCGGTTCGACCCGCGAAATCCCGCCAACTCGATCGTGTTGTCGGAGCAGTGGAGCGGGCTTCGAAATTCCCGATGACCGGGTCGCGCCGGATCCTTTATCCGCTGGGCGCGGCGGTCATTCTCGCGTACTTTTTTTTCTTCACCTGGAAGTCGCTGTTCCTCTATTTCGATGCGGACGACATGTACAACCTGTACTTCGCGTGGAGCAAGCCGCTCGGCGAAGTGCTCCGCTCGAACCTGTTTTTCTGGAATGGATTCGTGCGTCCGATGGGAGCGGTGTTCTATCGCGCAATCTTCGCGGTGGCCGGTTTCCATCCGCTGCCGTTCCACGTGGCTCTCCTCGGACTGGGCGTATGCAACATAGCGCTCTGTTTTTGGTTCGTGCGGCTGGTCTCTCACTCCGACCGCACCGCCGCGCTTGCCACGCTGCTGTTCGCGTTCCACACGCGGCTCATGGAGGTGTGGTTCCGCACCGGAGTGGTTTACGATGCGCTGTGTTTTACGTTCCTCTATGCGGGCGCATGCCTTTATATCGGAGCGCGCCAGGAAGGCAGGCAGCTCGGCGCAGGGCGGATCGCCGCCATCCTCGCTTGTTATCTCTGCGCGCTGGATGCCAAGGAGATGGCGGTCTTCCTGCCCGTCCTGCTGCTGTCGTACGAATTCATTCTGAACACCGCAAACCGGAAATCGCTCGTGCCGTCGCGCGCGGCCGGATTGATTGCGGTCCTCGCCCTCATGATCGTTCCGTATGCCATCGGAAAACTGCACGGTCCGGGTGCCATGGCCAACAATCCGGATTACCGGCCGGAGTTTTCGTATGCGCGCTATGCGAACACCTGGAGCGTCTACCTGGAACACTTGTTTGTGCGCGACACGCCCGTTCCGGAATGGACAGGGATGATCATCGTCGGCGCGCTGGCGGCCGGAGCGCTTGCGCTTCGCTCGCGCCTGCTGATCTTCGCCTGGAGCGTGATTGTTTTCGGACTCCTGCCGGTATCGTTTGCGCCGGCGCGCGGCGCATTCGTGATGTTCATCTCCTGGCCGGGATGGGTCATCTACGCGGCCGCGCTGCTGGTTGCGCTGCAGGATCCGATCATGCGCAGCCATCCGCAATACCGGACCGCGCTGGCCTGCGCCGTCTTCGTGCTGGCGGGATGGCGCATGGGAAAGTTCAATCTTCACGATCAGCGCGCCGATCCCCGCCACTGGCTTTACGACACGCCGGCGCTGGTGCGTGCGATGAGCCGGCAAATGATGCAACAGCATCCCAGCCTGCCCCTTGGGACCCGCATCCTCATGACGGCGGATCCTTTTTCAACCGGGGAATACACGCCGAACTTCGTGATGAATTTACTCTACCGGGACCCCTCGCTCAAGCTCGACCGCGTCGGCATGATGGAGAAAGCTCCGGCCAACTGGGACGGATATCAGTATGTTTTCACGTATGAGGGAAATTCATACAAGCAGTTGAAACCGTGACGATGGCCGTTTTCCAGCGCCGTGGAAATTCAGACGGGGCTCTCGCCGCGATGGTTGTCGAGAAAATTCCGGTCGATGGGTTTGCGGCCCGCGAATCCTTCGTTCGTGCCGTGCCAGTGGTCGATATCCGCCTCGTCCATGCGCCAGCAGAGATAAACTTCCTCACCATGGAAAAGTGTCGGGAAATCCACCAGCCCGGTGTCGAGGTCTTTCACGAGCACGCCCATCTCCTCGATGCGCTCCATGGCATTTTTTAAGGTCTGGCCATTGGAATCGTACTGGGTCTTCCATGCCTCGGCGGACGCCGTGTCCACGCAGAGGCCGCCCATCATGAGGATGCGCTGGGCAAGATCCTGGAGAACCTTCTCGGCTTCCTGGTAACGCGCCCTGGCCTGCACGGCTTCGCGGATGCTGCGCCCAACCACCGGAAGTGCGGCGCGAGCTTCGCCGAGCGTAAAGTAGCGGGGCATCGGTCAGGCGACGACCGTTTCTTCGTCTTTCAGGGCGGCGTAGTGCGTATCGACGTAGCGATTCAGAATGCCGATGAACTCGGCGACGATGGCATCGCCGCGCAGCGTGGTGGAAAGCTTGCCGTCGACGTACACCGGAGCGACGGGATCTTCAAACGTGCCCGGCAGCGAAATGCCGAGGCTGGCGTGCTTGGATTCGCCGGGACCGTTGACGACGCAACCCATCACCGCGACCTTCATCTCTTCGACGCCGGCGTATTGCTCTTTCCAGACCGGCATCCGCTCGCGCAGGTAGGTCTGAATCTGATCCGCCATATCCTGGAAGAAGGTGCTGGTAGTGCGGCCGCAGCCCGGACATGCGGTCACCTGCGGCGCGAAACTGCGAATGCCGAGCGACTGCAGAATCTGCTGGCTGACGAAGACTTCTTCGGTGCGGTCGCCGCCGGGCAGCGGAGTCAGCGAAGCGCGGATCGTATCGCCGATTCCCTCCTGCAGCAGCACGGCAAGCGCGGCGCTGGTGGCGACAACGCCCTTCGACCCGAGACCGGCCTCTGTCAGGCCAAGGTGCAGCGCATAGCCGCTTTGACGCGCCATGGCGCGGTAGACATCGATCAGGTCCTGCACGCCGCTGACTTTCGCGCTGAGGATGATGCGGTCGCCGGGCAGGCCGTATCGTTCGGCCGCCGCCGCCGATTCGAGCGCGCTCACCACGATCGCGTCCAGCGTCACATCGCGCGCGTCTTTCGGTTCCGCCAGCCGGTTGTTCTCGTCCATCATGCGCGTGAGCAGCGCGCCGTCGAGCGAACCCCAGTTGACGCCGATCCGCACCGGCTTTCCATACTCGATGGCGGCTTCGATCATGGTGCGGAAATTGTCGTCGTGTTTTTTACCGATATTGACGTTGCCGGGGTTGATGCGGTATTTCGCCAGGGCCCGCGCGCAGGCCGGATATTTTTTGAGAAGGATGTGGCCGTTGTAGTGGAAGTCGCCGATCACGGGCACGCGCACGCCGAACATGTTGAGCGTGTCGACGATCTTCGGGACGGCCGCGGCGGCGGCTTCGGTGTTGACGGTGACACGCACGAGTTCAGAGCCCGCGCGGGCCAGCGCCATGATCTGGTTGACGGTGGAAGTGACATCGGCTGTATCCGTGTTGGTCATGGACTGGACCACGATGGGATTCGACCCGCCGACTTTGACGCCACCCACGTTCACCGCAAGCGACTTGCGGCGCGCGATCTGAGCCATCCAACCTCCTGAAGGGAAAAGCCTATTTTAGCAGTGCGAGAAACAGGAACGTAAAGAAGCACATACATTCTTGCGGTACTTCATCACGTTCCCCCGCTATGGAGCGCACCTGCATGGCGAAGAGGGATCGGTAGACCTGATGCATAACCTCCCCGGAAGCCGTTTTCCCGGGGCTGATCCGCTGCGCGCCGAGGCGGAACGTCAACTCATGGATCAGTCCCCGTATTTACTGGACCGGGAGTGCCGGGTGGTCGTGCTGGATGCGATCCGTGAGGTTTGCGTGCGTCGCGGATGGAGTCTGCTGGCGGCGCACGTGCGCACCAATCATGTTCACGTGATCGTGGAAGGCGACACCAGACCTGAGAGGATGATGCGGGATTTCAAGTCGTATGCCAGCCGGAGTCTGAATCGGCCGGGGCGAGACAGGCCGCTTCGAAAACATTGGGCGCGTCATGGAAGTACACGATGGTTGTGGAAAGACGAAGACGTTCGGCAAGCGATCCAATATGTCGTCGATGAGCAGGGTGAGCCGATGGCGATCTTCGTCGTGGAGTCGTGGATATAACAGCATCGTCCGCTCGCTTACGGTCGCGGTTCGGAAGTCGGTTTTACGGAACCGCGACCGTTAGCGAGCGGACGATACCCCGGCGCAGCAGCCACCAGCCGCCGATCGGCGGCAGCGCCACCAGCCAGCAGACCGGCGTGAATCCGAAGTGGTCCACCAGGCTTCCGATTACTGGTGAAATGCCCGTTTGCAGTAAACCGTAAGCGAAGACCAGCGCCGAGATCGCCGTCCCGGCGCGTTCGCCACCCCAGATATCCAGCGGAATCGTGTAGAGATTGACGCTTCCCGCCGTGGCCCAGAAGTAACTGGCCGCGATTGCCAGCGTCGCCCAGACAGGCGAAGGCGCAACCGGCGTCAGCACCGTCACCAGACAACCAATCGCGCTGATGAAGCAGCCCAAAACCCGCGCCCGCACATTCGGAACACCGCGCCGGATCGCCCGCTGCGAAATCCATCCGCCCGCGAAGCCGCCCAGCGTCGAAGCCAGCGGCGGAAACCACGCGTACGAGGAGGCCTGGGCGGTAGTCAGCTTCCAGGACTGGACCAGATACAGCGTCGTCCAGTTCGACCAGAGCGTGTAGATTCCCATCCAGAGAATATTGGCCGCGACCAGCGCGATCAGACGCGGGTCGCGCAACAGGCGAAACGGCTCGACACGGCTTTGCGGGGCGACGGGCGCATACGGCCGCACCCTGCGGCGCACGGCGATCCAGAGCGGAATCCAGCCCACTCCGAGCGCGGCACAAATGAAAAACGGACTGCGCCATCCCGTGAATGCCGCCACCAGCAGCGGCGCGGCGATGCCACCGATGCTCAGTCCGACTTGCGTTACAGCGGCGCCGATGGCGCGGTCTTTGGGCTCAAGATAGATCGCGTTCAGCTTGCCTGCTGC
>Ga0181521_10003244_pt1 | contig 19219 bp, 22 predicted proteins | sample PEATcosm2014_Bin_32_FD_119764 | JGI IMG/M metagenome (GOLD analysis project Ga0181521, IMG submission 119764) | Peatland microbial communities from MTU Mesocosm Facility, Houghton, MI, USA - PEATcosm2014_Bin02_60_metaG | ecosystem: Environmental > Terrestrial > Soil > Wetlands > Peat | place... | reverse complement strand
CCATCGATAATCCTTAGTTATCACTGCAATACCCGCTCCAAGGTATCTGCGGCCGTAACGACACGCCTGAGTGCCCCGTCTGAAACGTGGGTGTAGAGCTCGGTCGTAGCAAGGCTTGCGTGTCCAAGCAGGCGTTGGATGTATCTGATGTCAACGCCGGCTTCCATCAGCTGGGTAGCAGCTGTGTGGCGGAGCATGTGCGGTGTGATCTGCAGGTTCAGCCCCGCTGCGTCGGCAGCCTTCCCGAGGCGAGACCTCATTGCCTGCGTGGTCAGTGGGTTATAGAACGAGTTGAAAAGGAGGTGCGTGTGCGTGATGCCTAGCTCAGTGCGCACCTGGAGGTAGGTTGCGGTGAGTGCAATCAGCCACGAATTAGGCAGGAATACGTGGCGCTCTCGACGGCCCTTGCCGAGAATGCGGACGCTACGCGCCTGCAGATCGATGTCATCACACGCAATGCCGACGACCTCGTGTACCCGGACCCCGGTAGTCAGCATGAGCGCGACGCCCAGTAGTGTCGTGGACTGGTGCGGTCGAGTTCTAACCGCTGCCGGCCGCGGTTCGTTGGTGGCGAGCGCGGCGCGCTGAAGGTGGCCGAACAGGCGGTCGAGTTCGTTTGCCGGTATGACGCGAGGCAGCGCTCTGCGCCGGCCAGTTGGGAGTGTCAAGCCGACCGACGGATCGTCGTCCAGCAGTTGACGGGCGAGAAGCCATCTACAGAAGCCGCGAACTGCTGCGATTCGCCTTCGTACCGACGGCGGCGACAGCCCCGCGTCCCGGAGCGCCTCTACGAACGCCACAAGGCAATCGCGATCTATGCGCCGGACCTGCACTCGGCGGCCCAAGTGTTTCTCGAACGCTATGACGTCGCCTTCGTAGGCACGAAGGGTGTGCGGGGACAGATCCCTTGTGGCGTGAAGCCACCGCATGTACTGCCGCTGCGCCTCGCAAATACGCACCGCATCGTTCCTTCCTCGAGGGGCAACGCAACAGCATCGCGACTGGACGCGAGACCGTGAGCCGCCCGCATAACGTGGCGGTGCAGGAATCGGCAGAGCGGGGTTGACACTTGAGACGCTGCCAGGTGTATGAGATCAGGGACGGCGCGCGGTCGTGTCACCGGGCGATGCCCCGCTCCTTGCGCAGCGCCGCGAGGGAGGCGCGGCGCAGGCGCCGCAGGACCTCGACGTCGCACCACTCCCGGTCGACGCCCTCGGGCCTGATTTCGCCGCGGACGAGGTCGCCGGCGCGCTCAAGCTCGCGGAGCACGGCGCCCGCGTCGACGCCATACCGCGCGCGCAACTCGTCGCTCGTGAACGGGCCGTGCGTGCGCGCGTAGCGGGCGACCAGCTCGCCCAGCGCGTCGGGGACGTCGGCGAGGAACGCCTCCGGCAGCCCGCCGGGTGGGACCGCCCCGAGCGCGTCGCGGTAGAGGCCGGCCTCGTCGGCGGCGATGTAGCGCTCCTGCCCTCCGATCCTGGCACGGACGATGCGCCGTTCGCGCTCCAGCTCCCGCAGCAGCGACCCGGCCTCGACGCCCTCGAAGACGCGTTCTTCGATCTCCGCGTGGTTGAGGTCGCCGACCCGCCGCAGCACGTCGTGCAGCCCGTCACGCCCGGTCGCACGCGTCATCTCAGAGCGATGCTGCAGATCGTCCTCCACGCGCGCCAGCGCAGCCGGGTCGATCAGCTCGCGCAGCTCCTCCTGCCCCAGCAGCTCCCGCAGCAGGTCGCGGTCGAGCGACAGCGCGGCGGCCCGACCCTCGGCCGAGGGCGTGTCCCCCTCGTACATGTACGTCGCGACGTAGTCGAACAGCAGCGAGGACGCGAACGGGGAGGCGGTCTGCGTCTCGACCTCCACCAGCGAGACCTCGCGGGTGGACAGGCCGCGCAGCAGCTCCTGCAGGCCGGGCAGGTCGAGGACGTCCCTGAGGCACTCGCGGTAGGTCTCCAGGACGATCGGGAAGTCGTCGTAGCGGCGCGCGACCTCCAGCAGGTTCTGGGCCTTCAGGCGCTGCTGCCACAGCGGCGTGCGCCGGCCGGGGTACGCGCGGGGGATCAGCAGCGCGCGGGCGGCGTTCTCGCGAAAGCGCGCGCCGAACAGCGCCGAGCCGCCGAGCTCCGCGGTGACCGCCTGCTCGACCTCGTCCGGCTCGATCAGCACGAGCTCGGCGGCGGACGGCAGCGCCTCCGCCTCGTCCGCGTCGAGGTCGGGGAGGTGCAGGACGATGCCGTCGTCGGACCACAGCGTGTCCGCCTCCAGCCCGAAGCGCTCGCGGATGCGCGCGGAGATCGCAAGGCCCCACGCGGCGTGCACGCGCCCGCCGTAGGGGGAGAGGACGCACAGCCGCCAGTCGCCGATCTCGTCGCGAAAGCGCTCCGGCACGATCGTGCACGAGGTCCTTGAAGAAGAATGGAGAGTGCGAGCCCCCTCTCCTCCTCTCATGGATCGAGGGGGTCCGGGGGATGTCGATACACACCACCCGGCGCTAGGCCAGGCCCGTCAACGTTGCTGCGCCGCGCGCGGATCGTGCCCGCCACCCGGGCCCAGACGATGCGCGCGCAGCTCGCTGGAGTCCTTCGACGGGTGGCGCCCGTCGAGCATGTCAAGCACGTTCTCCAGCAGTCCAGGCGAGAGCAGGAGCGCGTCCTGGCGCTCGCGATGAGATGTCGCCGAGCCTGCCGCGAGAGCGCTTGATTGGGCACAAATGGGCACAAATCGCGGCTCTGCGGTCGCCGGCGGCGCCTGCTAGCCCGGGGCCTTCTGTGGAAAACCGCGATCTAGCAGGCATTTCGTCTATGGACCTACGGGGAAGCAAATCGAACCAAGATTCTGGTGCTCTTGGCAAGGTTATGTCGGAGTTGCTTGGAACATTGGGAAGCCAGGAGACACGATCAAGATTGGGTCGTTTGGCCAAGAAGCTGGCTGATGTGCGGGCCAGCGGCGAGTCTCGGCCGAGGCGTGTGGCCTGTCGGCAGCGGCCACACCGACCGGGCTGGGTGTTGAAGGCCATCGTTGAGGTGTTGGCCGATCGAGAGGAGCCGATGCGAGCCAAGGACATTCATGCTGCCGTCGAGGCGTTGCTGGGCGAGCCGGTCTTGTGGTCCTCAGTCAAGGGTGCTCTGGCCGACAATGTTTCAGGACCATCACCTAAGTTTGTAAGGATAGCTAGAGGGAGATATGTGCTGGCATGACCGTCCCGCCGGGTGCACTTGATAGGACAGCTTCAAACCTATCGACAAGCGCCGAGGGTCTGTCAGGTCGTGGCCCGCTTTGATGTTGCTCGGCGCGAGCGCTGTACTCGCAGGGGTGCGCCGGTCGCGTTGAGGCGGAAGCGGATCATGGCCGGACTGACGCCGAAGTGCTCGGCTGCGCCGGCAGCCGTCCACCGGCCTTTGGCGATTGCCATAGCCGCTGGCTCGGGCACGAGCAGGGCACCGCCGAGCCAGCTCGCCTGATCCTCAATGTCCTGGTTCCAGTGTCGGCAGCCGGTGTTGTCGAGCGCTGGCGTTGGCGGGTGTAGGAGCAGCCCGTGGGCTAGCTCGTGCGTGAGGTTGCTGCACTGTCGAGTTGGAGCGTGGGCATCGTTGTGGACGATCGTCCGCTGCGAGCCAGCGAATACCGTGACCGCGGAGAAGACTTCTTGCTCCACTTCGAGCAGGTGTCGGACAGCGGGTGCTTGGTCGGCGAACTCGGATAGCCGGACAATCGGTATCTCAAGCCAGGCTGCCAGTGCATGTGGATCCAGGGGGTCGAACATGCTCAGCCCAAGCTCGCCTCTGACGTCTGCTGCCAAGCTGTTTGCCTCGGTCTTGAATCCGCGCCGGAATCCCATGCCGCGTCACGCCTTGGTCCGCAATCGCTCGTAGGTCGCCTTCACCAGCTCGTCTAGTGCTGTGGCGGCCTCGGTCGAGAGGTTCCTGTCGCTGCGCAGGTATGTCGAGATGAGCGCAAGGGGCTCCGGTTGGGGTCGCTGCTGGCTCGATCGAACGTAAGCATCGACATCGAGGCCAGACCAAGCCGCGAGCGCGGCTAGGCCATCTACGTCGGGCCGCTTGCCCTGTGCCATCCGCGTGAGCGTTGATGCGCTTACTCCAGATTGGTTGGCAACCTGCTTCCAGTTCAGCTCGCGGGCCTGCCTCACGCTGTCGATGGCTCCGTAGAAGCCCGCGGCGTCGAAGCGGCCGCTCTTGTCTTTGTCCATGTGTCCTCCTCTTGAATTGCGAACTTGCAATCGTTCTGCTACTATGCAATACTAGAGTAGCAACTAAGCGCCGCGAGCGCAATCCCAAAAGGAGGGACCACATGGCTGAGCCAACCAATGCGGTAGCCGACGAGGCCGCAGACCACAAAGATTTCGTCATCATCGTCAACGGAGAGCAAAGGACCGTTGAGTCGAGGAGCGTGTCGTACGAGGAGGTCGTCAAGATCGCTTACCCGACGCCACCATCGCCTGAGACTCGCTACACCGTGACCTATCGCAAGGCCGAGAAGCCGCCACATGAGGGCAGCTTGGCGCCGGGGCAGTCGGTGGACGTGAAAAAGGACGGCACTATTTTCAATGTCAAGGCAACTGGTAAATCATAGCGCCGACCTCCTTCGCCTTCAGGAGGAGGGGTACGACATCGAGGTCCGATCGAGCAATCTGCTCGTGAAGGTTCCCTACGTGACCTCAGATCAGGTAGTAGCGTCTGGATTTCTCGTTTCGGAGTTGACGACTAGCGGCGACTCTACTACTACGCCAAGCACTCACGTCGTATCCTTTGTCGGGGCCACCGAGGACGATCTCCCATGTGACAATCTCGGACGTACACTTGATGAGCTAATCAATAGTCGTGCGCCGGTTTCACTTGGCGACGGCTTGGTTGCGAGTTGCACCTTCTCGCATAAGCCAGAGCCCACATACCCGGATTACTACGAGAAGATGTCAACGTACGCAAATATGCTGCTTGGCTACGCACAGGCGATTGATCCAGAAGCGAAAACAAAGACGTTCCCGCCGATTCCGACGGATGAGGACGAGTCGGTGTTTCGTTATTTCGACTCGGCCACAAGTAAAGCGCGTATTGGAGCGGTGACGGACAAGCTCCGACTGCGAAAGGTTGTCCTTGCTGGCGTTGGTGGCACTGGCTCATATGTACTCGATCTCGTTGCTAAGACGCCGGTTCACGAGATACACCTTTATGACCGCGACACCATGCTGACACACAATGCGTTCCGAGCCCCGGGAGCAGCTACCCTTGAGGAACTTAAGGCCGCACCCAAGAAGGTCGCATACCTACAAGCTAAATACGACGCCATGCATCGCCACGTCATTGCCCACGATGTTGACGTCGATTCGAGCAACATCGAGGAGCTGCGAGACGCAGACTTTGTCTTTCTCTCAATCGACGGTGGCTCACGCAAGAGATTTATCATTCAGAAGCTTGAGGAGTTCGGCGTACCATTTATTGACGTCGGGATGGGCGTGTATCAGGTCGGTGACTCTCTCGGCGGTATGGTTCGCACAACAACCGGCACTCCGGGTCACACCGACCATATCTGGGCCAATAGCCGGATTTCCTTCGCTGACGAGGACGAAGATGAGTATGACCAGAACATCCAGATCGCCGATCTTAACATGCTCAACGCCGCACTAGCGGTCATTAAGTGGAAGAAGCTCGTTGGCTTCTACTCTGACTTTGAGCACGAGTATTCAAGCACCTACACTATAGACGGCAATCACCTGCTAAACGAGGATCAAGAGCAATGAGGCTGGATTACATAGAGCCGGAGTTTGTCGAGTTCATTCCTACGGAGCTAACTGAGGGAAAGCTCTATGTGTCCATGATCTACGCAACGACCGTGCACCTTTGCGCCAGCGGCTGCGGTAATAAGGTCGTCCTTCCGCTCAGCCCAGCCGAGTGGCAGATGTTCTTTGATGGGGAAGCCGTGTCGCTAACCCCGTCGATCGGGAATTGGGAGTTCCCGTGTCGATCCCACTACTGGATTACCGGCAACGCGATCAAGTGGGCAGCACCCTGGACCAAGGAGCAGATTGAGGCTGGGCGTCGCCGCGACCAGGCCGATCTCGACTCATACTTCACGACTCGGGGTGCCGTACGGAGCGGTGAGGACAGCACTGGCGAGACGCCACGCCGTAAAGGATGGCTTGAGCGGATTCGTGATCTATTTAGACACTAGCGCCTAGTGTCACACAAGTGCAATTTATGGCTGTTCATCTGTGCCCTGTTTCTTACCTTGCTCAGCTTTAGCCATCAGCCATATAGCTACCTCCATTTTGGTGGTATCAAGCTTGGCAAGTCGGTCTTCACGAATGCGAATATTGTGAGGCTTGCTCCGGCCAGGAACCAATGGTCGGCCATCTAGCCGATGAGTACCTTTCCTCGCTGACCTACGCTGCTTACGATTCATAGTAGGTAACAGTAAATCAGAGGACAGTGGTTCAATTAAAGGGATTTTCTTACAATGAGTGGAGGTGGTCAGATCGAACCAATGTTAAAGCGTTAAAAAGCCACATACTGTTGGCCTAAAATGTGTGGTGGACCGACGGGGAAGCAAATCGAACCAACATTCTGGTGCTTTTGACAAGGCTGTGTTCGAGCTGCTGGTGGCGCTGGGCAGCCGAGACGCCCGATCAGGTCTGAGCCATTTGGCGAAGAAGCTGGCTGAGCTTCGGGTGGATGGCGGTCACGCACGAACCCCCGTTCGTCGGAAGCCACGGTCTCATCGTCATGGCTGGGTGCTCCAGGCCGTCATCCAGGTGCTGACCGATCGAGGGGAGCCAATGCGGGCCAAGGAGATCCATGCAGCCGTTGAGGCATCGCTGGGCCAGTCGGTGGCATGGTCCTCGATCAAGGGGGCGCTTGCTACCAACGCATCGGGCTCCTCGCGTCGATTCGTGCGCGTAGCGAGGGGTCGGTACGTCTTGGCCGGGAGATAGGTGGCGTCTGCCAACCTGCAGACAGGCGTGTTCGTCGAATGCGTCTCATAGAGGTGGGTCTTGTTCAAGCAGCGCACTCAACATCAGGATCAGTGCTTGAGCGTCGCGGCGTTCCCACTCGATCTCGCGTGTCGCCTCGTCACGATGCTTCGCGGCATGTGCGACAGCCCAGACCCCGCGGCGGGCAAGCCAGAAGCGCGCTTGCTTATCGGCCTCGGACAGACCCTTGACACTGTACTCAAGGTCCGGGTGGCGGTCCTTGTCCTCGTTGCCATACGCAGTCTCAAGCGTGTCACGGCAGGCCGCGATGGCCTCTCGGTAGCGGCCCTCGGTCATGTCCTTGATCGCCTTCTCGAGATCCTCGCTTGCCCGCAGGGCACGCACAGAGTCGCCGTTTGTGAACTTCGGCACTTGAAGCAGGAAGCTCTGGGCGTAGCGCCAGTGCTCAAGCACCTCGATCCAGTCCGTGGCCTTGAGCCGATAAATCAATTCGCCCCAGAACAGTTGGGTAGAGGCATCCGCTGTCTCTGTCGCATCCCGAAGCACGGCCCCCTGAAGGTTTAGATGCAGTTTGAGCGGCCCTCCCGCGCGTTCGCGCTCAAGCGCCTCAAGCTGCGCTGGCAGCAGGTTCGCGCCGAGGTCTACCCGCGTCGAAGTGCCTTGTGTGCGCACAGGAAACTGGATCGCGTAGAGCGCTTGCAGTTGCCCCAGGGGCATGCGTGCGTCTTGAGCGAAGCTGACCTCGAGATCCCCAGCGACGAGAACCTTGGCGCCTTCGAGGTCATCCAGCCTCGTCGGGGTCCACTCCATCGCTAGCTCGATCCGGTAGACGCCGATCCCCGGACGCCCGGCCAGCCGCGTGATCGTCGTCTTGACCCCGGCCGATCCGATGTGTAGAAACGCTTCTTCCATGTACCCCACCCTTTCACAAAGCCGGGCGCAGAGCCATCAGCCCAACCCCATCCTGCGCAGCCCGCCGAGAAGATTCCTTCGACCATGTGCGCGACAATGGTGGGCGTGGCGATCAGCGACCGTAACCGCAAGATCCTTTGGAGCCTGTCCGGCAATGCATGTGCACGCTGCCAAGCCCAGCTTGTTGAGGCTCCAGCGGCGACCGGCGATCCACATGCAATCGTAGGCCGAGAGTGCCATATCGTCGCCCAGGCTCCACTTGGGCCGCGCGGCTCAAGCGGCTCGCGTAACGATCTCGATGGCTCCGACAACTTGATCCTGCTGTGCGCTAACTGCCACGCGGTGGTTGATGGACAGCCCGACGGGTTCACTCCGGAGGAGCTGCGACGTATCAAGAGCGCTCACGAGCAGAGCGTGCGGAGCCAGCGCGTTCCGTCCATGCTGGACGTCTCGCTGAGAGGACGTGACGAGCCGGTACTGCTTGAACCGATCGCCAGCGGCGACGCGCTGCTTCGCCTCCTCGGCTCCTCGCACTCTTCGGTCCACGACTACCCCGATGGTTTGTCGGCGACGCAACGGGAGCTGGTCGGAGATTTTCTACAGTCGTGCCAGGACTGGAGTGAAGCCTACGACGACATCGGCCCGAAGGGGCAGCTTGAAGGAGGTCAACACCTCCAGGAGCACATCAACTCGCTGCTCGTAGACGAGAACCTCGCCGTCTTCGCCGCGAAGCGCCAGCTCACGCTCGCCGGCAACGGTCGCGAGCTGCCCTGGTTCGAGACAGTAGTCAAGATCATTGATGTACATGAGGCTGGTGCACAAGCCTCCGGCAGGAGTGCACAGGTATAATGTAATGCTGACCAGGAGTAGCCGTGCGCCCTCTTGCCGAACGAGGCGCACGAACTCCACCGCAGTCATTATGAGTGCTATACCAGGACTATGACCGAATACACCTTCAATATCGGCGCTGCTTGTCCGGCAGACAAAGCCGTCGCACGGTTCGTGACCGTGTTGGGAATCGTCAACAACGAATGGCACCGGTCGATGTATCTCATGAATCTCACACAAGACGATCCCGATGGTGCCGGGATTCGCCTGCAATTGACACGTTCGCAAGCTGCATCACTATTGGAGGCCACGAAGTTCATCACTGACTCGCGCAAGCGATTCCCCGAGGTCGGAGCCTTCGTCGATGGGCTTGGTGACGACGCCCAAGAGAATCTTAACCGGCTGTTGGCTGCCCTCGATCCTAACTCGCCGCACTTCATGGACTGGTTGAAGGATCATCGGGACGTGACCAACCACTTCCCCAAGCTGCACCCAGCCGCCTACGCCAATGGAGACGAGGAGATTGCCAACGCGCTCGCTGCCGCCGCCTCACATACAGGCACGATCACCAGCGGAGAAACCCAGGCGAAGGAGCGTTTTGGCTTTGCCGACGAAGTAGCTGTGCAGCTACTTCCGGATATCGTGGAGAACCCTGATGAGATCAAGAAGCTGGCGGCGGCGCGGATTGCCTTGGGCGCGTTCGCTCGCGCGGCGATTGCCGCTTACATACAGAACGTCCCGGCCGGGGTCGTCTCGACGAGGGACTAGCTCCGCGGTCTCTGCTCAACGCGTGAGAAAATGCTGGGCTTCGCGCGTGGTGCGTCGCACAAGCGGCATTGCGCGCCCGAGCGAGCGAATCGCGGGTTATGGATAGGCCCAGCGGGCGCGGTGCGCTAGGGCACGGATGGCGCTGTCGCCGATTGGGCTCGGCTAACGGACTCGATAGAGGCTCTCGCTTGCTCGGTAAACACAAGGGCAGCGTCGATCGCCTGTTGCTCATCATGAACTCTCTGCGCAAGGTCAAACATCGCATCGAGCGGACCTCGCTGATAGTGAGCCTCGATCGTGCGGATCTTCTCGCGCATGTTCGCACCAACCTGGGCGAGACCCACAGCGATGTGTACGACCGGTACACCCATACCGATTACTTGAGGTCCGAACTCCTTCACGAAGTCAGCTAGCCCCTCCTCCGCGATGAGACTCCCCAGGCTCGTAACCACCGACTTCCTATCGAGCATCGACGACTGGTCGCAATATTCTTCGAGCGTTTTCCGTCGTAGCTCGATCACGTACGCACCAACAGTCAGCGCGCGGGCGAGTTCGACCACTACGACGCGCCCGAGCTCGGACAGCACTGCAAATTCAGCGCCGACGTGTTCGACGGCTTCCTCGCTGCTCTGCCTCCTAGTCCCCATGCCGGTGATCTCCGACATCGCCGTTGACAGGGCACGCTGCGCAAGTACGCCATGCGCGACTTCGGCCGCGAGCCCCGACATTGCGACCTGCGACGTCAAGAAAGCACGAGCGTTGCGGAATTTCCGTATTTCGGCGATGACTCCATTCGCAAAGGCCCGGATGACCTCGGCTCGCGGTTCGGCAGGATCAAGGTAACGCTCCAATCGCTCGATAGCAGCATCCTGTGACCCTGTGTCGTACCGGTTGGCCTCGTCAAGAAAGCTCTGTTTCGCAACCGATAGGTCGTCAATAGCTTGGCTCCACGCCGTATCAGTCGGTTCGCTTCCGCCCTCTACCACGCCAGGCATCATACTCCTCGGCCTGCGTGCCTGGCTTCGACCGCGGAATCACACGCTAGGTAAAGCGGCTGCTGCTGAGAGGCGCCCGAGGTCGCACAATCGGCGGTGCGCGAAACGCGCAGCGACAGCACAGGCGGCGCGTCTCGCTCTTCTTACTCAAGACGTCTCTCAAAGCTGATCCGCACATCTCTTGAGGACAACCGGCCATGCGCCGCGCACCGAGTCTGCCGGACAGCGCTGGCGTAGTGAGTCGACCGGGAGCACTTCGTCGCATCTCAACTAGAGCTATGCTCGACCCGTTCCACATAGCGAGAGTCGAGATGGGAATTGACCTAAAGACAGCAGGAGCTATCGTCGGTGTTGTCGGCGGTCTAGCGGGCATCCTGTCTCTCGTCGTCCAATGGAGCGTCCAGCTCAACGCTAGACGAGCCAATCTACGCCGCCATGCCGCCGCCGTAATTCTGAGACGTGCCGATGGGCTCGCTCTACTGCGAAACAGCGGCGCCGAGCGCCTACTCGATGTGATCCTCGAAGCGAGCGTCGACAGGAGCCGACTTGTGGCGCCCTTCGGGCTGACCCTCGAAGACTTTGAGATGATCATTACGCCTGCACGAATCCCGCTGGGCGATGTCCCGCCAACCTCGCCTACCCAGCCGGACCTTGAGATCCGGCTCGTTGATCGGGGTCTTTTTGGCGACGTTCAGCGTCTCGAAGCGTCGGGACAGGCCGGCGGTCCCTGGTCGCTCGCCAGCGTGAAGTGGACGGCCCGTCCTGAGCCATACCTACCCGCCGGGCTGACCGATGAAAAGCTCGCTGACTTTGCCCGTGACGCCGAGCGCGGCGGGAGGAAGAGCATTTACGAAGACAAGCTTTCGGACACTCCCAAGTATCGCGTCTTCGTAGATGAACAAGAACGGAGGCGATACTGCTACGAGTGGCTATCCAAGGAAGCAAGTGAGAGCAAATCGAAGCACGAGGAGATGGCCGGGCTCCTTATCGAACTGTCCGTGGTATTTACCGATATCGCTGGGCGCCGATGGCGCCGCTACGAGAGCGGGACAATCGAACTGCTCGGTCCGTTCGGTCGACTCTCGCGAGCGCTACGGCTCCCGAGGAGCTACCAGACGCCCCTCACCCTGTGACACGGGCCGGACTACCTACACGTCGCACAACTGGTATTGAGCGACCCACCGTGGCCTGGACGCTTCCGTCCGACCCGCTCCTATACCAGCACTACTGCGGCGGCCCGGATGTAACGCTGGGGCGAGGCAAAGACTCGTGACCCGACGATTTGCCTAACCAGGTGGTTGGGGTGTAGCGGGGTCGTCTCGTTGCTGGTTCGGGTCTGGATTCGATGTCTCTGACCGCTGATGGGCAAGACGCTCAGCTGCATCGAGAAATGCCTGAGCCGCGACGCTCTCGGGTTCTGGAAGGCCCCGAATCGTGCCAGTCGCCGACTCAATAACGTTGTCTGGCAGGCCATCCTGACGTATTCGGTCGAGGGCTTGCTTGGGCACTCCTTCTATAGCGTCGAAAGACTTAGACGGCATAGCTTTATTGTCCTCCTGATGTGAAGAGGTTGTCAAGAGGGACTGCGGGTGCTCCGGCTCGTTCCCCTGCATGAAACCCGACTGGTCGGACAGAAACCTACGGACGAACTTACGAAGCGATCTCATGCCGTTCATTGGGATAGTCGCGATTCGCGCCGATGTTCGCGTCGCGCGGCACGCCACCACGTTTGGCCAAGTATGGAGGTCCCTGCAAGGAGGAGTGCGATCACGGTGCCGAGTGCGAACAAGCTCAGGCGTTTCGAGAAGCCACCAACCATAACGCCAGCAGCCACGAAGCTCAAGACTCCTGGAGCTGTCGCGATGATCCTCAGCGGCCACAGCAGGTGGGTGGTCATGGGATGCTCATTTGAGCGCACGAGATAAAGCGATAGCAGGGTGGGAACTACCAGGAGTATTGCCGCCGCATCCTGCACGCTTTGGTCAGCATGTTCTGTGATGCGGTAGAAGACATAGCCAACACCGAGTACTGTGAGAATGGCAGCCAAAGTGCCCGCACGCACGATCGTTGAGCTACGCGGCCAAAGTCGGAGTACCACCGAAAGAGTGCTTCCGCGTGGCAGTTTGGAGTAGTGAAGATGAATCCGCTGAAAACTAGTTCTCCGCTCCTCGACTTCCATTTCAGCCGATTCGATGTAGGCTCGCCGGGAGCTAACCTGCAACCCCTCCGGAGCTTCAGCCTCAAAATGATAGCTAGCGGAATCGCTGGCATTGGGCGCCAGAATAAGGACTCGGCGCGCGCGGTTGCCCGTCACGAGACGCAAGAACGTGCGGAAGCCTCTGAGGAGGCCGTCGGTAACATCGTAAAAGCGTTCATCGTAGGCAAAGTGAACCACACGGCGACTATCTGCCGTCACCGGGAGAAGGACTGCCGCCATGAACTGCGTGGAAAACGCCTTCACCAGCGAGGGAAACACCTCGTCGTTGCTGAGGATAGTCCGTGCGGCTATGTCGTCTTCTACGGCTGTCGTCTTGAGCAGCAATCTCCGGCGTGCATCCATCGCGGAGCCGACAAAGTTCGATACCTGGGGGTCGAATCGTGCCTTATCTCGGACGACATGCGTGATATCGGCGGCTACGCTCTGCGGCACCGTGGTGCTCAAGGCAATTTCCGCGGTCACCAGCAATGCCGCTTCGGCGAGTACTGACAGCTGTGGCGTTGACAGCATCGGGACGGTGGCACTGCCCTCGGCGCTAAGGCTGAAGTGCACCAGTGTGCCCTTGCGGAAAAATGCCAGCGGGACCGCGATGTTGGCGGTGTCAGAGCCATCGACTTCGAGAAGGTGAAGCACTCTTGTTGGAAAGGTGAAGTCGAGACTGTTGCTGCGACGGATAACGTCATGATCCTCGAACGCGACAAGCTCGACACGACGATGGAGCCATAGAGGCCACGTAACGAGAAGCATAGCTGTGGCCAGCCCAAGCCGACGTTTTTGGTCATCGGTCAGGGGGACGGTTTGGTCGTAGAGCGCTAGATAGGGCGATTGCATAAGCGGCGCAATCTATCTATTCGTACTGCGGGATGTCAAGGCGCATCTCGCGGTCGTCGCCAACATCGCGGGTGTGTCGCTACGGTTTATGCGCGTAGTCTGCCGGCTCGCGCGGACGTGAGCGAGCCCCGCGCATCCTCATGCCGCGGTTTAGGAGGAGTCCGATCGGAGATCTCACCAGTGCTGGTTGCTGAGGAGGAGCGTAGTCCGGCGCGAAGCCCTCGAATACGGTTCTCTCGTCGTACAAGGGCCATTGTCGGCCGCGCTGCCCGCAGCTGCGGACCCATCCGGGCGGCGGGATCGCGGCGTCTGCTGAGGAGCCGCGATCGCGAAGGGGTTCCGCACCCTCGCGCTTTGTGGGGGTCTAATAGAACTGGACCGCCGACCCCATGAACGTCGCCTTCTTCACGGGCTTCGCGGGCTTCTTGCCTACCGCGATGCCGCAGGTGGCCGCACCGGTGAAGGTCTGGGAGATTGCGCCGGTGAGGCTCGACGGCGAGAACGGCCCGCCTTCAAGAGTGCCGCCGATGCTCACGCCTGACGTGCCAGTGAGCGGTACACGGAGCGTGCCGCTCGAGCTTCCGCCGCTTATTTTCGGCGACCACTTGATGATCACGGCGCCTGTGGCGAGTTCGCCCGCAGGACTCGTGAGCAAGGCGCAACTCACCGCGCCAGTCGTCCTCAGTGTCGCGGCGTATTTTGCGGCCGTGAATCCCTCGCCAGAGCAACCAGACAGGGTGCCTTTGACCGTGACGGTCTGTGCCTGCACCGTGTTCGTCAGCCCCGGTGAGTATTTGGCTTTGCCACTGTCGCCGGTGCAGGTTGCTTTTATGGCGGCGACGGTATAGCTGATTTCGGTCTTGCCTGTCCCACCGTCTTTGCTCCTTGCGGTGACCGCATAGCTGCCCGATCCCACGGCCACAGTGCTCAGGGTTCCGGAGCCGCCAGAGACGCCGTTTGAGTCGGTGCATGATTCGATGCCTGGTCCACCTTCGCCTTCGGTGCAGGAGAAGCTGGTTTTTACTACGGCGCCCTGGGGGTAAGTGCCGCCACTGGCTGGGGAGTTGATCGTCGCTATTGGCGCGGTTACGACCGCGTAGCTTATTTCCGCGGTGCCGGTCGCCCCGTCGGTGCTTTTGGCTGTCACGGTGTAGGTGTGGGGGCCGATGGTTGACGTGTTGAGCGTGCCCGCGGTGCCGGACCCGCCGTTTGAGTCTGTGCATGATGCGATGCTCGCTCCCTGGCCGAGGGCTTCGGTGCACTGGAAGCTGGTGTTCACGACAGCGCCCCGGCCATAGGTGCCGCCGCTCGTCGGCGAGCTGATCGAGGCTGATGGTGGGCAGCGCGGGATCGGTGGGTCCGAGAACGCGCCTCCGACGCCGGGGGTGTCCACGTAGACGTCGGATACGTAGTGGCCGTTGGTGAGCTTGTCCCATACGTCAGATGCGGTGCCTTTGTGGGGTGTCACCAGCTCGCCCTGGGTCTGACAGACGATGTGCACGGCAGCGCCTTCGGGCAGGAGGCCAACGTGTTCGTATTCGCTGTAGCTTGGAGTCACACGTTCGTAGAGGCCGCAGCTTTCTAGGCAGGTGCCATACACGTGGTATTCCCAGGATTCTTGGGCGAGCGCTGGAGCGGAGCCGAGAAGCAGCGAGCCGGCAACGACGAGGGCTGCCAGCGCCACACCGCGGATACTCCAAACCGATCTCCTGTTGGGCCTCATGGTTGCACCTATCTTTCGCCTGAGATTGGACGTGTCATCGCGTCGAGTAGTAGTCGTGGCCGAGGATCAGTGCCTGGCCACCGCCGTGGTGGAAGCTCGTGACCAATTCGAGAAACTCGGTGACGGTAGTGCCTTGTAGTGCAGCCGGGTAGGCCGTAAGCCTGAGATCGTAGGTCCAGGCGCACAGCGAGTAGGCTTTCTCCTTGAGCGCCGACGTGACTTCGTTCCAAGCTGACAATGTGGCCGGCGGCCCGAAAGGCGGCGCCGTGGCGCCTGGCGGGAGGTTTGTGTATTTCGTCTTCTTGCAGTTGGCGTTGGCGATAGCAGCCACGTCGCCGTTTGTGGCGGGGTCTTGGTAGGTGGGAACTGCGTGCGCGCCGCTGCCTTTGGTGCCGTTCTGGAGCTCAGCCCAGAAGAGTGCTGGGGTAGCAGGCACGAACACTTTGCGAGCTTCAACGAGGCTGACAAAGCCGATCGTGCCCGCGTGGGCGACGACGTATTTCGCCTCTTCGGCTTCGTCCTGGCCGGGAGCCCCCGGCGCCGATCTCACCACGTGCGCCGCCGCGGGCCACACGGTTTTGTTGATGCCTTCCGCTAGTTCGGCCCATGTAGCGAACTCGCCGTTTTCGGCAAGAAGCGCGGCGTTATCGACGAGGTTTAGGTAGCGCTTGAGTATGTGGGTCGTTCCTGATCCGTCGAACTCCACGACCGGCGTGATCGCGTCAGTCGCGCACCCGGTGCCTACGACTTTGTCGCCGCCGTCGGTCAGTGCCCCCCAGGTGGTCACGGTGCCCTGGAAGATTCCCTCCAGGTCGGCATCGCTGAGCACCAGACGTCCTGGCGCCGGCGTGCTGGTGGCCGTACATCCGGTCGGGAGGTGGACAATGATCGCGACCGACTCTTGTGCGACGGCGATCGTTTCGACTTTGGCCGCTGGATTCGTGCAGCTTTCGATGTTGGCGATCTGGAACGGGTTCGGCGGTTCGTCGGTCCCAATGAAGGAGTTGTTGGCGGCGAAGTCGGCGGGGGGAGGACAACCTTCTGTGCCCCAGGAGGCCATGCCGATGCTGCTGCTTGTCGTGCGGTATTTGACCGTCGGCGGCCCGCCGCCGCAGAAGGCGGCGTCCCACACCGTCTGCGCCTCGTTCTGCAGCGTTGAGCCCTGACCTTCGATGTTTATGCCCAGGCAGGCGGGTGGGAACGCGCCTGCCGTAGCCGGCGCGGTGAAAGCTACGACTACGGTCGCCGAGAGGATGGCGGCTAGCGCCAAGCATCGTGCAGTAACGGAGCTCGTCATCAGAGTTACCCCCATCTGTCGTTGCACAATAGAGAGCGGAGCGTTCTGATGTTGCGATGCGATGCTGGCAAGTCGGGGGTGCCGAGAGGTTACACGGATGTTACCCCGCGTCCGTACTTGCGCAAGATCCTTGACGGTTGCCGGATAAGCGAATGTGGACGATAGACGAAATGACGGCGGCCGCTCGGCACTGGCAGGGCGAGCGAAATATCGTCGTGATAACAACTCACGAGGCAGCGCCTCGGTATAAAGATCGCCGCAGTATATGGACTCCCTCTTCTGCTGCCGCCCGAGCCCGGCTATAGGATGGTCGACCTGGAAGAACGAGCCTAGGACGCCGGGCAAATCGCCGGGCTTCGGGCGTTTTGGGGGAGACGGACGCGTCGTCGCTGAGCTTCCGTGCGCTTGTGCGCCTCGACTGGTGTGGCGCTGGTTTGCGGGCTGTTGGCTGTCAGATCAGTCGGTAGCCGACGCCGTGGACGTTGGTGATCCAGCGTTCGCCGTCGCTGCCCAGCTTGCGGCGGAGGCGGCTGGCGTGGCTGTCGAGCGTGCGGGTGGTGCTGGGCGCGGCGTATCCCCAGAGGTTGGTCAGGAGCTCTTGCTTGTGAAAGACGCGCTTCGGGTCGCTGGCGAGGTAGGCGAGCAGGTCGTACTCCAGGCGCCGCAGGTGGATGGGCCTGCCGTTGATCGTGACCTCGCGTGAGGTGGTGTCGATCGCCAGCGAGCGGATGCGCAGCAGAGAGCTGTCTGCACGGTGGGTCGTGGTCCTGCGCAGGATGGCGCGGAGGCGCGCTCGCAGCTCAAGGTAGGCGGGTGGCCGGGCGAGGACGTCGTCGGCGCCGGCGTCGAATGCTCGCAGCAGATCGGCCTGGTGGTTGCTGGCGGTGAGCATGATCACCGGGACGTCCGCCTGCCAGCGGCGAGCGTCGGGGTCGCTGCGGCGGATGTGCCGTAGCAGCCCGAGTGGGGCGTGCGACGAACCGAGATCCCCGATGACCACGAGGGACGGTGGATAGCGGTCGGCGAAGAGCGTGGCGTGCCGGGCGTTCTGGGCGAGCTTCGCCGGGTGGTTGTCGGCGGTCAGTTGCTCGATGATGCCTTCTCCGAGGTCGAGGTCGGCCTCGATGACGAGGATGGGCGAGCTGACGGGCGTCACTCCTGCTCGCTTGGTTCCTGCCGCTGGCGCGCTGTGGCGGCGCGCAGGGTGCTGACGCCGAAGTGGTTGCGCAGGATCTGGTCGGCGCGGGAGCGGCTGACGCCGAAACGGCGTCCTGTCTCGGGCAGCGAGAGGCCCTCGATGAAGCGCAGGCGGAACATCTCAATGCTGCGCTCGTTCGGGACGCGCGTCCAGCCCCACTCGTTCGGGAGCGCCAGGCCACGCTTGTGCAGTCGCCGGACGATCTCGTAGACCTTGGTTGGGCCGATGTCGGGGTGCTGCATCAGCTCCACCGTGGAGTGGCTGGTCAGCTGCGTGACGTTGACGATGCCGGCGGTGTGCAGGCAGGCCAGCGTGGCGGGCCGGAGGCCCAGCTTTTCGACGCGCACGCCAGAGTGTCAGGTGCCGATTTCGATCTCGGCGCCGCGTCGAGCGGCGCGCGTGGGAAAGACGAAGTCGTCGATCCGGTGCAGCAGGCCGTCGGCGATGAGCCGGGAGACGGCGTCGCGAGCCTTGGCGGGGTTGGCGAGTTCGCGGGCGATCTCCTCGACGCTCCATGCCCACGAGGATGCGTCGTTGAACATCAGGCCGAGCACGGTGTTATCGGTATGACGCTCGGCCTCTTTAGGGTCGTGCAGCGCCTCGGACTGCATACTCTGATCGGGCATGGGAGCTGATTCCTCCTGTGCTTGGCCCGAGCGGCGTCGCAAGCGTCGCTCGGGCTGCTTTGGTCATGGACGCCGGGCAGGCTACGGCCGAGGGCGAGGATGGCGCAAGGTGTCGACGGGCCGCTCACCGCGGGCGCTGCCAGTGCGGGCGTCTCGCGTCACTCCCGTTCTTGTCGTTCTCGCTTGCGCTGGCGTTTGCGTGCTTTGACGGCTGGCGGCTTGCCGGTGAGCCCGAAGTGCCAATGGAGGACGTGCCTCACCCACTCGGGTGCCACGGCGAGTCGCTGGCCGATCTCGGTCAGCGGGAGTCCCTCAACGAGCCGTAGCCGGAACATCTCTCGCTCGCGCTCGTTCGGTACGTCGGGTTGGAATCCGGGGAACATCGGCAGCGAGAGGTTGTGTCGGTTGAGCTGGCAGACGATCTCGTACAGCTCCATCGCCCCGATGTAGGGGCAGTGCGCGAGGACCGTGCCGGAATGCGCGAGGAGCTGGTCGACGTCGGTGATGCTGCCCAGGTCCAGGCAGGCCAGAGCGGCACCGCTCAGTTCAAGCTCGGTGATGCGCATGTCGGGCTGCTTCGGTCATGGACGCCGGCCACGGTAGGCCCGAGGGCAGCGAGCGCGCAAGGTGTCCCAGGCGGCGCTCGGTCGCTGCCGTGCGTCACGCCGCAAGCATCAGCCGCGCGGGCGCCGGGACGTCGCTACCGGCTCGCGGCGTCGTCCGCTGCTGGCTTGAGCAGGGCCAGCGGGTCCAGCTCGAGCCGCTCGGCGATGCGCTCCAGGCTCTTGAGGGTCAGGTTGCGCTCGCCACGCTCGATGCCGCCCATGTAGGTGCGGTGGACGCCGAGGTCCTCGGCGAACGCCTCTTGGCTGAGGCCCTT
>Ga0181521_10003242_pt1 | contig 19226 bp, 14 predicted proteins | sample PEATcosm2014_Bin_32_FD_119764 | JGI IMG/M metagenome (GOLD analysis project Ga0181521, IMG submission 119764) | Peatland microbial communities from MTU Mesocosm Facility, Houghton, MI, USA - PEATcosm2014_Bin02_60_metaG | ecosystem: Environmental > Terrestrial > Soil > Wetlands > Peat | place... | reverse complement strand
CGGGCCGGTTCCCTTTTCGAGAATGCGTAGCACGTCTTCCAGGCTCATGACGGTTTCCGCCTTGATATAGCCTTGTTGGCTGAGCCCCGCGCTGAGGAGAGCCGACGCCAGATGCTTCTGCGCCGCCGTCATTTCGCGCAGCGCCAGGCCCTTTCGCTCGATCGGGACGAAGTGCCAGTTTTGCCGCTCGTCATCCTCGAAGGAGAAGGTGGCCTTGGCGCGCTGCTCGGGCGTCAGCGAAGCCAGAAAACGGTTGGCGCCTTCGGCCATTACGGAGGAGGAGTTGAGGCGGTGATATGCCGAGGTCAGCAAGACAACACCAATTGAAGCCGCGAGAAAACGCGGAAAAAGGGATTTCATACCCGGCCCCTCCCGCAGGCGCGCCTGCGCCCAAGCGTTAGAACGGAAAATCCTTCTTGACCAACTGGACCACTCCAGCCTTGGCGAGGTAGCGATAGGGATTCACCGGAGCGCCGCCCAGACGGACCTCGTAGTGCAAGTGCGGCGCCGTCACGCGTCCCGTACTGCCAACCGCGCCGATCTGGTCGCCCCGCCGCACTTCCTGGCCTTCCATTACGATGCAACGGGAGAGATGCGCGTACCAGGTCTCGATTCCGTTGCCATGATCCACGACGATGAGCTGGCCGTAACCGTTGCTCCAACCAACGAACTCCACAAGGCCATCCGCGGTGGTGCGGACCGCCGTGCCGGTGGGCGCGGAAATATCCACGCCGGTGTGCATGGCGCCCTCACCGGAGAATGGATCCGTACGGATGCCGAAGCCGCCCATCAAGCGTCCTTCGACCGGCCAGATGCCAGGCTGCACGTTGGTATGCCAGCGGCGGGCGAAGTTGTTCTCGACGCCGTGGTAATTGCGCAGGGACGTGTACTCGGCCACCGATTCCCGATAGGTGGGAACCAGGCGCCCCTCCGCCGCAATTCCTTCGGGGCCTTCCAGCTTCTGCTTGATGCCGTAGGCGACGGAAACTTCGTTAGCGAACAACTGCAGGCTGGCCATCTGCTGATTGGTCTGGTTAACCACTTTTTGCAGGTGCTGGTAGCGGGTCCGCATGGCGTCCACTTCGTTACGCAGCGCATTGTAATTGGCGACCTTCCAGGCCATACGGGCGTAGCTGGAAACGAAGCCGAATATGGAGAAGCAGCCGAGCAGGGCTAAAGCCATTACCGCGTAGACGACGGTCAACGGCACTCGGATGCGGCGCAACTTGCCACGAAGGGAATGCGCCAGCACAACAATAAAATAATTCTGCTGCATAGTCTTCTCCGGGCCGGGCTCGCGAAGCGGAAGCTTCTTAGGGGCCCGGTGGGGCTATTAAGATTGGCGAACTGTCGAATGTAACAGGACCAATACATCGGTGTCAAGCGGGGGTGCGGCTTGCAAGTTATTGAAAAAATTGGTACTGTTTCCCTTGGGCAGGGTCTTCGATGCTTCCGGGGACGCATTTTCTACAAAATCTAGTAGAACGCCGCGGTCTTTTGTTTCAGCTTGTCCGCCGGGATTTCGAGCAGCGCTTCGTCGGCTCGGTGGTCGGCTGGGTGTGGGGAATCATTCATCCGCTGGTAATGCTGGCGAGTTGGGTGTTCGTGTTCGGCGTCTGCTTGCATACCAAACTCGGCCGGGGCGAGGTGACCAACAACTACCCGCTGTTTCTTTTCGCCGGCATGCTGCCGTGGCTGCTGTTCAGCGAGACCGTGCAGCGCTCGTCGTCGAGCCTGCTGGACAACGCCAGCCTGATCACCAAGACCGTCTTTCCGGCGGAGATGGTGCCGGTCTCGATTTTCCTCTCGTCGCTGGTGAGCCATCTGATGGCGCTGGGACTGGTGGTGGCGGCGGTGGGCATCTGGCTGAACCAAATCAGCGCGGGGTTGATGCTGTTACCTCTTTACATGCTGCTGCTGGGGATGTTCGCGATCGGTTTCGGCTGGATCCTATCGAGCCTGCAGGTCTACCTGCGGGATACCGCGCAGGTGCTGACGGTGATTCTGACGTTCTGGTTCTGGCTGACGCCGATTTTCATCACTGAGAAGCAGTTCCCGGCGAGGCTGCGTTTTCTGCTGGCGGGCAATCCGCTGGCGTACCTGGTGCGAGGCTATCGCGAGGCGCTGCTTTCGGGGAAGTGGCCGAGCCTGGCCGACCTGGGCATCATGGCGGCGTTCGCACTGGCGACGTTCGTGGCCGGCGGGCTTTTTTTCCGGCACATGAAGCGGGGATTTGCGGACGTGCTGTGACGATCGCTCCCTGACCGTCAATGGCTCTGTAGGCGCTGTCGGGAAAACGCCGCCGTGCCGGTCTTGGTAAATGCCATGATAGTTTTGCAACTTGGGCTGGTGTTCCAGACTCTGGTGGGGGCCGGCTATCAGGATCCTTCCACTATTTACCTGGCGCCGGGCCAGGTGGTGCCCGTGCTGGTTACGGGACTCCAGACGGTCTTGCCGGCGGCCGTATTCGCGCAGGCCGTGCCGCTGCCAACGAACTTGGCGGGTATTTCCGTCACGCTGCGGCAGACCTACCCCGCCAAGTCGTGGCAGCTCCCGATGTTCGCCGTCGAGCAGTTTAATCGCTGCACCGGCTCGAGCGTTACAGCCGCCTGCCTGATGACCGCCATTACCGTGCAGATCCCGTTCGATATGGCGAATCCCCAGCAATTGCTCGTAATTCCACAGTTTACAGCACTGACCATTTCTGAGAACGGCGTCCCCAGCGCGTCGTTTCAGGTGCAGCCGGCCTTCGATCGTGTCCATATTTTGCAATCGTGCGACATCGGCGGGCGGACCGAGGGGGCCGGCATCTGCTATCCACTGGTGACGCATGCCGATGGCAGCCTGGTATTGCAAGACATTCGTCTGAATGGACAGCCGCAGACCCACACCGAAGCGCAGCCCGGCGAAGAGCTCGTAATGTACGCGTATGGCCTGGGTCCGGTAACGCCGCAGGTCCAAGCGGGGACGTTCAGTCCGGTCCCCGCGGCAGGGGCCACCGAGCCGTTCTACCTGCGCTATGATTATTCTCCGGACGCGCCGCCCACCCTGCCGCTGTTGGCAGGCGCGCCTGCGGGGAACCAACTGCCATTCGTGGGCCTGACACCCGGCCAGGTCGGGTTGTATCAGATCAACTTCGTGGTGCCGCCACCGCCTGTAGGAACGGCGGCTTGCGGCGTGGCTGGCGCCCAGTCGAATCTGACGGTCAGCATTCTGGCGGCGGGAGGCGGGTCGTTCGACGGCGCGGCCATCTGCGTGGATCCCGGCACGGCCGCGCCATGACCGCCCTCGCATATGCGCAACTGCACTCCATCGCGGCCTCGGAGGAGCAAAGGCGTTTGACTCCAGAGGAAGCGGTCGCCGAACTGTTCGCTACCGCGCGGGAAGATGTGTATCGCTATCTGCTGACGCTGGGGCTCGTTCCGGCCCAGGCGCAGGAAGCTACCCAGGAGGTGTTTCTGCGGCTGTACGTGGTCCTGTGCAAGGGACAGCGCATCGGCAACATGCGCGCCTGGGTCTTCCGCGTGGCGCACAACCACGGGCTGACGCTGCGCGGGCAGGAGCAGCGATGGCGTCCTTTCGACCCCGCGCTGGAGATGCGGATTCCGGACGACGCCGGCAGTCCCGAGCAGCGGCTGATCGAGCGTGAACGGCGGACGATTATCGGCAATGCAGTGGCGTCCCTCTCGCCGCAGCAGCGGCAATGCCTGCACCTGCGTACCGAGGGCTTCCGCTATCGCGAGATCGCCAGGATACTGGGCATCAGCGATTCGAGCGTCGGCGAGTTTCTGCGGCGTGCCATCGCGAAGCTCAGAAAGGCGCTCGATGGCTAACTGGCGCACGCATCCCGAGGAAGGCGATCTGCTGCGGTTTTGCGACGGCGAGATGCGCGCGAAGGAGACGGCGCGGGTTGCCCGGCACCTGGAGGCTTGCTGGGATTGCCGCACGCGGCTCGACGACCTGAAGCAAACCATCGCCGAGTATGTGCGCTACCGGCGGGATGTACTGGCGCCGGCGTTGCCGCAGCCGCCGCGGCCCTGGACGAATTTGCGCGCTGAATTCGCACGCATGGAAGCGGCGGGCGATCGCGGACTGGCCTGGAGGCGGATCTTCGAGCACCGCGCCGTATGGCTGGTGGCATGCACGCTGACGGCGGGGACAGGCGTCCTGTTCTATGCGACGAAGGAACGGCCGCCGGTGGAACTTCCGGCGCCGCGGGCGGCGGCGAGTGTAGCGCCACCGGCATCGTTGCCGACAGGGGTACGGAGCGCGACGGCTTCCTCGGCCACGACTCGCAAGGCCGCAGTAGCGCCCGGTCCAGAGGATGAGTTGCGCGTGATTGCCGCTCTCGACCATATCGGCGCCGACCTTGGGGATCCCATCGAAGTCGTGCGCACGCACGACCGCATCGTGGTGACCTGCATCGGTCTTGACGCGGGCCGCATGCGCGAAGTACGCACGGCTCTGGCAGGCCTGCCGCGCGTGACCGTGGAGCTTTCACCGAAACCGAACATATCCGCCGCCGGTTCGCCGCTGGAAGTAGTCGGTGCGCCCCATGCACCGTTGCGCGCCGAGGTGGCGCGGCGGTTCGACAGCCCCGCGGCCTACGAGAAATTCGTCGATGGATTGCTGAAGGGCAGCGAAGCCATGATGGCGAGGGCGCATGCGCTGCGCCGGCTGGCCACGCGTTTTCCTTCGGATGTGGAAGCGCCCATGAGCGCGGGCGCCAAGGCGCTGCTGGCTGCCATCCGTGAGCATCATGAAACGGCGTTGGCGCGCGAGGTGTCTTCGCTCCACCGTTCCGTGCAGCCGTTTCTCGGTCCGCCCCCCGCATTGGCCGGGGATCCGGCCCAGGAGGACTGGCAGCCGCGGGCGATGCGCGTGTTTGCGGATGCTGAGAGCGTCGACCGGCTGCTGGGCGCGGTGTTTGCCGGATCGCAAGGCGGCACCGCGGGCGACGCTACTCCGGCATCTCTGGCAATAGCACTGGCTAAGTTGGAACGCGATGTACCCGTGGCTCATGAGACCCAGTAGAGGTAGGTACTGGAGTTGCTGTTGTGGGGCAGGCGGTTTCGCCTGCCAACCGCCCGCCTTCAGCGCAGCACTATCGCGACTAGTCTCCACGCCCCGATGGCTGCGGCAATGCGGGTTCGTTTTGCGCAAGTCGAAGGGGACCCGGGCAGACCAAAGTGCCTGCCCGGAGGTCTGTGCCACAAGCTCTGTGGCACTTCACATATTGGGCAAGCTACGTGGCGCTTCGCTGCTGGCCGTGATGGCGTTGTGGTTGAGCAGTTCGCTTGCGGCGCAGGAAACAGGCGGGCTCTCGGGTTTTGTGTGGGACCCCTCTGGCGCGCTGGTGGCCGGAGCGAGCATCACGGCCATGAATGAGGATACCGGCTTCCGGCGCGTTACTGAAACGGATGCGGCGGGATCATGGGATGCTCCTTATCTGTATCCCGGCCGCTACAAGCTTACGGTGCGGAAGGAAGGATTCCGAACGATCGTGCAGTTCGGCGTTGCGCTGCATGCCGCCGAGTCGGCGCGCGTGGACTTTCACCTCCAAATTGGGGATGTGCGGGAAGTTGTGACGGTCGCCGGCGCGCCAGCGCTTCTGAATTTCGACGATGTCTCAACCGGTACGCTGGTGGGCCGCAACTGGATCGAACACCTGCCATTGAACGGGCGCGGCATCCTGAGCCTGCTGGAGCTGGCCCCCGGCAGTCTCATCACTCCGGCCACCGCGGGCGAAGCCGGCCAATTCAGCGTGAACGGGCAGCGTCCGAACGCGAACTATTTTACGGTGGATGGCGTCAGCGCCAACACCGGGGCGAACGGCGGCGGACTGCCGGCGCAAATGCCGGGCGGCTCGCTGCCCGACATGACCGCTTTCGGCAGCCTGCACGCGCTCGCCTCGATCGAAGCGCTGGATGAATTCCAACTGCGAAGCTCCACCTTCACGGGCGAATATGGCCCGTCGCCCGGTGGGCAGGTAGCACTGAGCACGCGCTCCGGATCGAACGATTTTCACGGCGTGGCTTTCGGTGCGTTCCGGAACGAAGCGCTGGATGCCAACGACTGGTTCGCCAATAGTACCGGCCAGCCGCGCCAGCCGCTGCGATTCGAGGATTTCGGCGGCGTCCTGGGTGGTCCGATTCGCCGCAATCGGACCTTCTCCTTTCTATCTTACGAGGGCCTGCGCCTGCGCCAGCCTTACACTTGGCAATCGACGGTTCCATCGCTCGCTACGCGCCAGAGTGCTCCGCCGATATTTCAGCCGCTTCTGGACGCGTTTCCGGCGCCCAACGGACCCGACCTGGGCGGAGGAGTCGCCCAATGGACAGGCTACACCTCGCGGCCATCCAGCTTCGATGGACTGAGCGTCCGGATCGATCATGCGTTGACGGCGCGGCTGCTCCTGTTCGGCCGGTTCAGCGACACGCCTTCCTCGAGTGCATTCGGTGTCGATGAAGTCAACACCGTGACTTTGCACGACCACGCCGCGACTATCGGACTGAACGCCGCGATCACGCCGTCCGCCAGCAATGAATTCCGGCTGAACGAAACCGAGACCAGCGGCAACTCGGTTTGGCAGAGCGCGGGCATTCCGAGCACAACCGGTTGCTATACGGATCCTGCGCTGTTCGGCGCTAATTCGCCCTGCGTTTCGTTTTATCGTTTCGCGATCGGAGGCATCGAGCCGCTGATTGCGGGCGCCAGCGCCGGCAACGCGCAGCGGCAATGGAACCTGGTGGATGCCATGGAGATCCGCAAGGGCGCGCACGACATCCGCACGGGCATCGACTACCTGCACTTGGGCTTGCGCCGGAGCGGACCGCTGGTGAGCGTAACGGTGACGGCCGACAGCCTGCAGGCCCTGCTCGATTCGGGTTTCTCCGTTGGCTTATCGGAATCCGCGCAGAACTCCACGTCCGTCGAGCAGTTTGCCGCATTTGGGGAAGATACGTGGCGCGTGAGTCCGAGGCTGACGCTGACCTATGGCCTACGCTGGGATGTGGACCCGTCGCCGCGCGCACCCGCGCCGCCGCTAACGTCGGTGCTGCCGCCAATTGGGCCGAACGTTGAGGTCCCGATTTGGAAGACGCGTTACACGGACCTTGCGCCGCTGGTGGGGGTGGCGTACAGGCTGACCGCCGATGGACGCACCGTTTTGCGTGCCGGCGCCGGACGCTACTTCGACGCGGACTTCGGCGCGGCCGTCGACGGAATCAACGGGGCGCCGTACAATACCTGGCAGTTCAACAATGGCGTGACTGTTCCAGTATCGGTAGCCGCCGCGGTCACGCTCATCACCTACGGATTTGCGCCGGATCTGCGAATACCCTCCACATGGCAATGGAATGTCGCGCTCGAGAGAGGACTCACGCGCAATGACACGCTGTCGGTTGCCTGGGTGGCATCGGCGGCGAACGATCTGCTGCGGCGGGAAGTGGGACCGGACTCGAGCGCGGTGGCGGAGATCGTGGATGCCACCAATCACGGCTGGTCCCGCTATGAGGCGTTGCAAGCGCAGTACCGCCGCCACCTCTCGCGGCGCGTACAGGCGCAAGTTTCGTATAGCTGGGCGCACTCCATCGATAACAGTTCGTCGGACGGCGCGGTGTACTGGGCGCCGTCCGCGGCCTTTGCCTCGACCGACGCCGCGTCGTCGGACTTCGATGCGCGGCACTCGCTAACGGCGGCCATCTCCGTGGAACTGCCGCGCGGCTGGTCGCTCGACGGTATGTTTCGCGCTCGCACAGGGTTTCCGGTGACCGTGCTCGACGATGAAACCGCGCTGGGCTTGAGCTTCGCGGATATTTTTCGCCCGAACCTGGTGGCCGGAGAGCCGGTTTGGATTATGGATCCTCAGGCGCCAGGCGGGCGCCGTCTAAATCCCGGTGCCTTCGCGGCAATTGATGGACAGGGCGATCTGGGCCGGAACGCGATCGCCGGCTTCGGCATGTCGCAGATCGACCTCGCTGTGCGGCGGACATTCCGGATCGCCGAAAAATGTTCCGTCGAACTGCGGGCCGAAGCGTTCAATGCGCTCAACCAGCCGGCCTTCGCCGATCCAGTGCGGTTTCTGGTGGACCCGTTGTTCGGCCGCTCGCCCTCGATGCTGAACCTGATGCTGGGCAGCGGCACACCATCGAGCGGCCTTACTCCGGCGTTCCAGACGGGCGGGCCGCGATCGTTGCAGCTTGTCTTGCGCATGCATTTCTGACCGCCTACACTCCGGCTCTAATGTGCCGAATGTGTCGGGCAAATGAACTCGCGCGCGGACATCCACGCCGCCTTTTTGCACATTTCGCCTGAGATACGCTTCACCAGATGGAACTCGGCGCAAAATGGGCGACACACTCGGCTTGCTGCGATCGAATCGTAGAACAGGCGGAGTTTCTTGTCGGCTTCACGTTCTGAGCGAATAGAGCATCACGCGGCGAGGTGTCGGGCGAAAGCGGTGAGGGAGGTCTTAGGATCATGAGATGCTCGGTAACGCTTACTTTCTTGTGTGCGGCGTGCTTGCCCGGCGTATTAGGCCAGAGCGCATCTGTGAACACGATCGCGGGGATGGGGTACTTGTATCCCGCGCCGGTCACGGTGGCTCCCGGACAATTGATTACAGTGTTTGTGGCGGGGAATGCCCAGGGCGATATCACCGCCACGGTAAACCAGATTTCCGGCCACCCCGCTCCGGTACTGGAGGTGCGTCCGCCGTCTGAATGTGTGAACCCGCCGTCGGCGACCGCATGCTCCGGCGTGACTGCGGTGACGATCCAGATTCCTTACGAGATAGAGCCCACGTGCTTCGTTTGCGCCGTTCCCGCCAACTTTTACACGCAGTTGTTCATCAGCGTGAATGGCGCGGCAGGGGCGCTGTTCGACCTGACACCGCTGGCCGATCGCGTTCACATTCTGACTTCTTGCGACACCGTGGTTCCCAGCGGGGGAGGATACGCGCAATTCAACGGATTGCCTTGTCCGCCCCTGGTGACACACGCCGATGGATCGTTGGTGACGCTGGGGAATCCGGCGAAGGGCGGGGAGGAGGTTGTTGCCTATGCGGTTGGGCTGGGGGGAACCAGTCCGGCTATTCCCACGGGACAGGCAGCCACCACCGCAACCCCGACGAACCAGACTTTCTTCCTCGATTTCAATTTCCGGCCGAACGCGCTGGCGACCCAACCCATGCTACCGCCTTATCCACAGCCGGCAGGTGGCGGGGCGACCCCAAATCCCACGCCGGCGGTGTTTTCCGGCCTCGTACCGGGGTACGTCGGACTGTACCAGGTCAACCTCGTGGTGCCGCAACCGCCCGCGGGCCTACAGGCTTGCTCCGGCAACGTGCAATCCAACCTGACGGTGAGCGTGGGCGGGCTAGCCTCGTTCGATGGCGTGGGGATCTGCGTGGCGCCGTCGGAATAGCCCTACTAATATAGCCCTACTAATAGCGGCGCAGCGCATCGAGGAGGGCGTCTGGAGCGGCGTTATCGCCGAAAGTCCGGCTCACGTGCGCGTAGCGGTCCACGTTGCCGGGGCCGAAGACGAAGCTTCCGCCAAGCTGAAACGGGTTCGGGCCCAAGCGGTGCTGGCGATGTCCGGCCGACTTGGCACGGTCGCGAGCCCTTTTGTTTTCACTCCAGAGCAGGTGCAGCATGTTGGCGCTGCGAAGTCCAGCGGCGCGATAGGCGAGACGCTGCTCGTCGATCAGAAGGGGGAAAGCGATGCCGGTGTCTTCGCGAAATTGTTGCGCATAAGTCCGGTCGCCGAGGCCTATGGCCGCCAGGTTCGCGCCCCGGTCTCGGAACGCTTGCTCTTGTGCGCGCAACTGCGCGACATGCTCGCGGCAGAAGATTCAACCATAGTGGCGTAGGAAGACCAGCACCGCCGGTTGGCGCTCCCAAAGCGAGGCGAGGCGGATTTCCTGGCCGCCCGCATCCGGCAGGACGATGGGAGCCAGGGCTTCGCTCAGCGTGGGTGGCATTGATTTCGAGTAAGCAGCCCTTAAAAGACGTAGGCCTTGCGCACCCACACCGAATCCATCATGATCGGGAACGGGATCATGGTATCGGGCCGGGGCGACACTCCCGGCAGCCCCGCGATTCCGTAGGATTGATCGACCACCTCCATACGGTAGTCCGGGGCGGGGCCCTTCAAGCGAATGCGCAGCTCGATGCCTTGCTTGGGCACATTGTAGTAGCAAAGCCCCCAGCGGCGCATGCGGAAAGCATAAGCTTTCTGCCCGGGCTTCAAGCCCACGAAGGCCTGGCTGGCGTCGATGGTGGTTCCGTCGACGGTGGCGTCCACCACCTGGTAGCGTTCATCGCCATAAATGTACATACGCGGCGCCTGCCTGGGCGAGCTCACGCGGAGACGCAACGTATCGGCGCTTGCGTAAGGCAGGCGTTCGATCGATGGCGGAGGCAACGCCACGGCCGGCGCCGCGTGCGTCAAGTATTGCCAGGACATGAACGGCACATACTGCGGTAGGGCGGCGCGCTGCGGGTTGGCGCCCAAATAATGCGCGGTCCAGTCGTCTTCCTGCTGATCGAGACTGAACCAAACGGCTTTGCCCGTGTCGGTATCCAGGCCGTAGTAGATGCTGTTGGTCCGCGGATCGTCGCGGTCGTAGCCGGACATTGTAGCGCTGGCGATCATGCATCCGGCGCAAACCAGCGCCGCCGCACTGGGGAGCCACCAGCGGCCCGGCACGGCGATCAGCTTCAGACAGGGGATCAGCAGGCCCAGCAGCAGCACGGTTGCAAAAGCTCCCACGAAAGCCATGCGCATGGTCAGGGACATGAACAACAGCACGATCGTCGGCGCCATGAATACCAGCGCGGGCACGGCAAAGGCCCACAGCAGAACCGCGCCGCCGAAAGTGGCTCCGGGTTCCTGGCCCCGGAGCACGAGAAACCCCAACGCCAGCGTGCACGAGAGCATCGGCCAAAGGAACAGGTAGCTGGCGCCGGGCATGAAGGCGCTGGTGGCCAGAGCTAGCAGGAGCCAGCAGAGCAACGCTCCCGTCCACAGATTCAAAACGCCCGCTTTTTTCTGGAACAACACATATAGCGGCGAGGTCAAAGCCACCGCCAGAGCCACGCTGGCGATGCGATAGAGGCCCGCGTGATAAGGATCTCCCGCATAGGCCTGCCACACTCCAGCGGCCTTCCCCTGGCTGAGTATCCACATGCCCCATACCGCCGCGCTGGCAGCCACGATCGCCAGCAGGAACCCCAGAAACGCGGCCAGCGTTCCTCGCAGGCTGAGGCGATTGCGCGAGATGCCCAACGCCACAACGGACGCAAACAGCAGGGCTGCAAACAGCGCCAAGGGGACGCTCCAGCTTATCGGGTAGACCACGCATCCGAAGAAAGGAAGCACGAAGAACGTGGCGTTGTCGCTCTTTAAATCGGTGAGATCCAGGTTGCCGAAGCGCCGCGCCAGCGACAGCGCATAGTCGCCCTCCTGCTGCAGGCTGCGAGGATCCAGATGTGCCACATCGTCGTACTGCGTATGGTAGTAGGGCACATCCCCGACGTAGGCAAAGCCCAGCCCGGCCAACCCGGCTCGCTTGAAGAAAGTGAGGTCCGTATCGTTGGGCAGCAGCTTGTAGGCCTCGTAGCTCAGCGAAGAGGTCACTGGATGGGGAGCGGCGGCTGCAAACTCGCGGATGAGCTTTCCATTGCCCTCGCTGGTCTCGAACAGCATTCCCGGCCCGCTGGTGCCGCGCGCTTCAAAATTCATCACCAAGCCCACCTGTTTGACCAAGGGGGAGTGCTCCAGGAAAGCCTTGGCGCCCAGCAATCCGCCCTCTTCGCTGTCGGTGAAGAGGAAGATCACGTCGTTGCGCAAGCGGGGGCCGGGACGCAAGGCGCGTAAGGTCTCCAGTTCCGCGGCCACGGCATGGCCGTCGTCGCTCGCCCCGGGACCAGCGGACACCGAATCGTAATGTCCGGACAGCATCACCGCCCGCGTGCTGGCGGTACCGGGCAATCGCGCTACGATATTTTGCACGGTCGCGGCATTGTAAGGCGAACCCCAGCGGGGGCTGACGACCGTAGCGGTCTGCACTTCCGGCTGCACGCCCAGGGCGGAAAGCTGCTGGAGGATGTAATCGCGAACATCGTCGTGTGCCTTAGTGCCTACCGGGTGCGGCACACGCGCGAAGGTGTGCAGGTGCGCGACCGCGCGTTCCGCGGAGAACTCGGTGGCAGGCGCTGTGGCGGGTACCACGGATGGAGGGTCCACCTGGGCCACACTCCACCACGAAACGGCGGCCAGGAAGGCGACCGTCAGCGCGGCGGTCCAGTGTGGAGAAACGGTGCGATGCGCAATCGTGTTCGGCAAGTGAAAATCCCCCGAGCTAGACCTGCTATTTAATATAGCGCGCCGTATGGGAGTCGTTGGCGTGGACATTGACATACCGGCCGTTGAAGGGCCAAGCGGACCAAGGCCTTTCCTTGAGCCAGTTCACCTTCGGCGACCGCGCCCCGCCCAATCTTGGCTCAGAACATCGTTGCGGCGATTCCCGTATCGTGGCGAACTATTTCGCAGGCAACCTGATTGTCGACACCGAGGAAATGAAGCGGGTCAACCCGCTTGACGGGCGCACTGCTTCCGCGATGAGATGAAGGCGGAAGCTCGAGGCCATGCTGATGCTTCACAGGCACCTCGCCGCCGCAAATTCGGCTGCACAGAAGGGCCATTATCCGGCGACAGACTGGCGGCACGGACGCGGCGACCGAGTGGCGCAGCCGGCACAACCACCATTTACCCGCCACTAACCACCAGACACGGCGAGCTCTGCTCGCCCCCGCGGAGAGCCTGGTTCGCCTGCGCCCTCTGCTAAAATTTACCTATGTGGGCTGTGCCGGCCCCTCTTGGCCGCTGGACGCGCCGTGCTTTCTTGTTTTCCGGTCTGGCATCCTGGGCCTACCCCGACCAGCGGGAAAAAGGGACTCTGATTGCGTCCGCCAGTCATCGTTACGCCGACCCGGCTACCGAGTTTGAGGTCTTGCGCCTGACCGACCCGGCCCATTCCAGTTGGCTGCCGGCATATTACGGCCGGGCCCTCTCGCGGCACGGTGGATTCCTGCTTTATTCCAGCGACGATACCGGGTCGCCGCAGGTTTACCGCATGGACCTGCATACTGGGGAGGCGCGCGGCTTGACCGCAGCCGCCAGCCTGGACGCCTCTTCCGTCACCCTTATGCCGGACGAACGCAGCTTCTGCTATTTCGACGGCCCCGCGCTCCATCACGTGATCCTGGACAAGCTGCGCGACCGCCAAGTCTACGAGGTGGCCGAAGGTTGGCAGCGGTGCCCGGGCGCGAGCGTCTCCGACGATGGCGCTTGTTTGATAGGCGAAAGCCGCGCCGGTGCTTCCCGCCTGCGCCTGATCGGCCTGCAAAAAGGCGGGGCCCGCACCGTCGCCGAAGTGTCCTGGATACTGTCGCACCCCCAGCCCCGGCCGCACCGGGCGCAAACCCTCTACCGCCAGGCGGACCAGGCGCTTTGGCTGGTCAACTCCGATGGCAGCCAGAACCGCAAACTGCCGCTGGCCGACGGCCGTATTGGCCCGGCTCGCTGGTCGCCGGACGGCCGCACCGTCCTGTATCTGAACTTCCCCGACGACCCGGCCCAGTTGCACACCATCCGCGAATGCACCCCGGACCAGAATGTGGATAAGCTCGTCGCGCGCACCAGCCAGTTCGCGCACTTCGGGTGCAACACAAATACTTCCGTATTCGTGGGCGCTAGCCAAAACCGCGCCGCGCCCTATGTCCTGATCCTGCTGCGGCTGACTCGGCGGGAACTCGCTCTCTGCGAGCACCGCGCCAGCGATCCGGCTATGGTTGCCCCTATCTTCTCCGCCGACAGCCAGCAGATCTTCTTCGAAAGCGACCGCGACGGCAAGCCCGCGATCTACCGTGTCAAAGTCGATCAACTGGTGGAGGAGACCGAGCCCGAAACAGAATAACTTGTTTATATTGAGCCATTTGGGGTTTGATTGTTCACACGGTTATATCACAACGGAGGCCCCGCCCCTGGCAAGACGACCTCCGCCCCCCTTCGCCGGCGTCGAAGGGCCGCACGACGGACCGAGCGCCCGCCATCTTCGGAACAGTCTCGCACGCCTTGGTCTACGTGCTCACCCAGTACGGGTTTACTCCATGTGGTAAAACACCACAGAGCCTTAATATCTGATATCATACAGTCTTAACTGCAAGGGGGTCCCTGCGGATGTACCCAATCGTTCGCCGAGAACAGTTCGGTCCCACGACATTTCTTTGGGAGGTAGGCGCGCCAGATGTAGCCCGCGCGGCGCGTCCCGGCCATTTCATCATGGCCCGCATAGACGAGCGCGGCGAGCGCATCCCGCTCACGGTCGCCGATTTCGATGCTGCCCGTGGCACCGTCACGGTCGTTATACAGGCGGTCGGCAAGACCACTTTCGAAATGATGGGCCTGCGCCAGGGCGACTACCTCCTCGATTTCATCGGTCCCCTGGGCCTGCCCAGCACGATCGGCCGCCACAACGGCACGGTGGTGCTGGTCGGCGGCGGCCTGGGCGTGGCCCCCGTTTTCCCGCAGCTTCGCGAATACAAGCGGCTGGGTAACCGCACCGTCTCCATCATCGGATTTCGAACGCGCGACTTGGTCTTTTGGGAAGAGCCTTTTCGCCAATACAGCGACCGGCTGGAAATCACCACCGACGACGGCAGCTACGGCCGGAAAGGCTTCGTCACCGCAGCCCTCGCCGATGTGCTCGCCGAGGAGACGGACGCCTGCGAAGTAGTCGCCATTGGCCCCATCCCCATGATGAAGGCGTGCTGCGAAGTCACCCGCGCGCGCGGCATTCCCACCATTGTGAGCCTGAATTCGATCATGGTGGATGGCACCGGCATGTGCGGCTCCTGCCGCGTTACGGTGGGCGGCGCCATGAAATTCGCCTGTGTGGATGGCGCCGACTTCGACGGCCACCTGGTGAATTTCGAAGAACTGGCGCTGCGCCAGAAGCGCTTCGAACGCGAGGAGAAGCAGGCTCTGGAGCGCTTCCGCGCCGAGAGCGCCCGCATGGCCGCCATGACCCAGCGTGGTAGCAACGGCTCGCGCCCGGTGGTCTCGGCGCCGTGCCCCCTTCCCGAGTTACCCGCGCCAGAGCCCCCGCCGCCCGGCCCGCGCCTGCCCAAGAACATCCGCACCATCTCGCCCACGCGCGCGCCTATGGCCGAGCAGCCGCCTGAGGTGCGCGCCCACAATTTCCAGGAAGTGTCGCTCGGCCTCGATCTCGAAGGCGCGCTGGCGGAAGCCGACCGCTGCCTGCGCTGCAAGAAGCCGCGTTGCATACCCGGTTGCCCTGTCGCCATCGATATCCCCGGATTCATCGCCGCCCTGGCGCGCCGCGATATTCGCGGATCCTACCGCATTCTCAAGGACGCCAACACGCTGCCCGCGGTTTGTGGCCGCGTCTGCCCGCAGGAATCGCAGTGCGAAGTCGCCTGCGTGGTCGGCGTCAAATATCCCCCCGTCGCCATCGGACGCCTGGAGCGCTTTGTCGCCGATAGCGCCATGGGGCGCGGCTGGGATGAGCCGGTCGAGGCCGCCGGACGCGCGGGCAAGCGGGCCGCCATCATAGGCTCCGGCCCTTCAGGTTTGGCCTGCGCCGGGGACCTCGCCAAGAACGGCGTGGCCGTCACCGTCTTTGAAGCGCTACACGTCGCCGGCGGCGTGCTCAAGTACGGCATCCCCGAGTTCCGCCTGCCGGATGCAATCATCGATACCGAGATCGACAACCTGCGCAAGCTGGGCGTCGAGATCCGGCTCGACACCATCATCGGCAAGCTCTTCACCATCCCGCAGCTCTTGACGGACATGGGCTACGACTCCGTCTTCATCGGCACCGGCGCCGGTTCGCCGAAGTTCATGGGTATCCCCGGCGAGGCGTTCAACGGAGTCTTCTCCGCCAACGAATTCCTCACGCGCGTGAACCTGATGCGCGGCTATCGCCAGCCGATTTACGACACGCCGGTAGGCATGGGTCGCCGCGTGGCCGTGGTGGGCGCGGGCAACACCGCCATGGACTCCGCGCGCGTATCACTGCGCATGGGCGCCGAGTCGGTTTCGATCGTCTACCGGCGCTCGCGCCGCGAATCTCCCGCGCGCGCCGAGGAGTTGGAGCACGCCATCCAGGAGGGCATTGAATTCCGCTGGCTGACGAACCCGGTCGCGATTCTGGGCAACTCCGCGGGCTGGGTGACCGGGCTGCACTGCCAGGAGATGGAATTGGGCGAGCCGGACGCTTCGGGCCGCCGCCGGCCGGTCCCCAAGGCGGGCACCGAGTTCGAACTCGATGTGGACACCGTGATCTACGCGTTGGGCACCACGGCGAACCCCATCATCGCCCAGACCACGCCCGGCCTTAAAACCAATAAGTGGGGCTACATCGAAACGGACGAGCGCACCGGTATGACCTCTATTCCGGGCGTGTTTGCAGGCGGCGATATCGTGACCGGGGCCGCCACCGTCATCTTAGCCATGGGCGCCGGACGGCGCGCCGCCCACGGCATGCTGGAGTACATGGGTGTGGCCGTCCCCGAACTGGCCGAGATAGGGAGCCGATAATGCCTTCTGCTTGTCCCAAGTGTCATCGCGTTTTGGACCAGGATGAGATCTGCTGCGCGCAGATCCGCTACACGTGGAAATGCAAACAGTGCCACAAACTCTGCACGGGATTCGCGCTGCCCTATGGCAAGTGTTTCTTGTGCGGCGGCGACCTAGCTGTGGTGGAGAGCCGCGAACTCGGCGACCCCATGCGGCTCCGCGCGATACGCGATGCCGTGCAGTTCGAGTTGAACGCATTCTACTTCTATAAGCTGGCGCGCGAGAAGGCCACCAACCCGCAGCACAAGCTGGTGCTCGAGCGCCTCTACGAAGCCGAGCTGGACCACCTGCACGAGCTGAACGAAAAGTATCACGCGCATATGGACGCCTCCGAAATGGACATCACGCCCGAGGCGGAAAAGCTGCTCTCCGGCTGGCTCTTCCACGACCTCGCGGTCGGGGACGATTCCAGCATTCTGCGCCTCTACCAATCCGCGCTCGAAATGGAGCGGCGCACGCGCGACCACTTCCGCAAGCTGGCCGCCGAGTTGCCCGAAGGACTGGAGAAGGAGCTCTGCCAGGAACTGGCATCGGAAGAAGACGAGCACATCGCCATGCTGGAAACGGAGATGGAGCAGGTGGAGTAAATCGTAACGCCTGCTTCAGCAAGCTGTAGCAGGCTTCGGCTCGCTATCTACACCGCGTCCGACACGCTGGCCAGGTTGAACTCCGTGGCTACGATCGCGGGCACGATCGAGGATCCCGCTTCGGCGCCCTGGCTGCGCATCGGCTGGGTCAGCTTCAGGGTGTTCTGCATCACGCGCACCGGGCTTTCGTTCCAGCGGTAGTTGGTTACCGGATCGGTCACTTTCCCGTTCTCCACCAGGAACACGCCATCGCGCGTCAACCCGGTCACTTGCAGCGTCTGCGGCTGCAAGGTGCGAATGTACCAGAATCGCGTGATCAGCAGTCCTCTGTCTGTCGATTTGATGAGGTCTTCGAGCGTGTTGTCTTGTCCATCGAGCACTAGGTTGTCGGGCGCGGGCGTCGGATCTTTGCCCGCCTTGCTCGCCCAAAACCGGTCGTAATAGAAGTTCTTCACCACGCCCTTGTCGATCCACGCCATGCGCTCGTTCGGCAGCAGCGATGGTCCCCAGGGCGTAGTGGCAAATTTGGAATTGAAAGGGTCGCTGCGCAGCGTGATGTATTCCGGAAACATCTTCTCGCCGAGATGCGTACCGCCGCCCTGCTTGCTCAGGAACGATTGCCCCTGTTCCGCATCGCGCGCGCCGAAGTTGAATCCCAGGTATCCCACCAGGTCGCTCACCGCCGCGGGTTCCAGGATCACAGTGTATTTGCCCGGATCGAGCTTCTTCCTGGCGCCCGAGCCACGCACGCACTTCTCGGCCGAAATGCGCCCCGCAGTTTCGCCGTTGATGTCTTTGAGCGAAACAGAATTCTGCGCGGCCCATCCTGAGCTGGTCCCGCCGGTCGTGCGCATGGTATTGGAGAGGCTCGAGTCCGTGTAAGTGTGATAGCCGAACAGGCCGGCCTTATTGCCCACCGCCGCTACGCTGGCCGAGCGCTGTATATAGCCGGCCGCCGTCAAGCTACTCTGCCGGGCGCTGTCGATCACGGCTTTGACGTGCGGGATCATAACGTCTCCGCGCGCCGCGCCGGTGTAGGAATCGAAGTTACTCAGCACCGGATATTTCTGTGGCCCCAGCGCCGGCATGTCTTCCGGATTCGGCTTGGAGATGCGTGCCAGCGCCTCGGCTTGCTCCACGCCGCGCTTGATTGAATCGTCCGTCAATTCGCTGACGACCGCGTTGCCGCCTCGCTTATCTTCGGTCACGCTGCTGATGGAAAGCTGCTGCGTGATGCGGTAACCCGAGGTGGTGATGCCGTTATTGGCGAACCGTATGAAGGCGTCTTCGGACCAGGACACATCGACCTGGCACTGCGGCAGCTTTGAATATCCGATGGCTTTGTCGATGAGGTTTTTGGCTTCCTGTTGGGTGAGCATGGCCGGTCTCCTGTTAGTCGGTCAACAGCACGTTCACCTGCCGGAACCGCGATGGCGAACAGCCGTGGCTCATGGCGTTGATCTGCTCCGGCTCGCCTTTGCCGTCGAAGAAGGAGCCGAACTGCTGCCAGTAGCTGGCGCCCGCGATGCCGTCGAGGGTCCGCCAGAAATCGGTGGTCTTCGATTGGTAGGCCACTCGCGAGAGCATGCCGCGCTTCTTGCCGCCCTTGATCTCCCAGAACGCGTCGCCGCCGAACTGAAAGTTGTAGCGTTGCTGATCGATCGAGTAACTGCCCTCGCCTTCGATCAGAATGCCATCGTCGACGCCCGCGATCAGGTCGTCTGGAGTGACTTCGCGCGGGCCGGGCGCCAGCCACACATTCGGCATGCGCTGGAAAGGTACGCTGGCCCAGGAATCCGCGTAGCAGCAGCCGCGCGACTCGGTTTCTCCAATTAGATGCGCCTGGTCGCGAATGGTCTGGTAGTGCTTGAACACGCCCTTCTCGATGATTGGGAATTTGGTGGTGAGGACTCCGTCATCGTCGTACTTCACCGTGGCCAAACCGCCCTCGTTGGTGCGGTCGCCGAAGAT
>Ga0181521_10003239_pt1 | contig 19243 bp, 16 predicted proteins | sample PEATcosm2014_Bin_32_FD_119764 | JGI IMG/M metagenome (GOLD analysis project Ga0181521, IMG submission 119764) | Peatland microbial communities from MTU Mesocosm Facility, Houghton, MI, USA - PEATcosm2014_Bin02_60_metaG | ecosystem: Environmental > Terrestrial > Soil > Wetlands > Peat | place... | reverse complement strand
GTAAGGATCTTCGCCGGGACGCGCACCGGGCTCGTAGCCGATGGCATTGACGAAGAACTTGTGGCCATCGATATAGTACCAGCCGTCCTTGATTTCGATTTTGGTTCCGGGCGCCGGTGCGGCCAGAGCCGTGACGCAGCAAGCAAGCAACGCCAACGGGGTGCAGCGATGTAGAAACGATTTCATGACGAGGCCTCTTGCGCCCCCTCCGGGACGCAACGAAAACGACCGTTTCGTTGACGCGCCAGACGATTCCAGAGCCCCCGGCGCGATCTCATCGAATGAGTACAGGGATACCATGTGCCTTCGCACGACCCTGCCCGGAGCATCGCCTTCGACCAGGCGCAGACCATCCGACGGCCGTTTCAGTTATTACTGAAGCCGCCAGTATCACAAGAGGCCATTCTCTTGTCAAGGGCATCGCTGGCGCTCAGGCCGTCCGTTGGCGCTGTCCCGTTTGTTGACGGCAGCCCCTACGGATGCGGCGTGCTACTCGATCTTCAGCGCATTCATCGGCGAAATCGAGGCAGCGCGGCCATCGCTTCGTATCCCCAGAAGCGTTTAGGGCCTTTTCGTTGTACACTCGATACTTGGTATAAGCCGAACCGGAGGTGTAGGTTGATCCAGGGAAAACGGTTGTGTTCGCCATGGACGCTTCTATCGAGCTTGTTGCTGGCCGCCGCGCTGGCGCAGGCCGCTCCGCCTTCGTGCGGAACGCAGTTTCAATATAGCTGCTCGGCGGCGACCTTGGGCGGGTACACGGTGATCACGCCGCTGGCCTCCACGGGCCAGACCGAGATCACCGGCTACAACACGTCAAACACCGTGGTCTTCGATGTGACGATTCCGATTCCGCCCTCGGGAGCGTCCGCCTCTGACAGTCCGACTCAGAATGCGGTCCTCCAGGCCGATACGCTTTTGGCCGCTTCGTTAGGTCCGGCATGTAACGGCACAGTGCAGGCGGACTGCACCGCGCCCAACCCCGGCGGAAAGACCGTGGTCACGAACTCCACCAGCAGCACTTATGTGGCGCAGGACACGCCAGTGAGCCAGCAGGTGAATCGGTATTCGACGACGCTGAAGGCGATACTGAACGGTAGCCAGAACGTGTATCAGCAGACGTTCGCTGTGGCGTTTACCGATCCGGCCGTGCAGGCGGCGGTGACAGCGGCGGACGCGATCCTGACAGGCGACAATGCCACCTTCGGCGCTCCAGCGCAGACTTCGACTTCAACCGTGTTGCAGAGCAGCCAACTCTCCTACGTGCTCACCGGCGATACCGCTGCCACCGGAAACATCACAACTACCACCACAGATACCTTTGGCCCCGCCGCTATCCTGGTCGGCGACAATCAGACCGAGGTCTTTATCGTGCTTTCTGGGCAGCTTGATATCAACGTCAACACCAACATCGAGTATTACGCGGCTCGCAATGACGTCACCACCAACACCTACCTGACGACGCAATCCTACACAATCTCGGGGAGCGCGACCGCACCCGCCACGCCCGCGCCGGCATCGTGGCTGCTCCTGGTGATCGGTCTGGGGGTGGCCGGTCTGCTGACCTGGCTGCGGCGGCTGAGGAATCCCGAGGCATAGCGGCCGTTATGGACCGCCATCGGCGCAGCGTGGTTGTGGCGCTGGCGGCAATGCTGCTGCTCGTGGCGGCGCTGCGCTTCGCCGAACCGATCGAAGACGGCGATCTCTTCTGGCACATGGCCTACGGCCAGCAGATGCTCGACCGCGGAACGCTGAAGCCCGATCACACGCTGTATTCCTGGATGCCCACGTCCAACGACTCGATCTACTGCGCGTGGGTGAGCGAACTGCTGTTGCTGGGACTGTGGAAGGCGTTCGGACTCGCGGGGATTTTCGGCTTGCGCTACGCCGCTATCCTGGGTGTGCTGGCGCTGATGGCTCTGTTCGCGCGGCGCTGCGGCATGCTCGGGCGGCCGGAGACGTGGCTCGCGATACTGATTACGCTGCTGGCCTCGGTGACCGCTACGTATCCCAAGCCCGCGTTGCTGTCGGTGGTGTTGTGGCATGCGATGCTGTTCTGTTATTTCGCGGCGCTGCTCGAAATCGAGGAGGGGCGCAACGCCTTACCGTGGATCTACGCCATCCCGGCGTTGACGCTGGTGTGGGTGAACGTCCACGGAGGGTTCATTCTGGCCGCGCCGTTCCTCGCCGTCAGCCTAGCCGCGGCTTGGGCTGCGTTACCCAAACGCGAGACGCGCCACGTGGCGATCGCGTGGAGCCTGTGCGCCTTGGCGGCGCTCGCCACGCCGTATGGATGGCGGTATCCGGTGGAGCTGGCAAGTTACGCGTTGGGCCGGGTGCCGCGTCCGGACATCGCATGGAACAACGAATATCAGCCCGCGTTCGGCGCTGGCGGACGTTTTTATCGCCTGCCGGAGTTTTTGGCGTGGATGAGCCTGGCGCTGCTGGGGGCGATCGTTCTGGCGTGGCGCGCCGGGCGCCACGAGCCGGGCCGGCGGCGTTCCCTGCTAACAGTGGCGGCCTTGTTTCTGGCCTACCTGCCGCTGAATATGCTCTACGCCCGGTCGACGTTTCTTCTGCCGGCGATTTTTGGGTATGGATTCGTGCTGATCGCGCGCGGAGTCCGGTGGCCCTCCTGGGTCCCGGCCATCGCTGCGGTGCTGTTCGTCGGGATCGGCGTGCGCACCGTGTACGAGGCTCGCTACCGGCCGGCCATCGGCAGTTGGATGGGGTTCGGGATCAGCTACTTTCAGCCGGTGGAAGAAGCCGCGTTTCTGAAGCGGGGAAGTTTCGGCCCGCGGATCTACAACACGTTCAACGCCGGAGGCTACCTGCTGTGGAACCTGTATCCACGCTACAAGGTGATGGCGGACGGGCGATCGTTCCCCTACTTGAGCTGGTTCCCGGAGCTCATCCGGTTCCAGCGGACCGGGGACCCGCGGGAGTTTCAGAGTTTCCTGGTGCGCCATCCCGGCGATGTGGCGGTGGTGGATTTTGAGGAAGACCAGACGTGGCGGTCGTTCCTCAAGATGCCTGGATGGCAGCCGGCCTTCTACGGACCGTCCGCCGCCGTGTTTGTGCCGGCGGGAGCGGCTGTGGGACCGCTCCAGGCCGGCGCCGGCGTGGCCCATTTGCGCAATGGCACGGCGGCAGTAAAGGTGTTCGACTTCGCGGTGGCAGTGGCGGACTATCGCACGGCCTGGAACGTGCTCGACCAGATGGAGGGCCCGTTGCGGAGACAGATGGACCGCCAAGCGCTCGACGCCGCGCATAGTTATCGCGAAGGCCACGCCGCGCTTCGCGCCGGAGACTATCGCCGGGCTTACGACCGTTTCGAACACGCGTTCCAGCACAAGATCATCGGCGCACCCGATTACAACATTCTGCTGGTCCTCGAAGCGCTGCTGAGATTGGAAGCCACCGGTCGGACGGAGCAGGCTCCTGCGCTTCGCGCGGGCCTGGCTCGCCTGACCGCTCCGCAGTAGGGAATCCAGGCCGCTACCCGTCGCCTTCAATCGGCACGACGCCGCCTAAAGCGCCCCGCGATTGACGGTAACGCCGGCTAGTGTTCCGCTGGCCGCGCGGAACGGTTGGGGGACTTGGTGCAGTCCATCCTGGAACCAGCCCGTAGAGCAGCCAAGTCCGCTTCAGTGAAGCTGATTTGAAGTAGCCAACCGAGTGCGCCATGATGGGACTAGGAAATGCGCACAATCCGGGTTGCCTTATTATTGTTGCTGGCCGCCGTAATCGCGGCGGCGCAGACTACCAGCCGTTGGCAACTGGTGTGGAGCGATGAGTTCAACGGAGCGGCGGGCACCGCACCCGACCCGGCCAAATGGAACTTCGATGTCGGGAGCGGGTGGGGCCAGTACGAAATAGAGTCCAATAACAGTTCCGCAAATAATGTCTTCCTCGACGGCAACGGCAACCTGGTGCTCCGGGTAACCAAAGACGCGCAGGGCAACTACACCTCGGGGCGGCTGCAGACCGGGGCGCCAGGCGCCTCCACACACACCGCGGACCTGAGTTGGCAATATGGCCGGATTGAGGCTCGCATCAAGCTGCCTTTCGGCAAAGGCGTCTGGCCCGCCTTCTGGATGCTGGGCGAAAACTACGCGACGGCAGGGTGGCCCGGTTGTGGCGAAGCCGACATCATGGAGAACTTCGGCGCCTATAACAACAACGCCAGCAAGAACAACGGCACGATTCATGGTCCGGGTCCCGGGAACAGTCCTTCGACCCCGACCGACTACCCGCCGTATGGTGGTGTGGGCACATCTGCTACCTTGCCATTCGGCGAGACAGTCTACGATGACTTTCACATTTACGCCATCGAATGGGCGCAGGACTCGATTGAGTTCTTTCTGGATGGGGTTTCCTACGAGAAACTCACGCCGGCATCGCTGCCCGCCGGCGCGAAGTGGGTGTTCAACGCTCCGTTCTTTTTGATCCTGAACGTGGCGATCGGCAGTCCGGGAGCATTCCTCGGGACGCCGGATGCCAGCGTGACGTTTCCGCAGACCATGCTGGTGGATTACGTCCGCGTCTATAAGTCCACCACCGTGGCAGCCACAACGCCGGTGATCGCGCCCGCGGGAATCGTGAACGCGGCATCGTACCTGGGGGCCATTTCGCCGGGCGGTCTGGCGACTGTGTTTGGCAATGATCTGGCTGATGCGGAGCACATCATTCCGCCTCCCGCGGCGACCACCACCGACCCAGCGAGCTGACGCGCTGCCGGCTTACATCGCAAACACCTGCGTTCGGCAAGCGGACCGGATCAATGCAAAGCGAGAGTCAGACCGTGGGCGGCAGCGTATTCCCGAATGCGGGCGTCGGTCTCGCCGGCGCCATCGCCGCCGGCGGTCAACAGAAACTGAGTCTCCTTCGGGAATTGGCCCAACTTCTCCTCGAGAGCGTCCATCGATGTGATCCCGTTATACTGCGCCACGTGTGCTCCAATCCCGCCAAACTCGGCGTACACCTCGATTCTCAGGGGCCTTTGCCAGGCGGCCAGGTCCTGCCGTGTCTCGCCCACGCACCGTTCGGAGATGCATAACGATTCGATGGTGCGCAGGTCGGCCTCCGTGGCTAACCAATGCCTTCCACGCGCGATCGCGTTTCGCAGTTCGACCTCCAGAAGAACCCCCTCGCGATTCTGATCCAATTCCGCCTGCTTCCCTTTCCAGTAGTCATGGAAATAGCGGAACGCGTCCCACAGCGGCCCAATTGCGGCGGGTGACCCGAACCGCCCCAGCGACTGCGCCGCGCTCCTTTTCAGAGGCACTTCGCCTTGCATCAGGTACGCCGCCAGATACTGCTCCAACGCAGGCCCCATGGCGATCTGTGGAGTGCGCTCGAAATACTGCATCGTACAGCGGGGCGCCGCGACGCGTATGTCCCACGGGTGGCTGTGAAATACCTGATCGGCGTATGACGGGTCAACGCGCACGAAATAGGCCATCAGTTCCGGCTGGCACAAATCCTGCTGGGACTCGTAAATGGCCTTGATGCGCGGTAAAGCCTCGCGACTGGCATATTTCGCCAGAGCCGTCATCCGCAGTGGCATGTTCCAACCGCCGGCGCGCTGCGCGGCGGCCATCGCCTCGATCAACGTGTCGTCGCTGATCCGCGCGGCGCTCGCCGGCAGCAGTTCGAGTTGCGGCGAATCCAACCACGTCCGCTCTTTCGCCAGTTCCGACGCGATGCGCGCTTGCGCCCGTGCCGGATCGATGGCATACAAGCTCTGCAGCGCCTCGTGCGAGGCTTCGTAGTAGTCACCGGGTCTCCAGGCGTCCAGCACCGATTCGAGCAGCGGAATCACGTCCGGCGACCGCAATGTGCCCGCATACAGCGAAATCAACTGGCGCTGCCGCCAGCCCTCGATTCCGGCGAACGATTTCGCGAATTCCTCCTTCACAACCGGGAGCCATGCGGGGAATGGCTGCCCTGGCTCGTTCTCGCGGATTTGCCGCACATGCTCGAGGAGAGCCTGCAACGCAATGGCTTTCGCATCGCCCTGTTTTCGGACCAGGCTCGCGGCCAGGCTGGCGGCTGCCCTCCCGGTCGCGCGTTGCTCGTATTCGCGATGCCGGCTAATATACTGCAGTTGTTCGGCGGAGGGCTCGGGCGGCTTCTCACCCGGCCGCAGCTTGGGGTAAGGCGGAGCCGGCCGCAGAGTCGCTCGCGTACAAATCTGGGCCAGGGCACTCAAATAGTAGGACGACACGACCTGGGATGGCGCCGGAACCGCCGCCTGCATCAACTCACAAACGCGCCTTGGCTCGCGAGTCGCCTCGAGTCCTTCGAGCAGCGTGTATTCCTCCACGGACAGCAGCGTCAAAGAGGCACGCCATGCCGCGGGCACGTCCAGAAACCGGAGTTGCTCCGCGGCGACGCGCCGCTGCTCGTGTTCCTCGGACGTGTTGCCGTTGGCGGCGGTGAGCTTGGCGGCGCTAGCCGCGATAGCAAAATTCACCCATTCTTCGGTGGCGGCGATCACCTCAAACTCCACCGGGTTTGAGACCGCATATTGCGGTGGGCCCGCGTACCCGTAGACGATAGCCATGGCTCCGGGGCTGAGAACCAGCTTGCGCACCAGCACCGCCGCGCTGTAGCGTGCCGGCCGCAACCGGGGAAGGTAGATATTCAGGGAAACCGCAGAAGGGTTGGCTCCGTTCCCGAAACCGAAATTGCCTGAGACGAAGATCCCCTGAGGCATCGACTGAAGACAAGGCGAGGCCAGGGAGCCGCAATTTGTAGGCGGATCGAGCAGCAACCCGGCGAATTGCCACATTTCCGGCGGCGGGTGTGGGGTAGGCTCGCGACTGCCGGGCAGCCTCATCTCGGCGCGGATCAACTCACCCTCGCGATAGCTGTGTGGATCGATCAATCGCAGCGACAGGTCGATTCCAGGAGGGCTCTTGGCCAGCAGGTCATTCCAGATCGCGCCTGCACTCTGCTGCGCGACGGCAGCCGGAATGCTAAACAGGCAAACTAAGCCAGCGCAAACGGCGGCAGGCAGTACTCGCATAGTTAGGGCCTACCCAACCTTAGACCCCAGTCGGAGACGGCGGGTTTCTTGCGTTCGCCGAATCTGCGTACACATGCCGAAGATTCAGGCGGATGCGGCGCGAACTGCTGGCAATTGCATCGCAAGCGTCAAGTCCTCGCGCTGTATCGGAAACGCTCCGGCGAGATGAGGTTCGGGCAGGGCGCGACTCTTGCGAGCCGGAGCGTTTTTGATCCAATGCAGGTGCTCTACCGCGAAGCTCGGGTACAATGGCAAGGTCCGGTATCAGTCCGTTCCGGCGGACCCCCGGATCGAGCAACCAAACAATCTTTGCGCGGAATAGTTCGATTTCGTTATACGGAAGTGGGATAGCAATATGCATCGTGCGCCGATTGTGCTCCTGTTATTCGCGGCCGGATCACTGGCTGCGGACCAGCAAAGTGACGCCGTGCAACCATCGGGGAAAGGGTGTGCCCGGACGGACAGCGCGAATGGCGACGGGCACTTTTCACCGTATGTTCCGATCCTGACCCAAGAGCGAAATCCTGGCATGGCTGAGACCCGGGCATTCGCGTGGTTGGAGGTGGTTTGCACCAGAGGCAAAAGCTCGTGTGGCGATAACTGGGGCAACACGCGGGTGGACGGCGGACCAGCCACGCTCACCGTGATCCCCGGCGGATACAATGGTGGTGTCTGCAGCGGGAGGGCGTGGTTCATTTGCCGAGAAGCGTAGTAGCCGTGGGACTTGATGCCGTCCGGAAAACGGTCGAGATTTTGGCGGTGGTGGAAATCGGCAAGGTGACAGGCGTGGGGATCGTACCCGGCGCCCAGTGGAGCGGGGACCGCATGCTTTTGTCCGCGAAGGACGGCTCCGTCCAATTTGTCGTGGGCAACACGCTCTATAGGCAGGATCAAGCATACTTTCTCCTGGCGGAGTTTCCGGCCGGAGGCGCGCCCCCGAGTCGGGCTATCTGGCTGCAGGGCCTGTCGCCGCGTGAGATGCCTTTCTGCATGGGACTGGCCTGGGAACTGACGCTGGCTTGGCCGGGCATCGTTTCCGCCTGCGCATTTTTGGACCGGTTCAGCCATTTCTACCGGAGCCATCGGACCCGGATCGAATTGGCGGGGCGCGAGCTGCGCTACGTTGCCGAGGGACTCCTGGCTCTTCAGCGTTGGCCGGCGCTCTTCGCAGCGGTGATGGATTCCATGGGCGAGTTCGCGCGTGAGAGCCTCCCCAAAGGACTGGCCGCCGCCGATCTGGGCGCTTTCTTGGGCAGGCTGCTGATTGGCGCTCAACACAGCCGCATCACCTTGGCCCGGGTGCCGGAATGCGTGCGAGCCATGTGCGAGCCACCCACACCGCCAGCCGAAGAATGCCAGCGGATTCCCCAGTATCGTAGAATGCTGAAAAACCTGGAACGGTTCGCGGAATCGGCCGCGCCGCTGATTGAACAACTCCGCGCGGCGCTGTGACCGACGCCCCGCGCGCCAAGAAATCCCCCGGGCGTCTGATTGCCGGCCTCGCCGGGGAACGTCCGCTTCCTTCGCCCGCTTGATGATACGATTGCTGCGTTTCATTAATGGTGGCCGCGGCAGGACTCGATCCTGTGACCTCCTGCGTGGGAAGCCCGCACCTTGCTTCTTTTGGCTCCATGGCATCCCTCCCGTTCTTCGGCTTTTCAACTACATGAGGAGTCTGCCCTTCGCTCAAAGGCAAGTCCCACAGCTCCAAAGGAATTGGTTTTGTTACGGTTTTGATACGTTCTCGCCCGACAACTCTGAGTTGCCCGCTTGAATCCGGGTCATTTCGGGGGATAGGCAGCACACTGAGCTGGCCATAACGCCAAGATCGTTGCGCCGCATACCAAACCACCTTCCGCCATGTTTTGGCTTGCCAACTTGTTATACTCGAAGAAGCGCCGCGCGCCGACACGCTGGAGTGGCGGAACTGGCAGACGCACGGGACTCAAAATCCCGCGCTCTTCACTGAGCATGAGGGTTCGACCCCCTCCTCCAGCACCATATGTTTTTCAATATTTTGCATAAAGACGGCCTTCCCAGCGTGCAATAGCGTGCAATGAGCGATAGACTCAGGGCAGATTTTATGGCTCTGAAGCTCTATCGTCGTCTGGACCGAACAGGCCAAGGCCGATGTTCGCGGCATTGAGCAGCCCATCGCTTTGCAGATTCTCAAAACGCTGGCTCGCTACGCCCAGACCGGCGACCGGCGAGGGAAACTCAAAACAGCTTCAGGGCATCGACCCGCCGATGATTCGGCTTCGCGCGCAGGACCACCGCGTCTTCTTCCGCGACAAGGGCGACTGCCTGCAGATCTCCCGCGTGCTCCATCGCAAGGAGGCTTACCGCTTGAGACGACCGCCGAACAAGGCCCGAAAAAACGCCGGACAAGAGCTGGACAAGGACCGGATGAAACCCGGACAAGCACCGAACGCAAGGTCGCCCGGCCCTCCGCTAGTCCTTTCCGTTTCCGCTGCTCTTTTGTGCACCCCCTTCGGGGCGCCAGCCTCAGCGCGCAGGAACTGATCCAGGGCTCGTTTGGCTGCCTCAGCGACAGTTTCCTCGGCGGGTAGAGTCGGGATAACCTCGCGGTCAGAAAGGGCGCTTCGGAGTGGTCCAACTGCACGGCGGTCGCCTATGCTGCCCAGGGCGGCGGCGGCGGTCCACCGGACGAGCGCATGTACGTCGCTTAAGGCCTTCAGGACGGCCTGAAACGATTGCTCGCTATGTGATAGCCGCGACAGCGCCTGGGCGGCGTAGCTGCGGGTGGCTTCAGATTCGGCGCGAGCAAGCAGGTTGCAGACGAGCGTCTCCGCCCTCTTGTCGCATAACTGGCCGAGGCAGAGGACCGCCATGTTCCGGACCTCCTCGTTTGCCGAGTGCCTGACGATACGCATCAGTGGACGGGTAGCTCGCCGACTTCCGAGAACCGACAAGGATAAGATCGCCTGGCACGATACCTGCGGGTTATCGTCGTCAGCGGCCTTAATCAAGGCCGGAACCGCCTTGTGCGCCTTAAGAAACCCGAGGGCATAGCATGCCTTGACGCGCACCTCCGAGCTTTCGGAAGTGTCCTCGCAGCAGCGCAAAAGGCCTTCGGGGGTCGCAACCCCAAGTTCATCCATCAAGCGGGCGCACTGGGGCGCATACCCTGCTCGCCACTCGCGACTGGATCTCGCGCTTATCATGGGCACTTCCCATAGATCGGGCAGTGAATCGCCTGCATGCCTGCGACCTGCGCACCAATTTGGGCCCAGGCTGTTGCGCAGGCCTTCCCGCAATTGGTGTCGGTCGCCCTGCCCCAGAACGGTCCGATAGAGGCGTGGTTCGGCGTCCCCGGTATGTGCGCGTAGCATTTATAAACGCACGTCACATTCCCCTTGTTTCTTCTGCCTTTGCAGACATTGAGTATCCCCAGTGGCGTATCGGTAAGCCATCCGACCTGCGTCGTGAATTCGTACACGGCAAAGCAATTTAGCGTGTAGACAGTTGCGGCGACGATCGTCGCATTCCTGAGGCTTATCTGAAGCAATTCGTAATACTCGGCCATGTCGCCTCCCTTTGGGGGCGCGCCGGGCATCGCTATCGCGCCAGCCGCGTGGCCAGAAGGGTCGCGGAAGTCGACGGGGTCGCCATTCGCATAGAGATACTTATGCAGCGTAGCTGGGGCCTTTGGATCGCCTGTATCAGTGTCCCTCGTCAGGAACCTCCCCGTGATTGGATCGACCCAGCGGGCTCGCAGGTAATAAAGGCCAAGGTCTGGATCATACTGCTCTGCGCCGAATAGGTACAAGTTCGGCGTGGAGCCCGTCGTATTCAGGACGTTTCCCCAGGCGTCGTCGAAAAACCAGTGACAGAAAAACCAGTGACAGGCTACGTGTTTCCCCTTTCCTGCCCAAGTGCAAATGATAGCGCGGTCTGTAGGACGCCGGGTGCATCGGCCTCCCCGCGCTTTCTCGGTCGGCCAATCGCGCGCGGTTCCAGCACTCGCCTCATTTTCCGCCCAAGCGCCGCCACGAACTCCCTCGATCCGAGCGGCCTCCCGGTCGCCGTTTGGATGCGAATAGCCGCCAGCTCATCGGCTTCCTCGGCCACGCCCAACTCGCTACGCCATTCCTCCAGACTCATGCGCGCTGTCCAATACTGCAGATCGAGCATTCCGGTTACATCCAACCCGGTCAGATGTGCGCTGGCGCTAGACCAGGCGTACTCGCCGGCATCGGCCACCATGCCCGCCCGCACCGGATTCCTCTCGACATAGCGCATGGCCGACCGCAGATGCGGCTCATCCATCACCGTGGAATAGAAGCGGTTCTGCCAGAGGTGCCCCGTCGAGTGCCGGCGGGCATTCGCGCAATGGGCATAGCGGCAGTGCGCTTGTCCCAAACCGCGCGCCAGGGAATCCTCGCGTTCCGGCACCACGATCAGGTGCACGTGGTTGGTCATCAAGCAGTAGCCGATCAGCCGGAGGCGCGCTGGTTTGCAATACTCCGAGATCAGGCCGAGATAGGTGATCCGATCGCCGTCGCTGCCAAACACGTCCTGCCGGTAGTTGCCGCGCTGCGTGATGTGATGCGGCAGCCCGACAGCCACCACCCGCGCCAGTCTGGACACGACATATGGTGGCCGGCGCTGACTGTTCGTCTCAGGAAAGTCGTGAACACGTAGCCTGTCACTGGTTTCGCCGGGGCGAGTTTCGAAGGCGGCCACGCTGCGCCCGCACTGAACCCGCCGCGGCGTGGCGTATCATAGCTCAGCCGATGCGAAGCATCGAGATTCTCTGGCTGCTTCCGCTGCCGCACCGTACCTCGCTGATTACCTGTGCTACCGCCCTGCTGCTAGGCCTGCGCAAACACGTCGGTTCTGCCTCGTTGTGCGAATGTCTCCCCATAAACCAGCTCGTTTGCAACGAGCTGATACGGGAAAAACACGTCGGCCGAATAGCCTTCCGAGTGCTCAAGCGTAACCTGGATGGCATCACTTTTGCGATCGGAGTTCGGCAACGTCACGCTTACAGCGAAGACCATTGCAACAGCTTTGCACTCGTTTCGTTCCGCCAACTCCTGGAGAGAACTCCGCAACACATAAATCAGGTCCTTGGACTTTGGATGATCTGTATCGGGATCGCCCGCTCCCACCTCGACGATTTCCCCGTCCGGCTTCATGTAGCCGCCATAGGGATAGAACTCACCATACTGCCGCAGCATCTTCTCCGCCAGCGGTAGTAGCGCGTTCAGGAGAGCTTCGGATTCTTGCTTTGCACTCACTGGCTGGGTCCCAAGTCATCTCGCCGAACTACTTTCGTCGGTGGCTTCTGAACGTTCGGCGTAACGTTCGTCTTTGTCCCCGTTACAACCACATGCTCTCTCCCGCTCTGCTGCGCGGCCTCCCGTTGAATTCTGAGCTGCTGCGTGTTTGACAGCTGCTTCACGTCCTTGATCTCGCCGACCGTTGTCTTTGTCTGGAAGTCCGGAATCGACTTGCCTTCACTGGCGACGACTGGTTCCGTGTTCTTGGTAAGTCCCATATCATTCAGAACCCTGGCCTCGCTCGCCGTACCTCGGGCCGCGTTCTGTGTGACGAGCGGAACCTCGGCCGCCGCTTCGACTGCCTTCGTGCCGCTAAGAGCGGCGGCAACCGGTGCCACTAGCATCACGGCCTGGGCTGCTTGCATCCCCTGCTGCTGGTCCTGGTTCACGGGCGTGAACGCAGCCGGAACCGCATCCCCGAATCGGAAACTGGTGAACGGGGAAATCGCCGAATCAATGACACGATTGGGCAAATTGATTACGTCGCTACTGATGGCGTTCGCTACGGCGCCCAGTCCGCCAAGCACGTAGTTGGCACAACTGGACACGCCCTGGAAGCAGTCTCTGCCGTCGGGATCGGTGTTCTTGAGGGGGTTGTTCCTCACGTACCCGTACATATTCCAGCTCTGCGGATCTTCCGCCTGCTGGTCGGCGAAGGGGGCGTCAGGACTGGTCCACCTGCCTTGGGCTGAGCTGAAGTAGCGTTCCCCGAAGTAATCCAACCCCGTTTCCGCATCCCGTTCTTTGCCGGTGAACTTCTGATTCACCACGTCCGCGGACGTCGGATACTGCGCCGGGCTGTTCATCGTCTCGTAGCAGCCGCTGCGTCCGTTCTCGCCCGCCGGGATTTCCTCGCCGAACGGTAGATAATCGAAACAGCGCCAGTTCGTTTGGGTCCCCGAGTTGTCCGTGATCAAGCGCGTGCTGCCCAGGAGATCCGCCGTCAGATACTGGGTCCCCGTCACGACCGGCGCCGCCGTGCTATACTCCGCCGCCAAGTCGCCCTTGGCATCATGCACGTACGTCGTGGTTACCGACGTCGCCCCCGAACCCGACGTCTTCTGCACCCGCCGTCCTTCGCCGTCATACACGAAGCTGGCCACACCGACTCCGTTCGCCACATTCGCCGTGAGCAGCCGGTTCTCGCCGTCGTAGCTGAACCAACTCCCCGACTGGCTGGCGGGAGCCGTTGCCCAAGCCATCTGGTTGCCTGCGCCGTCGTAGGTGTCGCCCGCACCGCGAACCAAGCGGTTATTGCTATTAGGATACACGGCAGTCACGGCCCCGGTCGGCGTGAATCCCGCATTCGGCATATAGCTGGACGGCGTCACCGCCCGATTGCCGAAAGCATCGTAGTTGTATGTTTGCGACCAGACGGCCGGCCCGGATGGGGAGGTCGCTTCGCTTGCCGAGTTTAAGCGGTTGGCCGGATCGGTGTAATTGTAATTCTGATAGACCTCCGTCGCCAACCCGCTGGTCCGTTGGATGGTGTGGCCCGCGACATTGCCATTGTCGGCTCCCGAGTTGTAGCTCCATCCTAGAGTCATCAGCGCCGTCGATCCCAGCGTAGCCGTTAATTGGGTCGGCTGGAGGAGGCTGTTGAAGTTCCAGTTCTCGGTGACGTTATTTCCCAGCGAGAGGTTCTCCACCGCGCCTTGTGGGGCATAGCAGATCCCCGTGCCGCTGTACGGCGAGTAGATGCCCGTTGCGAAGCAACTTCCACCCGAGGCGTAGGTGGTCGATGCGCCCGACGACGGCGCGCCCGTGACCTGGTTGATCCGTCCCGCCGCGTCGAAGGTGTTCGTCACGGTACGCCCGGAGGGATAGGTTACGCTTTTCAGCGCCCCGGACTTATCGTAGAGATACGAGAAGGAGTAAGGCGCAGCGTTGCCGATCTGCTGGCTACTGTTCGCCACGCGACCCATCCTGTCGAAGCACGAGTAGCTATTGGTGGTGGCTGGGGCGGATGGGTAGCTGCTTGAAGTGCTCGCCAGCGCGATGGTACTTACGGAGGCCAAGCGGCCGTTCTCGTTGCAGCCCCCGGTACAGGTACCGGTGGCGTCGCAGTAGCTGTAGGTGACCGGGGGCGTAGGAATGACGCCGCTGTAGGATTTCCCAATCACCCGGTTCATGCCGTCGTAGGCGGAAAATGTGAGCATCCGAACGGCGTCCGTGCGCGTCAAGAGATTACCGCTCTGATCGTAGCTGTAGGTGAGGGTGCCGTTTTCGGGATTCGCGGCCTTAACCAGGCGCTTCAGCGAATCGTAGGTGAATGTTCGCTGCAGAGTGCCGGCGCCGCTGGGATCGGTCTGGATTACGCTGGTGAGGTCGTCCAGCGGGTCGTATGTGTATGTGGTGTTGTAGGTGGTGGTTGAGCCGCTCCCATTCGTAATTCCCGACGGCAACGAGGAGGTCGGGTTTTCCTGCACGGAGGTCAACCGGCCAGCGGCGTCCACAGCCGATAGCCGCACGAAACCAGCCGGATCCTGCGCGTACGTCTGGTTGTTCAGGTACGCGATTTGGGTAGTGGAACCATCCGCCTCGGTGACCTTGGTCGGCCGGTTGATGCCGTCATACAGAGTCGTGGTCGCGTTCGAGGAAGAGCACGTGGCGAACGGCTTCTGCGACCGGAGAGGCAGCGACACACAGGATTGGCGACCTCGCCCGTCGTAGCCGTAGGTGGTAGCGATCCAGTTCCCGGATGGAGGGCCGCCGGTCGTCGAGGTGCTCCCTGCGTCGGACAACTCGCTGCCGGCTTTCCTTCCCAACCCGTCGTAATCGACCTCGGTGACCTCGTAGGTGCCGCTGCTCTGCGCCAAGTAGCTGGTGACGCTGAAGGCCGAGGGGGTGTCGTTGTATACGATGGTCGTCGACCCGCCATCGGGGCGCGCAACGCCGGTCAAGCGGTCGAATGCGTCTGCCCCCGCGGACGCCAAATACGCATAGCTCGTCGTGTTGCCGTTCACATCCGTCGTGGATATGGGTTTGCCGATGTTGTAGTCGTATGCCGCGCGGGCCGTCAACGCGGTGCCTGTCCCGTTAAGACCCGTGTAGCTTGTCACCGAAGTCGGGAACGCGTAAGTGCTCCCGCCACTGGAATCGGTGTAGTTATAATTGTGCTGCACGGTGCGGGGGTCGAGAGTCTGCACTACGTTGCCGGCAATATCATAGGTGTAGGTCGAGGTGAGGGTGGAGGGGCCGTTCACCGGGTCGGTCACCTTCTGCGTCACTGTGGCGACATTGCCCCGCGCCGTGCCGCTCCCCGCGCCGTAGTTGGTTCCATCGTGGGAAGTGACGCTCGAATAGCCTTGAGGCGAAGTTTGATCGTACGCGTAGTCCGTTTCACTCACGACGTTCGCGGATGGGCAAAGCGTCCCAAGAGTCGGACTGGTGGCGTTGCAGACCTGCCGTACCGAAGGCAGGTCCAAGATATACGGCGGCAGGCTCGGCGTGCCTATATCGTATTGGTAGTTCGTAACGGTCGCGCGGATCAGGCTGCCGGTGTAGTCGGATTCGTCGTCCTCGATCTGATTGTTGTGGTCGTCGTACGTATACTGATCCGTTGCGGTCACCGAGCCAAGCGTCACGGTCTTGGTGACGATTCTCGGATCGTGCTCCGGGATGACCGGAGAAACGGAAGCCGCGAGTTGATTGGTAAACGTCGAAGGCAGTGTGGTTGCATTCTCGTATCCTGCGAACCAGCAGGGAGGCTGGCCGGTTGCTGGATCGAGGGTGTTAATCTCAGAGCTGTCGCAAAGCCTCTGTTGCCACGTGGATTTCTCCGTCTGTAATAGGTTGTTGCTGCCGTCGTACAGGTTCGTTTGAACCTCTTTACCTTCCTGCCAGCCCTTGTAGTACGTATTGTAAAATGGCGGAGTCTGATCGACCGGGTACGTGTAATGATCCTCGACCCCCAGAACACCCGGGCCACCATTGCTATACTGGCTGCAGAAGGTGGCGAGCGCAGCGGCCCCGCCTGGCATGAGGGGCCCGGTATAGGGGCTCGTGACGGTACCGTCGGTGTAGATGACGATGCCCGCCTGGGCGAAATAAGGGCCATACAACGAGTTGCCTAATGGGCAAAAGAAAACCTTTTGAGAGGGCGTGGCATCGGAGGCATTTGTATAGATGTCCTTTTCCGTTACGTATGACTCGATCACATAGCCGGACGGGCACGTGCCACCGCCGGCGCAGATAGTATTCTGCAGGGTTGAGCCAGACGTTCCGACCGTGATGCCATAGGTGTACCGATACATGCCGCCCGTGGGCAAGACGATCTGCGATACGTCGCCATAGACATCATAGGAGAATGTAAGGCTGGTCCCATCCGGATATCGTACTGATTGGAGCAGGGCCGCTGGGTCGTATAGTGTCGCTGGCGTCGGGATTTGGGTATTTCCGCCCGGCCCCGACTCGGTGCACGCGGATCCGATGCAAGAAGGGATTGCCGAAAACAGCGTCGCCGTGTTTTGCGGCACGACGAATGCATCCAAGGGCTGGTACGTAAGCGCTATCACGTGACCGCCGGAATTCACGGAGTTGGGGCAGAAGTCCGCGGCCAAGGCTGGAGTGCTCGTATTAAAGCTGGGGGAGCCATTCGCATCGGGGTAGGTAATGTACTGCGCCTGTGCGCCTGCGGGGAGCGCGGGAAGTCCGGACGGCACTGGGCACTGTATCTGATCGGAGATGGTGATCAGACGGTTGAGCCCGTCGGTGATGCTAAGTGGGTATGTCCCGTACTGATTACCAACCGACAGAGTATTACCGTTGCGATCCTCAATCTGAGTGACAAAGCCAGTTGTTAGAGTGTACGTCGTTCCGTTCTTCAGCTGCAGCATGCCAGTCACACCGACGGTGTTAGCTGTATTAGTGGATGGAAAAATGCAGGACGAGTTCGAAGCATTCCCAGAGCTTTCTGTGATGTGGCTGCTGGAAGTAAACAGGGCGTCGCTGCCGTCGAATGCCTGGAAAACGGTTCCACGATCGAAGGAGGCCCCAAGACTGGTCTGCACCGGCACCCCGCCCGCATTCTGATCGCGAAAATCGTGTTCCGTTCCGTCAGGACCGGTATACGTCAGCCTGGTGAGCGTGGAGTTCCACTGGTACACGATGTTGTTGGGGCCAGTCGTCTCCTGCTTGCACACGTCGCCGGTGCCCTTCATCTGCATCGCGCCCTGGACGATGTTAGGCTCGTCTGCCTGCCATGACTCGTTGAGAGGTAGGTAGCCAGTGTACCTCTGACAGTTGAGGTTGCTAGAACTGGTGGAAGCTCCGCAGGCCTCGGCCGTTATCGTCTGCACATACCAGTGAGATTCGATGGGCAAGATCAGCGGCGCCTTGGCGTCACCGCGGCCGAGCGCCTCGGTCAGGGGAATGGAGATGTTCAGATGGCCGTTGGCGTGGTTCACGGTGTCGAGCGAACTCAAGTGAAAGACGCCATCGGGGCTGCCCGGCGTGTTAATGCCGGGCGTCGTCCCGTCCAGTGGCGACATCTCGGGTAAAGGCACGGCTTGGGACTGGGACCACGCTGCACAGGGCAACCAAGCGAACGCAATGAGCGACGCGCACGAGGTAGATAGGAGTCTCATCGGGCCTCTTCTTTTAGTTGGTGATCTGGATTGCTACCGACATTCCATTCCGACTCTGGCTGTTGATGTTCTGGCTTATCCCTTGGTTTTGGATATGAAGCACATAGGTATTGGGGAGAAGGTCCAGAATCAAGTGTGAACGCGGCGTCGTGACGGCCGTATCAAGCCCGATGAGTTCGGGTGCGTTAGCCTGGTTCAGCGTGAGGGAGAAGTGCGCCGCGTGACCCGGTAGCCGATTCTCGATGTAGAGAATAAACGGCCCCTTCGGGCGGACAATCTTCAGCGGATAAACGCCCGAGAGTTTGACGACTACCGGCTCAATGACCATGCTCGGCATCTGAGTATGCGTCGTGGTGTTCAACTGGGCTTGCAGCGCCGCCGCGGTGAAAACGGCGATTGGCAGCAGCGTTCGACTCGCACGACCGGCTCGAATGGTCCGGCCAATCCATCTTGCAAAATGTCTCATCGTTCAGTAACCTCCTGGCGCAATTGTTAGTTCCGATGACGCGCGGCCATGTTCGCTTCACTCTCTTGCTCTTGTTCTTGTTCTTGACTTCTGGCCCATTGTTCGTTTTGCCTAGCCCGCTATCAAATATTCGGATTGATCATCGCCGTAAACGTAGTGCCGCTGCTTCCGACTGCCGTGAAACCGGGGAGGAGAATGATCTGGCTCCCGGCCGTACAAGTGACATTGCCGCTGACGGTCACGCTGCCGCTGATGGTGATCGTATTCGACGCCTGGCATGGGGTGCTCGCCGTCATTCCGCTGGTAATTGTGAGATTCGTGGGTATGGAGGGGGCCGCCACGCTGATCTGGCCGCTGGTGCCGGTGATGGACGAAGTCAGGGTATCGGTGGCGGTGATGGTCTGGCTTCCCGTCGTTATCAGCGTCGCTGCAAATGTTCCAGTTCCCGAGGTCAATGTGGCGTTAGCCGGCAGCGTCGCCCCCCCATCGCTGCTGGTGAAGTGCACAGTCCCGGCATAGCCGGTAACCGTGTTGTTGTTCGCGTCGAGGGCCGTCACCGTGAAGTTAAGCGTTACTCCCTGAGATGCCGAGGTCGGCGCTACAACCAAGAAATGCGTGGCCACTCCGGCCGTGTTGGTCAGCGAGAACGTCACCGAACTGAGACCAGTCGCTGCCGCCGTCACGGTATAGGGGCCACCTACCGTGGAGTTCGCCGTAAACGAACCGGCCGACGCCACGCCTGATGCGTTAGTCGTCACGGTGAACGTGTTAGTGCTGTTGCTGAACGTGCCCGACGCGCCCGTGGCCGGAGCCGTAAACGTCACGCTGACGCCCGCTACCGGGTTTCCAG
>Ga0181521_10003236_pt1 | contig 19250 bp, 14 predicted proteins | sample PEATcosm2014_Bin_32_FD_119764 | JGI IMG/M metagenome (GOLD analysis project Ga0181521, IMG submission 119764) | Peatland microbial communities from MTU Mesocosm Facility, Houghton, MI, USA - PEATcosm2014_Bin02_60_metaG | ecosystem: Environmental > Terrestrial > Soil > Wetlands > Peat | place... | reverse complement strand
GGTTGCCGTCGTCGGCGACGACTATCGCCTCGCGCGGCAGCTGCCGGCGCAGCGCCGCGAAAAACCGCCCCGGATTGACGCGGTCACGGGAGTCGTGCCGTTCCCACTCCGCGACGTACGCGGCCTTGTCGGTGGCGATCTGGCTCGCCACTGCGACGCTGCGGTCGCGGCTGGCCGCGTCGGCCGGTCCCAGCCGCGCCAGCAATGCCCGCAGCGTCGTGCGCGCATCGCCAACGAGTGCGACCCGGGCCGGATAGTTGGCGTTGATGACGGCGGGGTTGATGTCGGCGTGGATCAGATTCCCGGGAATTCGGGCGCCAAAGCTGCCGGTCGGGATCTCGGCGAAGCGGGTCGCGACCGCGAGCAGGCAATCGCAGCGGGCAAACGCGTTCACTCCCGCCGGTGTCGATGACGGTCCAAGCGCAAACGCCGCGTGCAGCGGATGATCGCCTCGGAAACTCGAGAGCCCCTGCAGTGTCGTCGCGACCGGGGCGCCGAGACGCTCGGCCAGCGCCTCGAGCTCGGCGCCGGCATCGACGGCGCCCCAGCCGCAAAAGATCCCGGGGGAGCGGGCCGCCCCGAGCAGCTCGGCTGCGGCGTCGAGATCGCGACCCGCGGGCTCCGGCGCCGCCACTGCGGCCGGCGGCGCCGGCACCTTGTCCGCCTCGCCGGCGAAGAGCTGCAGGTCGACCGGGATCTCGACGTACACCGGCCCCGGCTCGCCGCTGGTTGCGATCCGATAGGCCTCGAAGATCGTCGGGATGATCTCGCGGTGGGAGCGCACCAGCCACGTACCCTTGGTGAGCGGCTTCAGCAGCGCATGCTGGTCGACGTCGTGCAGCTGATAGCGCCGCCCGGTGTCGCGGCGGATGCCGCCCGAGATCACGAGCAGCGCAATGCCGTCGAGAAAGGCCTCGCCAATGCCGCTCGCCGCGTGCGTAAGTCCCGCGGCCGGCACGACGACGAGTGTACCGATGCTCCCGCCAACCCGGCTCACGGCGTCAGCCATGAACGCGCCGCCGCCTTCGTGGGCGACGAGCACCGGCTCGATCAGCGGCGAGGCTGCCAGCTGATCATAGATCTCGGTGTTATGGACCCCCGGAATGCCAAAGACGAACCTCACACCGAGCGCTTCGAGTGCCTGGCGGACGAGTTGGGCTCCGGTAGCTCGGCTCACGACATCTCCCCGCCACTGGCGTCCAGGCTCGGACCGCGTGCGGGCGCGAGTGAGCGCTCTCCCGCCCGGCTCGGCACCATCCACGCAGCCACGGGTTCGGCCCGTCGCGTCCGCCGATCATCCGGCCCGCACGCTGCCGTCTATTGTCGCACGCTACCTCCGGCGTGCTTCGACGCCGGCATCGTCGGGGCTTCCCCGCGGATCGTCGCTGCTAAGCCATCCTGGAGTCCCAGCGTCGGCCATGGAGGGTCGGGATCCCCCTTTCGCGGCGGACGCGTCCGGCCGCATCATTCAGGGTGCGAGCGCCGTCGATGGAACGCCCGTTCACCCCGTTTCCAAGGAGGCCGGATGCAGTTGCGCGATGCAGCAGAGGCGGACCTGCCGGGGATCCTCGCCATTTATAACGAGGTGCTCGCGAGTTCGACGGCCATCTATGCCACCGAACCCGCCTCGCTCGACGAGCGCCGGGAGTGGATGCAGGCCCGGCACGCGCGCGGCTTCCCGGTGCTGGTGGCGGTCGAGAACGGCGGGGTTGCCGGTTTTGCCTCGTTCGGCGACTGGCGCGGGGCCTGGGGTGGCTACCGCTACACGGTCGAACACTCGGTCCACGTCCGCGTCGATGCACGCGGCCGCGGCATCGGGCGGAACCTCGTGGAGGCGCTCGTACCGCGGGCGCTGGCCCTTCGCAAACACGTCATGATTGGCGGCATCGATGCCGCCAACCAGTCATCGATCCGGTTTCACGCGCGGCTCGGCTTCGAGCAGGTCGCGCACTTCAGGGAGGTCGGCCACAAGTTCGGCCGCTGGCTCGACCTCGTGTTCATGGAGCGGATTTTGGATGCGCCGGGCGCTGCGCGCCCGGGCGGGCCGGAGCCGCACATCGGGAGGGCTTGAGCATGCCGACACGGATCTCATTCGTCGAGTTGCCGGCGCGCGCGACCGCGCCCATGAAAACGTTCTACGCCGGCGCCTTCGGTCTTGCGATGACGGACTTCGGGCCCACCTACGCGTGCACGCTGACCGGGGACGTCGACGTAGGGGTACAGGCCGACGCGGCCGACGCGACGCGCGCGCCGCTGCCGGTGATCCAGGTCGACAACCTGGAGGCCGTGCTCGAGTCGGTCAAGCGCGCGGGCGGAATCATCACGAGGCCCGTCTTCTCGTTCCCAGGCGGGCGGCGATTTCATTTCACCGATCCGGGCGGCAACGAACTCGCGGCGATGCAGGCCGACTAGCGGGCCGAGCGCGGCCGTCTCAGAACCAGGCGTCGTTGATCTCGAGCGTCGTCGTATCGACGGGATCGAGTACTGCGAGCCATGCGCTGATCCTGGGCATCTCCCAGCGTGCGAACCAGCGGCACGCGTGGATCTTGCCCCGGTAGAACGCGGCGTCGGCCTCGGCCGGTGGCGGGCGTGCCGCGAGCGCGCGGGTGGCGACGAGCGCCTGCGCGACCCACAGCCAGCCGACCACCGCGTGCCCGAAGGCCTCGAGGTACGGCGCCGAGTTCGCGAGGCGGACGGCCGCGTCCGGGATGTCCGCCAGCCGCTGCGTGACTGTCAGCACCTGCTGCCAGGCGCCCGCGACGCGCCCGGCCTCAGCTGCCAGACCCGGCAGCGCCTGCGCCTCAGTGAGGGTCGCCGCAATCTGTCCGTCAAGTGCGCGCAACGCTGCGCCGCCCTCCATCCCGACCTTGCGCCCCAGCAGATCGGCCGCCTGTATGCCATGTGTGCCCTCGTGGATCGGGTTCAGGCGGTTGTCGCGCCAGAACTGTTCCACCGGAAAATCGCGGGTGTAGCCGTAGCCGCCGTGCACCTGGATCGCGAGGTCGTTGGCGGCGAGGCACCACTGGGACGGCCAGCTCTTCGCGACCGGAGTCAGCAACTCGAGCAGCAGCTTCGCGCGGCCGCGCGCGGCGGGCTCCACAGCCGTAGCCAGATCGTCCACGAGACGGGCGCAGTACAGGACGAGCCCGAGGCCACCTTCGACGTAGCTCTTCTGGGCGAGCAGCATCCGCCGCACATCGGCATGCCGGATGATCGGCACCGGCGGCTCCTCGCTCGCGCGCTTGCCGGAAGCCGAGGGAATCCGCCCCTGACGGCGCGTCCGCGCGTACTCGAGTGCGTGCCGGTAGCCGGTGTAACCGAGCGCCACCGCGCCCATCCCGACACCGATCCGCGCCTCGTTCATCATGTGAAACATGCACGCGAGCCCCTGCCCCTCCTCCCCGACTCGGGTACCGAGCGCGCCGGGGAGGCCCTCGGGCCGGAACCGCCCTTCACCGAAGTTGAGCACGCAGTTGCTGGTGCCGCGATAGCCCAGCTTGTGATTGAGGCCCGCGGCGACGACGTCGTTGCGCTCACCCGGCCCGGCTCCGTCACCCGCCGGCAGGATCTTCGGCACGGCGAACAGCGATATGCCCTTGACCCCCGGCGGCAACCGGCCGTCGGGGCCGGCAACCTTGGCGAGTACCAAATGCAGGATGTTGCAAGTCAGATCGTGCTCGCCGGCCGAAATCCACATCTTGTTGCCGTAGAGCCGGTACCGGCCATCGGCCTGACGCTCGGCCCGGGTCGAGATGTCGCCGAGCGAGGAACCCGCCTGCGGCTCCGACAGGCACATCGTGCCATGCATCCGGCCGGACAGCAGCTCCGGGACGTAGCGCTGCACGAGCAATGGATCCGCGTGCGCGAGCAGCAGGTTCGCATTCGCGACCGACAGCATCGGGTAGGCGGCGGTCGACACGTTGGCCGCATACAGCATCGCCATGCCGGCGCGCTCGACCGTGTACGGCAGCTGCATGCCGCCGAGCGCATAGTCATGTGCCGCAGCTCCGAGGCCGGCGGCGCTGAACGCTGCGAGCGCCGCATGGATCGGCGGATTGACGGTCACCGTCCCGTCGGCGAACGTCGGCTCATTGATGTCATTGCTGCGATTGTGCGGCGCAAAGTAGTCGGACGCGACCTGTGCGAACGCATCGAGCGCGCCATCGAAGGTCTCGCGCGAGTGCTCGGCGAAGCGCGGCCGCGAGGCGAGCTCGGTCACCCGCAGCCATTCGTAGAGCAGAAAGTCCAGGTCCCGGCGCGACAGTCCTTCTTCGTTCACTGGCAGGTGTCGAGCGCGATCAGGCCGGCGGGCGGGTCGCGATTTGCGCACGAATCTCGCGGAGCTTCGCCTTGACCTGGGCGGCATTGCTCCGGCCGATCCTGATCAGCGCCTTCTGTCCGGCGGAGCGTGCCTCGATCCTGGGGTCGGCGAACTTGTACATCACGTTGGGGTGGATCAGCGGGATCGGATCGTCGACCTCGGGCGTCGCCAGCAGGTGGTCGATCACGACGACCACGCGGTCGTTGAAGTAGTGCCCCGGGTAGCCCAGGTCCTCGTAGGCCTGCTGGGCGAGCGGGTAGAACTTGCGGTAGACAGCGACCGCCTGCCCGACGTCCAGGCTCGCGAGCAGCGCGAGGTACCGCGCATAGCGCGCCGAGTTCTCCGGCGCGATCGACAGCGACGGTTCCTGGCCGCTGACCGCGAGTGCCCCGCCCGGCGGACGCAGTACCCGCACGTCAGCCGCAACCTGCTCCCGCGGCAGGTTGTCGACGGTCGCGACGAAGCGGTGCACGAGACCGGTCGGGTAGAACAGCTCCGGCAGCTGCGGCGCGTGAAAGGCGGATGCAAGCTCGACGCCGAACGGCCCGTCACTGTCGGCAAGCGCGGGCAGCGGAGCAGTCGTGGGCGCGGCCGGCAGGGGATTGTCGATCCGTGGCCCCGCCGCGGGCGGCGGCGGCGCGGGCACCGGCGCAGGGTTGCGCTGCTGCCACAGGTAGTAGCCGGCCCCCGCCGCGACGACCACCGCGGCTCCGATCAGACCGATCATCGTGTGACGTGTCATCGCGACTCCAAATGGCCGACGAATACCCGGCCCACTGCCCTACAGATCAGGTGCCGGCGTCAGCCGGCGGCGCGGCGGGTCATAGAATGCACCCTTGACGACCCGGCAACGCGCATTGACGCGGTTCCACTTCAGTTCCTTCTGGTAGTAGATCTCGGCCCACAGCTCATCGCCAGGAGCGCCCCACGGCATCCTGACGCTCGCGAGCGCGATGCTGGCCTTGGTCATCGGTGACCACATCGAGCAGGTCACGGCACCGACGACATTGCGCTTACCGTCGTAGATATAGGCGTCCCGGGCGGCCTTGTTGCCCTCTACATCGAGCCTGACGAGTCTGAAGCGCGGGCCCCTCGCCTGTTCCTCGAGCAGCGCGCGCCGGCCAGTGAAGTTGGGCTTGGTGAAGTCGACCAGCCAGGCAAGATCAAGTTCAAACGGCGAGCGGGTCCGGTCGGTGCGGACTGCCCGGTCGGCCGGCAGGAAATCGACGCCTGCCTGGATGAACCCCGCCTCGATGCGACTCATCTCGAGTGCGAGCGTGCCCATTGGCTTCAGGCCGTGGTTCGCGCCGGCCTCGAACAGCCGGTCCCACAGCCGTTCCGCCTGCGACGGTGCGATCCACAGCTCATAGCCAAGATCGCCCGTGAAGCCGGTGCGCGAGACGAGCAGATCGGTCCCCTCGAAGGCGAAGCTGCTCATGGCAAAGGGAGCCAGATTCTCGATGGCGGCGAGCCCCAACTGCTTGAGGACCCTGCAGCTGGTCGGGCCCTGCAGGGCGAGCGCGGCGACCTCCTCGGTCTCCTCGCGGATCGTCACGTCGAAGCCGAGCTTCGAGGTCAGCAGCCAGTCGAGCTGCCGCTCCTGCGAGCACAGCCGGAACTCGTGGTCAGCGAGGTGGAAGATCGTGCCGTCGTCGACGACCTGGCCCTGGTCGTCGCACCAGAGGCAATATCCGACCCGACCACGCCTGATCTTTGCGACGTCGCGGGTCACGAGGCGATTCAGGAATGCAAGCGCATCCGGGCCCGTGATCCGGTGCTTGGTCATCGGCGACAGGTCGAACACGGCACAGGCGTTGCGCAGCGCCGTGTACTCGAGGCCGACGTCGAAGTAGGCGTCGGCGACCGTGTAGTCGCGCCAGCGGTGCCAGAGATTGAGCTCGTTCGCCGCCGCCGTCCGCGAGTGAAAGGGTGTGTGGTGCACGACCTGCCGGTAGTGCTCACGCGGCGCTCTCATCGGGACGCTCCTCCGAGAACTGCGCGCGCGGCGTTGCGCCCGGCGGTCCCCATGACGCCGCCACCCGGGTGGCAGCCGGCGCCGCACAGGTACAGGCCCCCCACCGGCATCGCGTACTGTGCGGCGCCCGCGACGGGGCGCAGCATCATGAACTGGTCGAGCGTCAGCTCTCCGTGATGCCAGTGGCCACCGCTGATCCTGAACTGGCGCTCGATGTCGGCCGGGGTCAGGAGCTCCGCAGCGACGACCTGCCTGCGGATCCCCGGCGCATACCGCTCGAGCACCGTCAGCACCGTCTCCCGGAACATGTCGCGCTGGGTGTCCCAGCCCGCTGCGAGGTCGTAGGGCGCGTACTGCACGATCGCGGACAGCACGTGCTTGCCGGGCGGCGCGAGCTCCGGATCCGATACCGACGGAATCGTGATCTCGAGGACCGGTGCGCGGGACCAGTCGCGGTACTTGGCCGGATTGAATGCCTCGTCGACGTACCCGGGATCCGGCGCGATCAGCAGCCGCTCGCCGACTTGGGCCGCATCGAGGCCACGGAACGCCGGCAGCGCCGCGAGCGCAAGGTTGAGCTTCGCGGCCGTCCCGATCGAGCGCAGGTGCTGGACGCGGCGGGCGAACTCCGCCTCGAGGTGGCGGGCCCCGAGGAGCCTGTCGAGCGTCGTCTTCGGATCCGCGCTCGAGACGACCGTCGTCGCTGCGATCTGCTCGCCCGTGTCGAGCCTGACCCCGGTGACCCGATCGCCGCTCAGTACCAGCGAAGCGACTGGCGCTGACAGTCTGATCTCCGCACCGGCTGCGCGCGCCGCCGCCGCGAGCGCCTCAGTCACGGCGCCCATTCCACCGCGCGGCAGGTCGGGTCCAGCCGCGGACCCGCTCAGCCGGTGCAGATAGGTGAGGACGCTGTTGCCGGAGCGCGGGCCAAGCTTCGTGCCGAGGGTCGCATCGAGCGCGAGCGCGCCCTTGAGGAGCGGGCTGTCGAACGATTCGTCGAGGACATCCTGGATCGGCATCGCAATGATCCGCAGGAATTCGCGCATGTGCTCGCGCCCGAGCCGACGTATATCGAGAGCGATGAGTCCCGCGGGCAGCGCGTCCTGCCAGCGCTGCCAGCCGAGCCGCGGCGGGATGCGTCCGTGCTGGCGACCGAGCACGGATGCAAGACGGCGCATCCGATCGATGAAGTCCGTGTATGCCGAGCGATCGGCGGCGCTGACGGGGCCGCTCGCGACCCGGTTGCCGTCGAGCACCAGCGGCTCACCCGCCTCGCTGAGGGCGATGGTCTTGAGCGATGACTTCGCCAGCACAAGCCCGTGGCTCGAGAGGTCAAGCTCCTGCTGCAGCGCGGGATCGAGCAAGTACAGCAGATGCGCCACCGCCGGCACCCTGAACCCGCGCACGAGCTCGCGCGTGATCGCACTCCCGCCTACCTGGTGGCTGGCCTCGAGCACGAGCACGTCGCGGCCCGCCCGCGCGAGGTACGCCGCGCAGACGAGGCCGTTGTGGCCTGCGCCGATCACGACCGTGCGGCTGGCGTCAGTCATCGCTCCAGCCTTCCGGCACCGTGTTGGCGCGCCTGAGGTCCATCAGCACCTCGCGCGCGGCATTGGCGCCCGGCGCGGCCATGACACCGCCGCCCGGGTGCGTCGCCGAGCCGCACAGGTACATGCCGCGCACCGGTCCCCTGTATTGCGCAAAGCCCGGGAACGGGCGATTGAAGAGCAGCTGGTCGAACGTGAGCTCGCCCTGGAAGATGTTGCCCTCGGTGAGACCACCGAGTTCCTCGAGTTCCTTCGGCGTGTGCACCTCGGTGTGCAGCACGAGCTTCTCGAAATCCGGGCTGTAGCGCGAGATCTGGGCGAATACTGTCTTCCTGAACCCCTCGCGGTCGGCGTCGGTCCAGTCGCGCCCCTCGACCTGCGGCGGCACGTACTGCACGAATACCGACATGAAGTGCTTGCCGGGCGGCGCCATCGTCGGATCGGTGATCGACGGCAGCAGCAGGTCGAGGTACGGATCCTTCGACCAGGTTCCCCGTTTCCAGTCGTCATACGCCCGCTCGTAGCGGTCGAGCGAGTCGAGGAAGTGCATGTCGCCGGCGAGCAGCGGATTGCCGGGGCCGAGCGCCGGGAACGACGGCCGGCCGTCGAGCGCGATATTGACCTTGCCGGACGAGCCGCGGATCTTGAAGTCGCGGGCGCGTTTGACGAGCTTGGGGTCGAGATCGCGGGAATCCATCAGCTTCAGGAAGGTGCGCTTCGGGTCGAGCCCGGACAGAACGAGGGGCGCCTGATGCTCATCGCCATTCTCGAGCGCGACCCCGGTAACCCGCCCGCCGCGCACGATGATCCGGGCGACCGGCGCCGACATCATGATCTGGCCCCCGTGTGCCGCGAGCGCGCCGGCGAGCGCGTTCGCGACCGCCCCCATTCCGCCGCGCGCAAAGCCCCATGCGCCCATCTGGCCGTCTACGTCGCCCATGTAGTGGTGCAGCAGCACGTAGGCGGTCCCCGGCGACTGCACACCGAGCGCCGTGCCGATGATGCCGCTGCCGGCGAAGTTGGCCTTGACGACGTCCGACTCGAAGTACTCGCCGAGGTAGTCGGCGATGCTCATCGTGTGGAAGCGGATCGTGTCGTAGATCGCCGCTTCGCCGAGCTTCGCGAAGTCACGTCCGATGTGCAGCATCTCCTTGATGTCGCGCAGCTTCAGCGAGGTCGGGTCCGGCGGCGTGCGCATCAGCATTGAGCGCACCAGCCGGCACTGGCGCATCACGTCGCGGCTGTAACGGAGGTACGCGTCGGCATCGCGGGTGCTGTAGCGCGCGATTTCCCGGCGGCGGACCTCGTGGTCGACATAGTTGCCGAGCACGTCGCCGTCGCGGGTGAAGGTGACCCCACCGCCGTAGGGCACGATCTGCAGCCCGTGGCGCGCGAGCTCGAGCCCGCGGTAGATCTCCGGGCGCAGCAGGCTGCAGACGTACGAGCAGTTCGAGTAGATCCAGTTCGGGTACAGCTCGCGACTCACGGTCGCCCCGCCGATCCACGCGTTCTTCTCGAGGACCAGGACCTTGAGGCCCGCCTTGGCGAGAAATGCGGCGCTCGTCAGCCCGTTGTGGCCCGCGCCGATGACGATGACGTCGTGGCGACTCATGCGGAAAGGCAGGGCTCCGGGGCGGGCGTCAAGATGGCTGGGTTCTTGGGTGGCCCGCCGCTCGCACACGCTGCGGGCCCGGAAATCTAACATGTTTCCGCGTTCCGCGGTCAGGGCGGGCGGGTGACCGTGTCCCGCAGCCTCGCCGCGCCGCTTCGTAGCCCGGCTTCGCGGCTCGCGCGCGTACTCGCCGCCTGCGCCTCGTCAGTCTCCCGGGCCAAGGGACCAGCGGCCGCCGCGCCAGCGCTCGCGTACCGCGCGCGTGACGGGGAGATTCGTCGCGGCCCAGTAACGCAACAGCAAGCCGGCGGTTGGAGCGGCGTACAGGCGCGGCAGGTCCCGCACCCCGATCTGCTCCCGGCCGGCGATGGCCTGCAGCAGATGCTGGCTCCTCAGCTGCGCCGGCCCCATCAGTGGCGCGTGCTTGTGGGCGTACTGCCGCGCTCCCTCCAGTGCGCGCGGCGAGCGCGTGATGCTGTCGGCCTCGGCAGCCTCGCGAAACACGTAGCTCGGCCCGCCGATCCTCAACGCCGGTCCATAGCGCAGCACCAGCCGGGTCCACAGGTCGTAGTCCTGGCACGCGACCAGTGACTCGTCATATCCGCCGACGGCACGAAGGCGCTCGGTACGGACGAGCGCCTGGTTGCCGACCAGGTTGTAGTGCAGGAGCTCGGCGAGCGTGATCGTGCGAGGCTTCGCGAACACCGGCCTGCGCCACCCTCCCCGTTCGTGCAGGAACCCGCTGCAGACGAATGCGAATCGTTCCTGGTGCGCTGCGACCAGCCCGGTCACGCGGCCCGGCAGCATCAGGTCGTCATCGTCAATCCCGGTCGCAAACTCCCCGGCGGCCTGGCCGATCGCGACGTTGCGTGCCGCCGCCGCACCGCGCGACGCCGGGAGCGTCCAGACCCGCACGCGCGGGTCCTGCCGGCGCAGCTTCTCCGCGACCCGAGGCGTGTCGTCGGTGGAGGCATCGTCCACGATCAGGAGCTCGAGATCCGGGTAGTCCTGGGCGAGCACCGATGCGGCCGCCTCCCCGAGGCTGATGGCCCGGTTATGCGTCGGGAGGTACACGGAGACCCGTGGAACAGCCTTCATCGGCCCGCCCGCGCGGACAGGATTTCGAACACCGTGTCCCACATCCGATCGACGCGCGCCGCGAGGCTTTCGCGGTGCCCCGCGGCGGGCTCCGAACGATCCGAGCCGTGCTCGAGGAGGCTCCCGAGCAAGACTTTCGCGCGTGGTATGTCGGGCTCGGTCACGAGCCAGTCCCCGCGGCCGAACTCCCCGAACAGCGCGCCATACTTGTGGCTCCACGACGTGCCAATGCACGGCACGCCCTGGGAGAGCGCGTTCACGCAACCGTGATAGCGGGACGAGATGACCGCGGCCGAAGCGCCAATGAGTCCCTTGAGTGCCAGCGGATCGCCCTCGTCGACGACTGCGAGCCCGCCGGTCGAGCGCGCGAGCGATGTACAGAGCGCTGCATCCTCAACCCCCGCGTGGTTGACGATTCTGACCCCAAAACCACGCCGCCCGCATTCGGCGACGAGCGCCTCGAGAAGCGGCAGGTACGCCGGCTGCCAGGTGCGTGCGCCCTTGCCCGAGTCGAGCATCCGGACGTTTGGGATTACCAGCACCGTCTTGGAACCGATGCCCCAGCGGACCGCCGCGTCCACATCGCCCGCGACGCCGATCGTCAGGTCCGGACAGCGAATCACAGAGGACGTGAGCGCGGGGTTGAGGCGCAAGAGGTGCTCGAGCGACTCGCCGTCGCGCGCGCAGACCAACGCCGCCTGCGGCAGCGCCACCCCGAAGCGGCGCATCGCGGGATCGGAGAACGGCCCGAAGGCCTGCGGCAGGAACAGGTATGGCTTGCCGCGGCGATGAAACCGGTCGAGCTCGGCCGCTGCGTGTACCGCTGCAACGCCGCCCCAGCGGTCGCCGTAGGCAAATCCGGAGACGTCGAGCAGCGCATCGATCCGGGCCTCGGTGACGATCCCATAGCGCCCGAGCGCGCGGTCGAGCGCGTCCGGCCAGCGATAGCCGATCCCGGTCAGGTCGAGGGTACCGCGTCGGAGCGGCAGCTTCTGCCACGCGCCAAGCCGCGCACGCTCCCGGTAGGAGGAGGCCGGGCCCGGGCTGAGCGCGATCTCGGCACGTGGCAGGCGCACGCGCAGGCGCTCGAGCACCGCGAGCAGCATCAGGTGCGCGCCCTTGTTGGCGAACTGTGCGCCCTTGATCTCGATGATCACTCGACTACCCGCCGGCGCCCGCTGCCCGCGCCGCCCGAAGCTGGCGGGCATAGCCCGCGAGCGCCGTCCAGCGCAACGGCAGGACGAGCGCGCGCGTCATCATCCACGCCATCGGCCGTGTCGCGGAGGACAGGAACAGCGCGAGCCAGCCGGCCGTCGCATAGGAGATCACGGTCGCGAGTGCGGCACCCACGGGCCCGGCGCGCGGTATCAGGACGAGGTTGGCCGCGACGTTGATCACCGCTCCTGCCAGGTGGGTCACGAGCGAAAACCTGAGCAGGTCCTCGGCAAGCAGCCAGCGGCTCAGGAGCGCACGCATGAAGATGAACACGCCCGCCCAGATGTGCAGCGCGAGTACCGGCACTGCGCCAGCATACTCCGCGCCGAACACCGTCGTGACGAGCGGCCGCGCAAGCCACTGCATGGTCACCGCGAGCAGCAGCGCGAGGCCGCAGAGCCCGTCGAGTCCCGCCTGCAGGCCGTACGCGTAGGACGCGGCGTCCGACCGCCGCGCCCACAGCACGGGAAACATCGAGGCGACCAGCAGAATCGGCACCGCGTACCACACCTCGGAGAGGCGCGCCGCAACGGCGTATATTCCGGCCGCCGCGACCCCGCGCATGCGCTCGAGCATGACGATGTCGATGCGCAGGTACACCACCTCCGCGAGTCCCGATACGACGAGCCACGGAGCGCGGCTGCGAAACCAGCCGAGCCAGCGGCGTTCCACGGCCGGCCACGCCCAGCGGCCCGCAGCGTGCCGATACGCGATCAGGTAGGCGCCGCCGAGCAGCAGATACTCGAGTGCAAAGACCGCGGCGACCATGGTTGCACTGCGGGTCACGACAGCGACAGCCATCTTGGCACCGGCCGCCAGCAGCACGACCGCCGCGCGCCAAACGACCAGTCGCCGCGGGATCATCCGCGCCTGGAACCAGAACTCGAGCGCCTGGAAGAGCATCGCGCACTGGGCAAGAAGCAGCACGAGCAGCACCGCGCGGCCGGTGCCCTGTGGCTCGAACAGCGCCCAGTAGGCCGACCCGAGGAGCAGCGCGAACAGGCAGCCGCAGCCGCGCACGAGCAGCGCTGCGCGCAGGATCTCGCGCTCCTCGGTCGGGCTCTCAAGCAGTGCCCGGACCACGAGACCGCTCATTCCGAGCTGTGCGACCGGCAGCAGCAGGCCGACGATCGCGAGCAGGTAGCTCAGCTCGCCGTAGCCTGCCGGGCCCAGGCAGCGGACCAGCACGACGCTGGTCACGAGTGTGGCCGCAAGCGTGAGCGCGCGGTCGGTGAGCCACCAGCCGCTGTTGGCGAGGATCTGCCGGAGGGCTGACGCGGGAGCCGTCTCAGCTCGCATGGGCCCCTAGCCGCGCGCCTCAGGAGGCATAGTCATCGTCGAGCCTCAGCAGTGAGTCCGGTGGCTTCTTCGCCGAGAACGGTACGCCGCCCCGGGGGTCCGGGTAGCCGATCGCGATCAGCATGATCGGCCGGATGTGCCGCGGGAGGTTGAGCTCCCGGTCCATGCGCCGCTCGAGGCTCTCGACGTCGGGCCAGTTGATCGGGCAGGAGGCGAGCCCGAGCGTCTCGAGCGCGAGCATCAGCTGCATCGAGGCGAGCGCCGCGTCGATGTAGATCACGTGCCGGTCCCGCTCGGCGGGAAAGCAGCTCAGGTCCCCGAGCACGACGATGAGCGCCGGTACGTTGTCGGCGTAGCCGGTCGTCCCCATCGGGACTGCGGCGACTCGCTGCGCGTCGGCGGGTCGTTCCAGGTAGCGAAACAGGAACGGCTGGCGGTTGCAGGCGCTCGGCGCCTGCGCGGCCGCGGCGACGGCCTTGAGCACAAGCTCCCGTGGCACGGCCTGCGGCAGGAACCAGCGCACCGAGCGGCGCTGCTGGCATAGCGCCAGGAACTCATCGAAGCCCACCCCCGACCGCACGCCTGCCGCCCGTGGCTGGGGCTGCCAGGCCGCATCCGAGGCTGCCACGGGCCCTCCGTCGCGCTGCAGGAATCGGGCACGCGCCCCGGCTATTCTCGGAGTATCGGTGACCGCCGCGAAGTAGCTGCCGAGCACGTCGCGTGCCCAGCGCGCCTCGTCCGCCCCGAGCAGGCCGTGTAGCTCGGCGGTCAGGAACGCCTCTACCGTCTCCCCGATGTAGTCCTCCGCGAATACCGGCTGGCGCGGCCGCATCACGAGTCCCTTCTCGAGGCGGTGCACGTTGCGCCGGAGCAGGGGGCTGCTGTGCACAGCGATACCGAGCCCGTCGTAATAGGCCCGGCGCCCGGCCAGGATGGCGCGCTGCTCGCGCCTGAACTGCCGGTTGAAGACCCCGTAGTACAGGGAGGCAAGCAGCTTGGACCCGCTCACGAGCGGCAGGGCCAGACGGTCCAGGCGCTCGACGGTCCGGCGGATCAGTCTCTTGAGCATGGGGTCGGGCGCCAGAGCGCGATCGAGGCCTGGATCGGCGCGGTCAGCAACCGCGCCGGCATCTTAAGCGACCACTCTCCGTCAGCACAAAAAAAAGCGGCGGGGCCGAAGCCCCGCCGCCGGATCATTGCACTCGGGTTGGGCTGTGCCTTACAGGCTGCCGCCGTTAACCGACTGGACGCATACCGCCGGGCCCTGGCCCAGCGCGCCGCAGGTGAACGTGCCCTTGCCGTTGCTATTGTTGAGAACCACGTTGCGGTTGCCGCCAGCGTTGTACGCGGTGTACAGCTCAGCGAGTCCCGACGGGATATTCGCGATGACGTTGAACGACACCTTGTCGGTGAAGCCAGCGCCGTAGCACGCGCTAAACCCGTTGCTCAGCGCCGTCGCGAGCGAGGTCACCGCGTTAGGCGCTGCCGTACCAGCCGAGAAGCTGCACGCAACACCTTCCGTATTGTAGCCCGTCACCGTGATCGCACCACTCAGACCGCTCTTGTTGGTCAGGTAGGCGATCTGGCTGATCGTCGACGCGTACGGCATGTATGCCACGAAGGCATCGAAGCCGTTCAGCGACCAGGCGCCATCGCTTCCAGTGCTCGTGTCGATCGGTGTCGCGGGTGTGACGCCATACGACGACGTCCACGTGTACGTCACTGTCGCACTGAATGGCTGCGGAGCCGGCAGGTCGTTGCCGTCCGTGTTCGTGGTTACCACGACCAACTCAGGCGCCGCGTTCAGCGCCGGAATGTTCGCCGGGATCGCGAAGCTGATGCTCTGGCAGCCCGGAGCATAGGTTACGCCGGCCGCCGGCGGGCCACCCGCATACTGGAACGTGATCGGATTCACGACCTGGTTGCAGGCGTAGGAGAAGTTGCCTGCGATCGAGAAGTTCGTCCCGTTCAGCGCTGCCGTGCAAGACGCCGCGCCGCCGCCGCCGCAAGTCATTGCGGGAGCCGGGGTGGTGTTATTCGTCTTGAAGTCCGTGCAGTCGGCGAGGTTGTTCACGCCGTTGTTACCGCCGCAGTTCGTGCTGTTCAGCACAAACAGAGTACGGAGCGACGGGACGGAGACGTCAACGACGCCCTTGAACCCGACGACGTCGCCCGCGATGGCGAACGGTGACGGGAACTGGTTGTACACGGTCGCTACCGACGCGGTGTTGTTGTCCGGGCTAGCCTGGTCGAGCGGCTGGTTCAGGACGTACGCCTCTGCGCTATAGACGACCGTCACGCCGCCCGGGATGCTCGGCGATGGCTCAGGAATCGCCGCGAGCGCGGCAGCCGTGAGCGCAAAACCCGTCCACGTGCACGTGCCGCCCAACGTCGCGGCGCTGGTTGAGTTTGCAACTCGATAGAGGAACGAGTTGGGTCCTGGGCTGGACACAAAGCTCACCACGATCGGGGCTGCAGCACCTGCGCACACGACAGTGGCCGGCGTCGCGGCCATGAAGGTACCGGCATTGCCGTCCGAGAAGGTCAGGATCATTTCGTCGTTGGTGGCGTAGTTAGCGCCAAGCAATACGACGACCGGCGGCAGAACAATCGTTTGGGTCGCGGGCGCCCCGTATATGCCCTGCCATGAGTAGTTGGCCGCGGTAGTTCCGCTCAAATCGGCCGCTTGTGCCGCGCCGCACCCGAGAGCCATCGCCGCAGCGACGAAGGCCAGTCCCATCCTGTTTTTAAAGGTCATATACGACACTGCTCCATGAAAGCGATAGGTTGTTTGTTGCCCGGAATACGGCCCGAAAAGTTCTAGTTCCATGCCCATCCGACGATGCCGGACTTAAATTAAGCCCGCCGCCCGCATTCTAGGAGCGTTTGGGACATTGTCAATAGCTTAGAACCAACATCTCGGCGGGGTGTGACGCGGTACGAGCCGTTCTGGCTCAGCGCCTCGGAATCCCCGGGGCGCCGTGCCCCACTCGTCGGGAGTCTACCTGATCCCCGGCCCGCTGTGTCGCTTTACTGCGACGACGCGTGCGGCGGTTCCGGCACCGCCGGGCTGACGACTGCGGTCGATGGCGGGTTGGCGGCCGGCGGCAGCTTGAGGTTTTCGAGAGCCTTCTCCAGCCCCCCCCGAATCGAGTCCCATTCATCGGGCGAGTCGATCACCCGCGGAGTGATCAGCAGCACGAGCTCGGTCCTCGTTTTTTGCTTGTCAACGGAGCTGAACAGCCAGCCCAAACCGGGGATTTGCCCGAGCCCGGGCACGCTGGTGGTCGTGTTAGAGATGTTCTCCGAAATCAGCCCGCCGAGCAGTACGGTTTGGCCCGATTTCGCCACGACCTCGGTCGTGAGGGCGCGGTCCAAGAACTCGGGCGCCCCCGCGACACCGGAGTTGCCCGCCACCACGTCGGAGATGGTCTGGTCGATCTCCATCACGACGAGGCCCTCGGCGTTGATCGTCGGCCGGATGTTGAGGGTGAGGCCGGTGCGCCGGTAGAGCACGCTCGTGACCGTGAGGCTCGAGGTCGTGGGGCTCGAGGTCGTCGCGCCCACGGTCGGTACGTCATTGCCCACTGTGATGCTGGCCTGTACGCCGTCGCGGACGATCAGGACCGGATTCGACAGGATGTTGACGAGGCTATCGTTGGCCGCCAGCACCGCATTGATGGTGTTGGTTGCGTTCGAGATGAAATTGAGCCCGAGCCCGCCGGCGGATGGCAGGCCGACAGTACTCGTCGTGCCGCTGAGCTTGCCGGAGGTGAATGCGAAATTGACACCGTGCGCGAACTCGCCGGTGAGCGTGACCTCGGCGATTGTCGCCTCCAGCAGGATTTGCTTCGGCGGCACGTCGAGCCTTCGCACCATTGGCAGCAGCGACTGGTAGCGCAGACCCGTCGTGTAGAAGATCAGCGAGTTCGAGCGCGGATCGACTGACATCGTCACGCCTTCGCCCTGGATAGCGATCGGCTGCTCGGCCTGACCTCCGGTGGTACCCGAGTCGCGGCGCATCGGCGTGCTCGGCTGGGTGCCCGGTGTGCCGCCGCCGCCCGCGGTCGGTTGCTGTGGACCAAGCGCCGAGCGCGTGTCGCGCGACTGATTGCCGCGACCTAGTCCCTGCGTTCCGCCGAGCAGTGGTGCGAGCGACTCTCCGAGATCCGATGCCCGGGCGTACTTCGGGTGGTAGATGAAGTACTGCTGCGACGGACCCTGGCTCGGCCGGTCGACCTGCCTCGCCCAGAACTCGACACGATCGAGCAGCTCGGTGCCGCTTGCGAACACAACCAGGGCGCCGAGCTGCTCGAGCGGCACAATCGCCACGTTCTTGCCGTCCGCCCGGCCGACCCCCGCCGGGATGCCCTCGTTGTCTAGCAGCGTCAGGATCTGGTCGGTGAATTCCTTGGTACTCACGTACGTCAGGTTGATCACCGCGACGGCGCTGGCCCGGGTTGCGGGCTGGTCGAGGAGCCTTACAACGTCGAGGACCTTGAGGATGGCCGGACGCTCGCCGGTCACGAAGATCGCGCTCTGCTGCGAATCCGGGAACACCTGCGCGTCGACGAGCTCGTGGGCGGTTCGCTCGATGCTGACGTTGGTGCCGTAGCGCAGCGGGATGATCTGCATGATCTTGCCGGCCACGTCCGGCACGTCCTGAGGGTTTCGGCCGAGGCCAACCGGTATGTCGCCCTTGATCTTGTTGTCGGCGGGCACGACGAAGTAGACGTCGTCCTTAAACGTGATGCCGACCTTGCGCTCGTTCAGCAGCTCTGCAACCAGCTTGTAGAGCGCCCGGCTGCTGACCGGTGCCTGGACATTGAGCGTGACGGGCTGATCGAGGCCAGGAATGCCCTCGGCGATCACGTAGCTGATCTTCAGCAGCTCGCCGAACACGTAATGCAGGAAATCCTTGAGCGGCATGGCCTCGGTGGCCACGGTCAGCGCGTTGTTGCTGGGAAAGTGCGTGGACAGGTCCTGCTGCGTCGGCGCGCCGGCGGTTCGCGGTGGCGCGGCGAGCCTCACCATGCCCGGGCGGGCCGCCTGCGCCTCGAGCTGCTGCGCCACGTCCTCGCTGCCCTTGGCCGGCGGAGTGGGTGGCTGGCCAGCGACGCGCGCCGGCGGCATTTGGTACTGCGGTGGCGTGGCGCAGCTCGCGAGCAGCAGCGTCGCCAACAGACCCAGCAGGATGCGTCCGGCCATGACCATGTCTCTGGAGTACCGCCCAACCTCAACCGTCAGCACGGCCCGACCGGGCTCGACCCCTGCGGGGCAGATCGCGCGCCGTGTGTCATTACTAGTGCGGACCGGGGCCGGCGCCCGCCGGCTGGGGCTGGCCGCGCCTGAACAGCACGAGCTGCCGCGTCTCAGCGTCGTGGGTGAGGGTCACGCCGTGCGCATCGACGTGGGCCACCGTCCAGCCGTGGATGGTATCACCCTCGACGACCCGGAGCTTTTCCACCTGGCCACCCGTCGACAGCGCGGCTCTGACAACCGCAACCGCCGTGCCCCGCTGCGCAAAGACCCCGGTGAGTGACAGCTGCCAGGCCGCGGCGTCCGCAGGGTCGGGTGGCTCGTGAGCGGACCCGGCAATTGCCGGCAACCAGCCGAGCATCCGCTTGCGAATCGCGGCGGCCGATTCGACGGGCACCAGTTGCATCACTGCCGGTGCGTGGAACGCCCGCAGGGATGCGTCGCGACCGACGTAAATCCGGCCCGCGAAGTCCCAGATCCCGATGAGCAACATCAGGCCACCGAGCGCGAGCAGCTGGGCCCGCACCGTCATCGCTTGGCCTCGGCGAGGAACAGCAGATCCGCCACGATCGTCAGCGTGGCCCGGGTGTCGTCGAGGCCGGGCGCGGCACTCGTCAGGTTGAGCTGCACCTCGCGCACCGCGAGGAACGGCAGGCTGCCCTCCAGTTCCCCGTGCACGCGCGCGATGTCCCGCAGCGGTCCCTCGATCTGGAAACGGGTGCGCCCATAACCGAGGCCCGCGTCCTGCAGCTTGCCCTCGAGCGTCCAGTCGAACAGCGCCATCTTGAGCCCTGAGGCCGACACGATCGCGCCGATGCGACGCTGGGTGTCGAGCCGGAACGCTTCGGCGCTGGGCGGGGACGGGAAACGGCTGCGTGCCGCGGCGCTCGCCGCCTCGAACTGCTTGCGCGCACCGAGAATGGC
>Ga0181521_10003235_pt1 | contig 19250 bp, 18 predicted proteins | sample PEATcosm2014_Bin_32_FD_119764 | JGI IMG/M metagenome (GOLD analysis project Ga0181521, IMG submission 119764) | Peatland microbial communities from MTU Mesocosm Facility, Houghton, MI, USA - PEATcosm2014_Bin02_60_metaG | ecosystem: Environmental > Terrestrial > Soil > Wetlands > Peat | place... | reverse complement strand
GTTGAGCGGCTTTGACGGCCACCCCGTCTCGCGCCGCGTCCAGCACATCACCTGGGATCCCATCCTGGCGGAAAAAGGCGGCTATAAGCACTTCATGCTCAAGGAAATCTATGAGCAGCCGCGCGCCGTTCGCGATACCACTCTGGGCCGCGTCAGCCAGGAAACCGGCCAGGTGTTCCTGGATGAGATGGACATCGCGCCCGCCGAGTTCGCCCGTTTCCGCCAGGTCAAGATTATCGCTTGCGGCACCAGTTGGCACGCCGCCATGGCCGGCAAGTTCATGATCGAAAAGCTCGCCCGTCTTCCCGTCGAGGTGGATTACGGCAGCGAATTCCGCTATCGCGATCCCATCGTGAGCGACCACACCCTCACCATCGTGATTTCGCAATCCGGCGAAACCGCCGATACCCTGGCTGCCCAGCGCGAGGCCAAGCAGAAGGGCTCGCCCACGCTGGCCATCTGCAACGCCGTCGGTTCCATGATCACTCGCGAGGCCGCCGGCACCATCTACACCCACGCCGGCCCCGAAATCGGCGTCGCTTCCACCAAGGCCTTCACCTGCCAGTTGACCGCGCTCTTCATCCTCGCCATGTACCTGGGGCAGGCCAACGGTTCGCTCGACGAATCCTGCTCGCGCGCGCTCGTGCAGGAACTCCTGCACATTCCCGGCAAACTCGAAACGGTGCTTTCCCACGACCCCGTTTACGAAGCCTTGGGCCGCGAGTTGCATCGCGCCACCGATTTTCTCTTTCTCGGCCGCGGCGTGCATTTCCCCATCGCCCTCGAAGGCGCGCTCAAGCTCAAGGAGATTTCCTACATCCACGCCGAAGGCTACCCCGCCGGCGAAATGAAGCACGGCCCCAACGCCTTGATCGACGAGAAACTCCCGGTGGTGGTGCTCGCCACCCACGATTCCTCCAACCGCGAAAGCCGCCTGCTCTACGAGAAGACCCTCTCGAATATCCAGGAGGTGAAGGCGCGCGAAGGCATCGTGGTGGCGCTGGTCACCGAAGGCGATCAGGAAGTGCGCAAATTCGCCGACCACGTCATCGAGATTCCGCCGGCCAGCGATCTGCTCGCGCCCATCCTGGAAATCGCGCCGCTGCAGCTCCTGGCCTATCACATCGCCGTTCGCCGCGGCTGCGACGTCGATCAACCCCGCAATCTCGCCAAGAGCGTCACCGTCGAGTAGCGCCGCCTTGCAACAGTTCACCCACCGGCTCACCGTTCTCACCGAGGGCAAGGGCCTCTACGAGATCACGCGCCCCATCGCCCAATGGGTGGCCGCCCGCGACGTCTCCACCGGCCTGCTCACGGTCTTCGCGCAGCACACTTCCGCTTCGCTCACCATCCAGGAAAACGCCGATCCCGACGTGGTTCACGATCTCGCCGCCTTCTTCAACCGCCTGGTCCCCGAGGATGCCCGCCTCTATCGCCATGCCGCCGAGGGCGCCGACGACATGCCCGCCCACATTCGCGCCGCTCTCACCCTGACGCAGCTTTCCATACCGGTTGAGGAAGGCCGCATGGCGCTCGGCACGTGGCAGGGCATCTACCTCTTTGAGCACCGCGCAGCGCCGCACCGCCGCATCGTCGTCCTGCACCTGCTGGGATAACCTTCTCGGACCAGGGCGGTGCCGTACGCGGCTTTTCAGCCCTCGTAAGGAAACTTGTTGAGCGTCTTCACACACTCCGACAGCGCTTCCATCATGGTCTTTCCCCATCCGCACGGCCGGTAGGGCGCGTGCTTCTGGTTGGTGAACTTGTCGGTCTGCGCGAAGAAATGCATGGTCGGTTCCTTCGGGGTGACGTACTCTTTCACGGTGATGATGAACTCCACTTCGCCTTTCTTGATCGAAAAGTGGTGCAGTTCCGCCAGCTCCTGCGAGGCGTGGGTTTGCGCGAACCCCCAATCTTTCATTCAGCCATCCTCCTGACCGGATTCTCCATCATACAAGCTGCCGGCCCGCCCCGCCTACTCGCGAAACCGCATTCACCAGTTTTCGGTAGGGGATGTCTGCGAAGCTCTCGAACCCCAGCCACTCTCCTTCCCGCCAGCTCGAGTAATACCACCGCGCCAGCAGCGCCAGATACTCCCGCCGCTCCCGCACCCTCAGCTTGCGCGCTTCCACGCCCGCGAAACTCTCCCGCAGTTTGCGGTCCAGCGAGACCGTCACGCCTTCCTCCACGCCGTAGCGGAACCGCTGCCGCTCCTGCCAGTGGCCATCGCGCACTGGCCACAGTTCCACCGCATCCGGCGCCAGCGACACGGTAATCGCCACGCCGTTGAGCCGGTCCACGTCGCGCGCCAGATCGTCGCGCAGCTTCAACACTTCCTGCACTTTCTCGAACCGCTTGTGCTGCCGCGCCGCCTCTTCGAATTTCATATCCTCGCTCAGCCGGTCGCGGGAATGCCCGATCGCCTCCAGCAGCGACCGCCCGTCGGTCTGCAGGAACTCCACCACGCGCGCCACCTCGTGCCCGTATTCCGCCGCGCCCACCACCTGCTGGCACGGCCGCAGGCACATTCCCATCTCGCCGTAAATGCAGCCCGGATGCTCCCGCGTTGGCGCCAGGTCTTCCTGGCACCGCCGCATCTGGAACAGGTCCAGAAACTGCCCCTCGAACCGCTCCGCCGAGACGCGCGAACGGAACGGCCCGAAATACAATCCGGCCGATTTCGTCAGTTGCGTCGAAATGTGGCTGCGCGGAAACTCGTTCCCCAGAACGATCTTCACGTACGGCGGCATGCGCAATTTCAGCAGCTCCAGGTACGTCTCCGGAAAGTGCCGCTTGGCCTGCTCGTACATCACGACGCTCGATTCGAGGCCCGAGCCCGTCAGCCAGTATTCGATGCGCCGCATCGTATGCCGCAGGTTCAGCAATCGCGAAGGCCGCTCGCGTTCCTTCAGCAGCCGCAGCAGCAGCCGCCGCAACAGCCCGGTTTTCGACAGGTATGGCTCACCCTCGCGCGGCCACAGCAAGAACACCGCCGGGCTGTTTGGCAGCGCTTCCACCGCCCGGTCCAGTTGCGCCAGGTCCTCGCCGACTTCGATCGCCGTCATAGCCCGTAGAACTTAGCCCGCATGTTCTTAAGGCTACACTGAAATAGTAAGGCCATGCCCGAACCGGTTCAGCCCGCCGCCGAATTCTACTGTCCGGCCTGTGCCAAGCCCGTCCCCGATCCGCTGGTCTGCGGAGATTGCCACTCCCTCATCTGCCGCACGTGTGGCGCCCCGCTCGAGCGGATTGACGATCTGGGGATCGGCTGACGGGTGACAACGTGATCCGCATCCAAATCAGACTCGACAAACAGGACTACACCCTGATCAAGAAAGAGGCCAAGGCCCTTGGTGTGCCGATTGCCGAACTCGTCCGCCGGGCCATCCGCCAGACCCTGCCGCCGGGTAACCAGCCCTCCTGGATGCGCTATGCCGGCTTCGTCGAATCCGGTAACGCCCGCTCCGGCCGGAAAAATGCGAACAACTGGTATGGAGTTCGAAGCTTGTTCCGAGCGGTGGCCGTCGGCAAACCGAAGTGGACCGACCAATATTTTGATCCCGCGTTCAACGCTCATAGAGGATAGAGTCGTTCTATTCCAGGCCACCGACTTTGACGACGCGATAGAGCAGGCTGAAACGAAGCGCGCCGCTATTGCGAGGTCACTAGGTTCGTTAATTTTTATGGGCAAAGCGTTCGCTTAAGGCTTCTTAGAGCGACCGACGCTTTCTCTATACTTGACTGCCAGTTGGGCGCAGGCTGCGAAGTGTATTCGTCAACGGCGATAGCCCCTGATTCGGTCAGCGACGCTCGCGTGGTGACCGAACGTCTTGGGGAAAGGGACAGCCGCGGTCGGCAGTCCCGCTACCAGTTTATCGACGGCAAGATCCTGACGGACGCGCTTACGCTGATCAAGCAATCACCAGAGAAGCGTTCAGCACGCTCCGCGGCTCGGAAGAGTATCCACTCTTAGAATTCGGTTGGAGCAGGGCCGATGCCAAATGGCAAAACAGACTTTCTGGAAAGAGTCTTCCTACTCCGGCACCCACGTCCTCAAAAACCGCGCCCCCCCGCGCACCACTGGTTGCTCGCCCTTTTCCGGCAGCAGCCACACTTCGCCCGCCCGCACCTCTTCGCCGCCAATCGTGCCGCTGCCTTCCACGCAAATCCACAACTGGCACTTCTCCGCGGCCGGCACGAACTGTCCCACCTGCACCGACTCCGTCACAAAGTGCTTCGACCGCACCAGCAATTCGCGCCCCTCGGAAATCGCCACCGGCAAAACAGCCCCCGGATGCACGTCCAAATCCGCAATCGCCGCCGCCTGCTCCACGTGCAGCGGCCGGTCCCGCCCGTAATCCCACAGCCGGTACGTCACATCCGAATTCTGCTGAATCTCGCACAAAACAATCCCCGCGCCGATCGCGTGCACCGTGTGCGCCGCGGTGAAATAGGTCTCGCCGGCCTTCACCGGCATCCAGTTGATGAGCCGCTCGATTTCGCCCGTCCGCGCCGCCTCCCGCAGATGCTCGCGCGTGATTGGCTCGCGAAACCCGAGCGCGATCGTCGCGCCCGCTTCCGCGGCCAGGATGTGCCACATCTCCGTCTTGCCGCGCGGCCCGTCTTCGCCATCGTCCGGGTGCACCTGCACGCTCAGCCGTTCGGAAGTGAAGATCAGCTTGACCAGCAATGGCAATTCGCGCCCGGTCAGAAACCAGGCCTCGCCGATGGGCCGCGCGGAATCCGCGAACCACGGCTCAAGGTGCGTCGCGCCCCACACTTTCTCCCGCAGCGAGGGCGTGAGGCGAATGGGTTTGTCCATAACTATGAATTCTGATAACGAATTCTTCGGCTACGAATTTTTCGCGATGAACCCGTGCAGACGCTCCAGCCCGCGCGCCAGTTCCTTCATCGATGTGGCGTATGAGATCCGCACATGCCGGTCCGTGCCGAATGCCTCGCCCGGAACCACCGCCAGGCGCGCTTCCGCCAGCAGCCGCTCCGCCAGTTGGTGCACGCTGCCGATCCCGTTCTTGCCCAGCACCACTCCCACATTCGGATACGCGTAGAATGCCCCGCGCGGCTCCTGGCACGTCACTCCCGGAATCGCACGCAGCCGCTCCACCACGAAGTCGCGCCGCTTCCGGTATTCCGCCAGCATCGCCGACACCGATTCCTGCGGCCCCCGCAGAGCTTCCACCGCCGCCTTCTGCGAGATCGATGTGGGGTTCGACGTCGAATGGCTTTGCAGCTTCAGCATCGCTCCCACAATCGCCGCCGGCCCGAGGCCGAACCCGATCCGCCATCCCGTCATGGCATAGGTCTTCGAAAGCGAGCCCGCCACCAGCACCGTCTCCTTCGCTCCCGCCATCGACGCAATCGAGTACGGCTCGCTGTCATACAGGAACTTGCAGTAACATTCGTCCGTCAGCAGGTAGATTCCCCGCGCCGACGTCATGCGGAAGATTCTCTCGAACTCCTCGCGCTCCACCAGGGCCCCGCTCGGGTTTGACGGTGAATTGACAATCAGCATCTTCGTCCGGTCCGTCAGGTGCGGCTCGATCATCGCCGCCGTCAGCGCAAACCCGTTGTTTTCGTCCGTCTCCACGAACACGCACTTGCCGCCGGCGTAGTTCACCACGTCCCGGTACGTCACCCAGTAGGGCACCGGGATCACCACTTCGTCGCCCGGGTCCACCAGCGCCTGTGTCAGGTTAAAGATGGCGTGCTTGCCGCCCACCGTGATCAGGCACTCGCTTGGTGTGTAATCCGTGCCGAAATCCTGCGCGTGCCGCTCGCACACCGCTTTCTTCAGCTCCGCCGTGCCGCCCGCCGGCGTGTACTTCGTGAAGTTCTGCTCCAGCGCGCGAATCGCCGCCTGCTTGATGTTGTCGGGTGTCGGAAAATCGGGCTCGCCCGCTCCGAAGTCCACCACGTCCACGCCGTCCGCGCGAAGCTTTTCCGCGTCCGCCGCCACTTTCAGCGTGGACGATACGCTGATCGATGAGATCCGCTCCGCGATCGGGTCCTTGGTCGCCTGCATTCGCTTGGTTATGCCCCTTTGTGTTTAGTCTTCGCCAATCTCCGGTGCATCCGGGCCTCTACCGATGGCGGCACCAGCCCCGAGATATTCCCGCCCAGCCCGTACACTTCCTTCACCAGCCGCGAGCTGATGAACGAATAGGCCTCGTTCGCCATCATGAACACCGTCTCGATATCCGGCCGCAGCCGCCGGTTCATCAGCGCCATCTGCAGCTCGTACTCGTAATCCGAAATCGCGCGAATCCCGCGCAGCAGCACGGTGGCCCGGCGCGCCGCCGCGTGATCCACCAGCAGCCCGTCGAACGAATCCACTTCCACGTTCGGGTACACGTGGATCACCTCCGCCAGCATCTCTTTCCGCTCTTCGACGGAGAACAGCGGCTTCTTGGCGTCGTGGCGCAGAATCGACACGATCAATTTATCGAACATCCGCGCCCCCCGCTGGATCAGATCGAGGTGTCCGTTCGTAATCGGATCGAACGATCCGGGGTAAATCGCAATCACGCTGGAGGGTTTCCGCGACATGGACAATGTTTCATTTTACCCTTTCTTCTTCCCCGCGATCTGCCATTCCGTGAACGGCGAACGCACCCCCCGGATCTTGACGTTCAGACAATACGGCACGCCCGCCGCGAAGGCGCGCTCCACCGCCGGCGAAACTTCGTCCAGCCGCTCCACGGTTTCGCCGCCGCCGCCGAATCCTTTCATGATCAGATCGTAGCGGGTCGATTGCAGCTCGCACGCCACCGTTGCCGCTCCCCGCGTGGCGGACCGCTGCAATTCCCGCTCGAGTCCCCACCCCGCGTCGTTGCCCACCATCAGCACCACCGGCAGTTTGTGCCGCACCAGGCTGTCCATCTCCGCCAGGTAGAATCCCAATGCGCCATCACCCGTGATCATCGCCACCGGCCTTCCCGGATGCGCCAGTTGCAATGCCACCGAGTTGGGCAGCGACGACCCAATCGTTCCCAGCGGCCCCAGGCGCAGCCATCCGCCCGCCTGCCGCGCTTCGAGCGACGCCCGTCCCCAATGCGCGAAATCGCCGCCGTCCCACGAATACAGCACGTCCCGCGGCAGTGCCCGCCGCAGTTCCCGGAAGAACGCCGCCGGATGCATCGCCCCGCTCTCGTCTCTTCCCTTCTCCGCCAGGCATGCCAGCCACTGGTCCCTCAACTCCCGCACCCGCGCCAGCCAGGGCCGCGGCGCCCACGGCTCCGCGCCCGCCGCTTCCGTCATCGCCTCCAGCGCCACGCGCGCATCCGCGCAAATCGCCACATCCAGCGGCCGGTTCAGGCCCAGCTCCTCTTCATGCACATCGATCTGTACGAACCGCGCGCCCTCCGGAAACAGGCGCGCGCTCCCCATCGCCAGCCGGTAATCGATCCGCTTCCCCACCACCAGAAACAAATCCGCCTCGCGAAACACCGTATGCACGGCATAATTAAGCGCCGGGTCCGCATACCCCATCGCCAGCGGATGATCGTCCGAAACCGTCCCGCGCCCCATGGTAATCGTGTAGAGCGGCAACGTGGTCCGCTCGACGAATCTCCGCAGCGCCTCTTCCGCTCCCGCCCACCACACCCCGCTCCCCGCAATCACCACCGCCCGCTCGGCCCCGCGCAACAGCTCCATCGCGCGCGCCACATCGGGGACTGACTTCTCTGTCTCAAGGCGCTGGCCTTGCGCGGCGTGGATAGAGTTGTCTGTCCCCGTCCCCGGCGTATCCGCCGCGCCCGCCGTCATCACATCCACCGGCACCGTCAAATGCACGCACCCTCTGCGCCCCGCGTTCGCCGTCGCATACGCCTGCCGCAAAAACCGCGGGATCTCGCCCGCCTCCGGCACTTCCGCCGCCCACTTCACCGCCGGCCGCGCCATCCCCACCTGATCGATATCCTGAAACGCCTGCCGGTGCGCCATGGTGCTCGGCCGGCTGCCGCTCACCGCGATCAGCGGGCTCCCCGCCAGGTGGGCCGTCGCCAGTCCGGTCAGCGAATTGGTATGCCCCGGCCCGCCGGTCACCAGCGAAAGCGCCGGCCGCCGGTGAATCCGCGCCCACGCATCCGCCGCATGCGCCACCCCCGACTCGTGCCGCATATCCACCACCCGCATCCCGCTCCGCGCCGCCACCGCCAGCACTTCGTTCAGGTGATCGCCCACCAGCGTGAAAACCGTATCGATCCCCAACTCCAGGGCCGTCGCGACGAACAACTCCGCGCCATTTGGCATAGAACCGCCATGCTACTACAATCGAGTCTTGGACTCCCGACGCATTCTCGTCACCGGCGGCGCCGGCTACATCGGCTCCCATACCGTGCGCCTGCTGCTCGAACAGGGCCACGATGTCATCGTGGTCGACAACCTCTCGAAAGGCTATCGCCACAACGTTCCCGCCGGCCGCCTGTTCGAGTTCAACATCGCCGATACCGCCGCGCTCGCCGGCCTGATCCGCCACAAGCGCCCGCAGGCCGTCATTCACTTCGCCGCCTTCATCGCGGTCGGCGAATCCATGCGCGAGCCCGCCCGCTACTTCGCCAACAACCTCGGCGGTTCGCTCTCGCTCCTCACCGCCATGGTCGAAACCGGCGTCCGCCACCTGGTCTTCTCTTCCAGTGCCGCCGTCTACGGCGATCCGCCTTCCAGCCCCATTCTCGAAACCTTCCCCATCCAAGCCGTGAATCCCTATGGCGAGTCGAAGGTCATGGCGGAAACGCTGCTCCGCTGGTTCGATGAGATCCACCACCTGACCAGCGTCTCCCTGCGCTACTTCAACGCCTCCGGGGCCGACCCCGCCGGCCACTTAGGCGAAGAACACAAGCCCGAAACGCACCTCATCCCGCTTCTGTTCCGCGCCATCCTCACCGGCAACCCCATCACAGTCTTCGGCGACGATTACCCCACTCCCGACGGCACCTGCGTCCGCGATTACATCCACGTCGACGACTTAGCCCAGGCCCACATCCTGTCTCTGGAGTATCTCCTCAACGGCGGCGCCTCGGACCAGTTCAACGTCGGCACCGGCGCCGGACATACCGTTTTGGAAATGATTCGAGCGGTGGAAGAAGTCACCGGCCGGAAGGTTCCCTACGTGATTGGCCCGCGCCGCGCCGGCGATTCCCCCAGCCTGGTCGCCGATCCCGCTAAGTTACGCAGCCGTCTTGCGTGGCAACCGCGCTACGCCGACTTGAAGACCATCATCGAACACGCCTGGAAGTTCGCCAGCGCGCATGCGAAACCGCGAGCCTAGGTCGGCTGCCCTCCGTGATGCTTACTTCCCCTTCACCACATCCTCGTAATACTTCTCGTACATCGGAATGATCTTCTCCGCGCAGAATCTCTCCGATGCGTTCCATCGGCCCGCTTTCCGCATCCGGTAGTGCAGTTCCTCGTCGGTCAGCAGTTCCACCACCCGCGCGGATTGCGCCGCAACATCGCCCACCGCCTCCAGGAATCCATCCTCCCGGTCCGTGATCAGCTCGGCCACGCCGCCCACGTTGGTCGCCACCGGTACCACCCCGCACGCCATCGCCTCCAGCGCCACCAGCCCGAACGATTCCAATTCGCTCGGCATCAGCAGCACGTGCGCCAGCGGGATCAGCCGCTCCACGTGGTTCTGCTTCCCCAGGAAAGACACGTGCTTCTCCACCTTCAGTTCCCGCGCCAGGTGCTCCGCCGGCCCGCGGTCCGGACCGTCGCCCGCCATCAGCAGGTGCGCCGGCGTGCTCTTGCGCACCTCCGCCAGAATCCGCACGCAATCCAGCGCCCGCTTTACCGGCCGGAAATTCGAAAGGTGCAGCAGCAGCTTTTCGCCCGCCGGCGCATAATGCGCCGCTCCGGCTTTTTCGTCGTCCGGCTTGTAGCGGTCGCAATTCACGAAGTTCTTGATCACGCGGATCTCGTTGGTCACTCCGAACACTTCCACCGTCCGCTCCCTCAGGTAATCGCTCACCGCCGAAATCCCGTTCGACCGCTCGATCGAAAACTTGGTGATCGGAAAATAGGAAGGGTCCGCTCCCACCAGCGTGATGTCCGTCCCGTGCAGCGTGGTGATGAACGGCAGCCGCCGCTTGGGCTCGAGCATCTGCTGCGCCAGCATGGCCGAGATGGAATGCGGAACCGCGTAGTGCACGTGCAGCACGTCCAGGTCATAGGACTCCGCCACCTCCGCCATCCGCGACGCCAGCGCCAGGCAATACGGCGGATATTGGAACAGCGGGTAGGTGGAAACCTCCACCTCGTGATAATGAATGCGCGGCATGCCCGCATCCAGCCGGATGGGGTTCGAGTAGCTGATGAAGTGGACTTCGTGGCCGCGGGTGGCCAGCTCGAGGCCCAGTTCGGTCGCCACAATCCCGCTGCCGCCGTACGTGGGATAACAGGTAATTCCGACGTTCACTTTTCGAGCGTAGCACTAACCGGGCGCAGCACCCCAAAACCAATCTGCCCATGAATGTTTTCGTCCGCCCGCGCCACGTCGCCGCCGCCAAACCACACCAGCACGTGGTCTGGGTCCACCACCACGCTCGGGTCGCATATCACTTTCGCATCCCATGCCTGCGCGCCGGCGAACTCCACCGCGAGGCGCGTCCACCGCACGCCGTCCTCCGATCGAGCCAGCCGCAGGCGCCGCGTTTCGTCCGCCAGCCGCGCCGTATACAGCATCCAGTAAAACCCGTGCGACTGCCACACCGCCGGCTCGCCCACGTTGTCGTCGGCTTCCAGCACCGGGTTGCTCCGCAGCTTCTCCCACCGCACCCCGTCGCGCGAACGCGCCACCCCGATTTTCTGCCGCGCCCCGCGGTCCTGCCCCAAATAATAAAGGTAGAAATACGGCTCCACGCGAAGCACATAAGGGTCCGTCACGGCGCGCTCGTCCCAGCTTCCCCACGGCCCCGGCTCCAGCACCGCCTCTCCCCGCAGGCCGATACGCAACCGCTCTCGCGCCCCGGCTTCATACCAATACCAGATCTGCCCGCCGTAAAACAGCGCCGATCCGTTGGCCGCGATATAAGAACCTTCCCAGGTCGCCGGATCGGGCGAAAGCACTTTGCCCGTATCGCGCCACTGAATGCCATCCGCGGATTCAGCCACGCGGGTGTGCCAGGTTTTGCCGTCGAACATCGAGTAGTAGTTGGTGTATCCGTTGCCCGCGCGAAACACCGAGGGATTGAGCAAATCGCTGGCGCTCCCGCGCTCCATCACGGGCGCTGTCCGCTCCTCGAAGGCAAACGTGGTTTTTGGATCGCCCCCCGCCACCACCGGCAACGTGAAGTCCGCATACCGCCCGCACCCGCAAAGCGCCAGCAGAGCCGCGAGCGTCAGAAGCCGCGGGAAGAACGAGCGGCTGAAACCGTGGGGCAGACCCCCTGGTCTGCAGCCGGCCCCCCGGCCGGCTTCTTGTTCGCAGCAGAAGCTTGATTCTTCTTGGCGAGAGCGGGTCCAAGGGGACCCGCGCAGACCAGGGGGTCTGCCCCACAGCTTCCCCGCCCTCATTGCAGCGGAATTCGGAACTTGATGCCCGATCCCCGTCCCGGCCGCGATTCCAGCAGCAGGTCCGCGTTCAACGACCGCGCCCGCCGCTTCAGGCTCGCCGGGCCCAGCCGCAGCAGTTCCAGTTCTTCCAGCGAATACGTGCCGGCGAAGCTGAAGCCGTGCCCGTTGTCGTCCACCGAAATCTCCAGGCCACGGTCGGTCTTCTCCACTTCCACCGCCACGCGCGTCGCCGCGGCGTGCTTCTGCACGTTGTGCAGCGCCTCGCGCAGCATCTGCAGAACTTCCAGCGTCATCTCCTGCGGCAACCCCACCGGCTTGTTCGTGCCCAGGAACGTCACCGGGATGCCGCTCTCTTTCTGGAATCCCTCCGCCGTTCGCCGCGCCGTGGCGATCAGGTTGGCGCCGTCCACATCCACTGGACGCATGCTGTGCACGAACGCGCGCAAGTCCCTCACCTGCGATTGCGCCAGGGATTGCAGTTGCTTCAGGTCCTGCATGCCGGCCTCGAAATCGCGATCCAGCAGCTTGCGCAGAATCTCCAGGCGCATTTGCAGACTGATGAAGCTCTGCAACGGCCCGTCGTGGAAATCCGAAGCGATCCGCTGCCGCTCTTCCTCGCTGGCCTTTTCCGCCGCCTTCTGCGCCTCCTCCAGTTGCGCCGCCAGTTCTTCCGTCCGCCGGCTCAGCCTGCGCTTGCTGACTGCGAAACCGCACGCCAGCACGCCCGCCAGCACCACCGCTGGAACATGAATCTGCTGTTTGGGCAGGACCGCGCAGAAAACCGCGCTGCCCGCCGTGATCACTCCCACCTCCACCGGCCCGTAGAATACCAGCGCTTCCGTCAGCAGGTAGAGGAAAAACACCGACTCCAGCCACAACATCTGCGGGCTTCCGAAATAAGCCACAATCAGGAAGTAGACCGTGTCCGCAAACAGCGCCAGCAGGCCCAGCATCCCGCTCCGCGCCTTGTCGCGCAACTCCGCCAGGATGCTCGCCGCCAGGAACACTCCCAGGAGCGCTACGAACGGCAGGTTGCGCTCGGTGTCCACGCTCGCTATGATCAGCGCCACGGCTGCCAGCAGGACGCGAGCCCTGGACAGGTACCGCGGCCATTGGAATTCCGGAGGAAACATCAGTCCATCACTTCCGGTAGAGGTAGAGCGTGTGACTTCGCCCTTCGCCGTCGTCGGCGATGTTCTCCACCTTATCCGGCGTCCAGTTCTTGAATTCGAAATCGTGCGCCACCACGCGGGCGCCTTTCTTCAACTGCTGATCGAGCATCGGCTGAACCTTGTCGATGAAGCCCGGCAGCAGGTAAACCGTGACCAGGTCCGCGGAACTGTAGTTCTGCTTCAGCAAGTCCCCGTTGACGATGTGCGCGTTCTTCTCCAGGTGCAGTTTCAGGATCTTGTCCGTGCTCAGCTTGCACAGATCCTTGTCCAGTTCCACGCCGATCGCGTCCGCATGGAACTTCTGCGCCGCCATGATCACGATGCGCCCGTCGCCCGACCCGAGATCGTACACCTTCTCCCCGGCCTTCAGGCTGCCGAGCTGCAGCATCTTTTCGACGATGGTCTCAGGCGTGGGATAGTACGGCGCCAGCTTTTCGACGTCGCCCGTCTGTGCCGGCGCTACCCCCCGTAAGAGTATCGTCAGCAGGATCAGTTTACGCATCACCGTAATTCGAATTTACCACTTTGCAGTCTTTTCCACTCAATTGTTCAAAACCCTGTGGAAAAGCCGCCCCTGACGGGTCCGATCGCACATGCCGTAACGGGTTTGTCACGCTCTGCACAGCAATTCAGCAAATCGGCCTACACCCAGACTTTTTCGAGCGGCTCGCCCCGCTGGCACATTTGGCAGTGCGCACTGTCGGGGTAGTAACTGGCCCGGTCCAGCTTGGCCAGGTAGTACAGCGGCAGCGATCCGAAGTTGAGCGTTTTGGGCGTCGGCTGGTAAATAATCACCGCCAGGCCCACAACCGCCGCTCCGCGCGATTCCAGGAGCTGCTTCAGCTCGGCCAGCCTTTGTCCGGTGCGCAGAATGTCGTCGACGATCACCACCTGCTCGCCCTTGGTCGGCTCCAGGAACTGGCGGAAGCGCAGCGGTACGTCCTCCTGCTCCCGTTCGGCCCAGTAGACCTGCCGGCAGCGCAGCGACTCGCACACTCCGTAGGCCACCGGCAATCCGCCCGTCATCGGCGTGACGATCGAAAGGTCCCTCACCACAGCCCGGATTTCCGGGTTGGCGCGCAGCAGGCGGCTCAATCCCACCGACAGCATCCGCTGATGCTGGTAGTAGCGCAGCGCCAGCGGCACTTGGAGATACTCGTTGGAATGCATCCCCGCGGGATATTCGTAGTGTCCGTCGCGCAGCGCTCCGGTCTCTCGCAACACGGCGACGACTTCGTCTTGGGTCGGAATCAGGTGCATAATCTGCTCAGCTTTCGGTTCGCTCCATGGCCCGCCGGAAGGCGCCGGATGGTGCGCCAGAGGGCTTCCCGTCGGTCGCCCCGGGGCCAACTAACAATGTACTGCATCCATCGGCTGCGCGGCGGCATGGCCTTGGCTCAAGGTTGCAGGGCGATCGAGGTCCCCGCCTGACGTGCTTCAGTTCGCTCCGTGCCCGGTCAGCACCCGCGGGATGGTGCGCAGCAGGATCTTCCAATCGAGCGCCAGGGACCAGTTGTCGATGTACTGCATATCCATCTTCATCCAGGTCTCGAAATCCACCTGGTCGCGCCCGCAAATCGCCCACAGGCAGGTCAGGCCGGGCCGCATGCGCAGCCGCCGCCGCTGCCACCGCTGATACTGATCCACCTCGCTCGGCACGGCCGGGCGCGGACCCACCAGCGACATATCGCCCCGCAGCACGTTCCACAACTGCGGCCATTCGTCGATCGAGAACTTGCGCAGGTACCGCCCCACCGCCGTCAGCCGCGGGTCGTGCGGAATCTTGAACACCACTTCGTCGCGCGCGTTCAGGTGCGCCAGCGAGGGCTTCAGATCCTCCGCGTTTTCTACCATCGAGCGGAACTTGTAGAACAGGAACCGCCGCCCGTTCAGCCCGCACCGCACCTGCCGGAAGATCGCCGGTCCCGGCGACGTCAGCCGGATCACCAGCGCGGTCAGCGCCATCAGCGGCGCCAGCACCAGCAGGCCCGCCGCCGCAATCACCACGTCCGTGGAGCGCTTCACCAGCAGCCGGATTTCATCGTAGGGCGCCGCCGAAAACGTCAGCAGCGGAATGGTTCCGAAGCGGTCGAGGGAAACCGTGCTGTTGACGTGCGGGAAAAAATCCACCGCCACGCGCGTGCGCACTCCCTCTTCGTCGCACAACAAAAAGATTTCTTCCAGATCGGCCAGGCTTTCGCTTCCCACCGCGAAGACCACTTCATCCACCACGTGCTGCCGCAGAATCGACGGCAGTTCCCCAATCGGCCGCACCGGATGCACCGCGCCCAGTGCGATCTCTCCCGGCGCCGCGCCCGTCTGTTCGTTCAAGAACCCGCGCAGCCGTACGCCATACACGGCCGATTCCTCGAGCAGCCGCCCTATCCGCAGCGCCCGCTCGCCCGTTCCCACCACCATCACGTAGTGCGGCGCCGCAAACTCCCGCCGGATGACGCCCACCACCCGTCCCGCCGTCAGCCGGAAGAGCAGCAGCAGCACCCAGGCATACGCCGAAAACAACAGCAGGAACGGGCGGCTGAGTTCCATGCGCAACACATACTCGAAGACCACCACGCACACCGCCCCGTAAAGGCATTGCCGGAAGGAATCCCGCAGGATGATGCGCGGGTGCCCGGAATCCAGCTTCTCGTACACCTCCAGCCACAGCCCGATCGCAACCCATGCCACCAGGGAGAAGCCGAGCACCAGCGCTTTTTGTTGAATGGTGAGAAAGAACGGATGTTGGAGTGTCAGCCAGGAGCGTGTCTGGTAGGCCGCCTCAAATGCCGCCGTGGTCAGGATGAGATCCGATAGCCCAAACAAAACACGGGCTTTACGCTGGCGTGAGAACATCCGAGTTCAGCATAGCATGGTGAACCCGGCCGAAAACTGCTTCCCCCGGAATTGACCCCGTGTCCCGGCGAAACCGGCCCACGTTGGGTCCGATCCTGAGACTAACCCGTTTGTTTGCGTCCAAGACCGGCACCAACGTGGTCCGGTTTCGCCGAGAGGCGGCTAGCGCTCCCGTCGAATCCGCCGATATGGATCTCTGAAGGCGCCTGTCCGCTGCGGTACAGGCTGGTGAAACCAATGAACTGTAAACCCACGCGGGCGATGCGTATCCGCCAGCTCGCACTGCCGGCAATCCTGCTTCTCCAGGGCGCGCACCTCGCATACGCAACCACTCCGGATCTCTCTTTTTCTCCCGCGACCATCGACTTCAAGTACACCATAGGCAACGCCTTGCCCGCGGCGCAAACGCTGCAGATCAAGAGCACCGGAACCGCGCTCGCCTTCACCATTCCGCAGATTGCCTCGCCCTGGATCAGCCTCTCGGCTTATTCCGGCACGACGCCGGCGAGTATCAAGGTTTATGTCAACCCCACGTCCCTGCCATCCGGGGCGCAGCAGGCCAGCATTACGGTGAATGCGCCGCAGGCCAATACGGCCACGCAGACGTACACCGTCACCCTGGAGGTGAGTGACCCGCCGCCGGCGCTGGTGCCCAACACTACGACCCTGGCATTTGCGTACGCCACCGATCAGCCGGCCTTTCCGCCGGCTCAGCCTCTGGTGCTTACCAGCACGGGAGCGGCCATCGAGGCCACCATCGCGGTCTCGGGAGGCACGTGGCTCTCGGCGCAGTACAGCGGCACCATTTCGATCGTGGGGATTCCCTCCACCATCGACGTGAACGTGAACCCGGCGGGACTCGTCCCGGGCAGTTACTCGGCAAACATCAAAGTCACGCCCTCCAATACCGCCATCGCCGCCGTCACCGTCGCGGTCACGTTGAGCGTCAACGCGGGGAAGCCGGTCGTGACCGGCCTGTGGCCACCCGGCGCCCTGGTCAATTCGCCGAACATGGTGGTTACGGTGAGCGGGTCCAGTTTCTTCAGCACCTCCAGCGCCGCCATCGGATCGGTCAAACTGGCGGCGCCCAATGTACTCAGCTCGACTGCCATGCTGGTCACCATTCCGGCCGCCCAGATGACCGCCGTCGCCAACCTGCCCATCACCATCACCACCCCGACGGCGGCCGGACCTTCCCTCACCACGGCTGCTTCCACCTTCAAAGTCTATTCGCCAGGGCCGCAGGTGATGGCCGTCACCGATGCCGCCAGCTATGCGCCGGGTAACATCGCTCCGGGCGAAATCATCACGATTTACGGGTTGGGCCTGGGGCCCTCCATCCTTGTCCCCTTGACCGTGCAGGACCCGCTGGCCACCAGTCTGCCGGCCGGCGGCACGGCCCAGACGTCCGTCACCATCGATGGCGTCGCCGCGCCCCTGCTCTACACCAGCGTCGACGAGATCAGTTGCATCGTGCCCTTCACCGTGGCGGCCAAAAACGGCAAACAGGTGAACCTGGCCGTAACCTACAACTCCATCCCGGTGGTCAATCCGACCAGTGTCAACGTGGTAAATGCCAATCCCGGCCTGTTCACCATGGACGCCTCGGGAACGGGCCAGGGAGCTATCCTGAATTTCGATCCGACAGCTCTCAATTACTCGGTCAACAGCGCCACCAACCCGGCCATCAAAGGCACCACCATTGCCGTGCTCTACCTGACGGGCTACGGCCTGACCAATTGCGTCGATATTCCGGCCAGCGGCTCCACGCCAGCCAGCCCTTGCAATGCCGGCGCCACCGTACTCAACCTCATCAGCGGGAACATTTCGCCGCAACTGGCCGTGGCCGTCACCATCGGCGGACTGCCGGCGCCCGGCGCGGTTGCCCAGGCGCCTCTCGGGTCGGTGCCGGGCCTCATGCAAGTGAACGTGCCGGTGCCCTCGGGCGTCAGTTCGGGAAATGCATTGGTGGCGGTGACGCTCGGAACCGGCGCCGCCGCGGCGACCACTCAGGGCAACGTCACTATGGCCATCAAGTAGTCCGCTGGCTCTTCCCGGCGGCGATCTTCTTTTCGAGCGCCCGCATCAGCCGCGATTCCACATCGGGCGGCAGCGGGTGCGGATCCATCCCTTTGTAAATCCGGACGGTCTTCCGCGTCGTGTCGGCGATCACCCAGCAATTCGGGCACTCGGTGATGTGATGCTCCAGCTTGGCCAGCACTTCCTTGTCGACGGTTTCGTCCAGGTAGTCGCTCAGTTCCTTCAGGAAGTCTCTACATGTAAGCAAAGGCGTCGTCCCCCTTGCGCTTGAAGTAGCGGGTCAACTTCTCGCGCAACTGCAAGCGCGCCCGCAGCAGCCTGCTCTTCACCGCCGGTATGGAGAGGCCCAGCGCATCAGCGGTCTCCTCGGTGGACAACTCTTCGATGTCGCGCAGCACGAATACCGAACGGTAAGGCGGTTCCAGACTCTCCACGGCCGTATCCAGAATCCCACCCAGTTCCTCCCGCGAGAAGCGCTGCTCCGGGTTCTCGTCCCAGGCCGCAATCTCGCGCACGATGGTGTCTTCGCCGGTGTCGATGGTCTCGTCGAGCGACACCGATTTGTCGGTCTTGCGGCGGCGCAGTTTCATCAGCGCCTGGTTGACCGCGATGCGCACGATCCAGGTATAGAACTTGGAATTCCCCTGGAACTGGTCGAGGTGCTCGTACGCCTTCATGAAGGTTTCCTGCAGCACGTCTTCGGCGTCCTCGCGATTTTGCGTGACGTGCTGGGCGAGCCGGAAGATCTTGGCTTCGTAACGCCGCACCAGTTCCCCGAACGCCACGGTATCGCCCTGGCGGGACTGCGCCACCAGCGTCGATTCATCCACTCCGGCCTGGCTGGAAACGGACATGGCCACCGTCACCATCATATCGCAAGCCCTTTCGGTGACGGCTGTCTTAACGTGTTACGCTGAGATTTCCCTATGAGCAACATTGTAATTACCCTGCCCGACGGCAGCCGGCGGTCGGTGGAAACGGGTATTCGTCCCATCGATATCGCCAGGTCGATCAGCCCGCGCCTCGCGGACGCGGCCATCGTCGCCCGCCTCAACGGCGAGTTGTACGATCTCACGCGTCCCATCGAAGCCGACGCCGCTTTGCAGATCCTCACCAACAAAGATCCCGAGGCTCTCCAGGTCTACCGCCATTCCACCGCGCACCTGCTGGCGGCCGCCGTGCTCGAGCTGTACCCCGAAACCAAGCTGGGAATCGGACCGCCCATCGAGAACGGCTTCTATTACGATTTCGACCGCGCCGCGCCCTTCACGCCCGAGGATCTCGAGAAGATCGAAAAGAAGATGTGGGAGATTCAGAAGCGCAATCTCCCCTATGAGCGCGTCTACACCAAAAAGGAAGACGGCCTCGAAAAATACGGCGACGCCTGGATGAAATGCGAGCTCATCGGCGAACGCGCCGGCGACGTCTTCAGCGAGTACACCCTCGGCCCTTACTTCATCGACTTCTGCCGCGGCCCGCACGTGCCCGACACCTCCAAGCTGAAGGCCTTCAAGCTGCTCTCCATCGCCGGCGCATACTGGAAAGGCGACGAGCACAACAAGCAGTTGCAGCGCATCTACGGCACGGCCTTCTTCTCCCAGAAAGACCTGGAAGAGTACCTCAATCGTCTGGAGGAAGCCAAGCGGCGGG
>Ga0181521_10003233_pt1 | contig 19259 bp, 16 predicted proteins | sample PEATcosm2014_Bin_32_FD_119764 | JGI IMG/M metagenome (GOLD analysis project Ga0181521, IMG submission 119764) | Peatland microbial communities from MTU Mesocosm Facility, Houghton, MI, USA - PEATcosm2014_Bin02_60_metaG | ecosystem: Environmental > Terrestrial > Soil > Wetlands > Peat | place... | reverse complement strand
CACGGACGCGTGCTACGTCCGCCGTCGTACGGCGCCCGCCTGCAATCGCTCAATCGATCGCGGGCCGAAGCGATGGCCGGCGTGGTCAACATCTGGTGCAGCGGCGATTTTGTCGGCGTCTGCTGCGAACGGGAATACCAGGCGGTCAAGGCGCTCGAAGCGCTGCGCGCCGGCGCGCACTGGCTCGAGAGCGAGACCGGTCACGATGCCCGAGGCTGGAAGGAATTGCTCCCTTCGCTTCGCTCGATCGATTCTGAAGCCGAGGTCGGCGCGCGCCCGGCGCCTGCGACCGGCGCGCATCGAGTGTCCGCCACCTACTCGAAGCCGCCGCTCGCCCACGCCTCGATGGCGCCCTCGTGCGGGATCGCTCGCTTCGCCGACAATCGGCTGACGGTCTGGACTCATTCGCAGGGCGTCTTTCCGCTGAGAGACGCATTGGCCGTTGCCCTCGGACTAAGTCGCGAACAGATCGCCGTGATTCACGTGCAGGGCGCCGGAGTATACGGCCATAACGGCGCCGATGACGCCGCGCTCGACGCCGCCCTGCTCGCGCGTCAGGTTCCCGGCCGTCCGGTGCGGGTCCAGTGGACGCGCGATGACGAACTCGCCTGGTCGCCGCTCGGGTCGCCGATGGTCGTAAAGATCGACGGCGCGATAACGCCCGCCGGAAAAATTGCCGAATGGACCGCCGAGATCTGGAGCGGACCGCATGGCCGGCGCCCGTCGCGCGGCGCGGTCAATCTGCTGGGCGCATCGCACGTCGATCCGCCGATTCCGTTCCCCGAGTCGTACGAAATGCTCGGCGCATTCGCCGGGGGCGCACGCAACTCCGAGCCCGCCTACGATCTGCCGCATCGCAGGATAGTCCTGCACAGCCTTCCGGGCCTCCCGTTCCGCACCTCGTCGCTGCGCACGCTGGGCGGCTACGCGAACGTATTCGCCACCGAGTCGTTCATCGATGAGTTGGCGCTGGCCGCCGGCGCCGACCCGGTCGAGTTTCGTCTTCGCCATCTCACGGATCCTCGCGCGCGCCAGGTGATCGAGACCGCAGCGCGGCTCTCGCAATGGCGGCCCAATGCCGAGCGCGGGACCGGCCGCGCGAATGGGATCGGCTTCTGTCGATACAAGAACACGGCCGCCTACGTGGCCGTGGTCGCGGAGGTCGAAGTTCAGATGGAGCCGCGAGTCACCAGGGCCTGGTGCGCAGTTGACGCGGGACTGGCGATCAATCCGGATGGGGTCGTCAATCAGATCGAGGGCGGCATCGTGCAATCGATCAGCTGGACGCTCAAAGAGGAAGCCGGGTTCGACGGCTGCCGCGTGACCACCAGGAACTGGGATGAGTATCGCATCCTTCGCTTCAGCGAGGCGCCCGAACTGAAGGTCGAATTGATCCAGCGCCCGGAGTGCCCGCCGCTGGGCGTGGGCGAGGCAGCACAGGGCCCCGCAGCCGCAGCGGTAGCGAACGCGGTAGCGCGCGCTCTCGACCTGCGAATCCGCGACCTGCCGATCACCCGCGCGCAGATAATCGCTGCGACCAGCGGCGAACCATCGCCCTGACCACCCGCCCGGCGCGTTGCATTTCTCTTGACAAGTTCCGCAGAAAGCGCAGGCTGTCGCGAAGCGGGGCGTCCTGGAAATCGGGGCCGCTATTCCGGGCTGCGTGACCCTTGGAGGCCCTGCGATGTGACGCGAGAAGCACTGAGAGGAATCGATGGAATACAAGGAACTCATCGGCAGCCGGCGATCGATCCGCTTCTTCCAGTCGTGGCGTCCGGTCGAGCGCGAGAAAGTCCAGATAATGCTCGAGGCGGCGCGGATTGCGTCTTGCGCGGTGAATGCCAGCTTCCTCCGCGCCATCGTGGTCTTCCGCGACGACCTCGATCGCGCCACGCTCGACGCGCTCAAAACGCCGGTGTCGGGACTCAACATCGAGCTGGCTCCCGTGCACATCTACTGTTTCGCGGACATGGGCGCCTACAAGGGTGCGCAAGCGCGGCTCAAGCAACTGGTTGACGTGGGCGCGCTGAACGCGACTCACGGATGGAGCCACAAGTTCGTCGATGAATTCGTATGGCCGAACATCCTGAAGCCGCTGGCCGACAACGCCGGCTCGGCGCAAGTGGCCGCCGCGGCCGCCTGCGATGCGGGAGTCGCGATCTGCCAGGCGATGCTCGCCGGAGTCGATGAGGGACTCGGCGTCTGCCTGTCGGCCTTCGTGTACGAGCCGATCAGAAAGGTCCTCGACCCGCCCAAGGAATGGATGCCCTTGTTCGTGCTGCTGGCCGGGTATCCGGCGGAATCGCCCGAGGCTGGCGGGCAGCGGCCGCGGCCGCCGCTCGAACAGCTTTACTTCGAGGGCAAGTACGGCAATCCGTTCAAGGCCGACCCCAAAGTCACGGAGCAGTTGCGGGCGAAGAAGATGTTCCAGGCGCCGGCGCCGCTGCCCTGGCGCAAGGAGGAAATCAAGGCGCTGGCGCGCATGTTCGGACTGCCCGAATGAAGCCGCTCGCCGACTACGAATCGGTGCAAACCTGGTTTCGGGGGCTCACCGAACAGTCGGGCGTCGATCCGCTGGCCGATCCGTCGAGGCTCGAGTTGCTGGCCGAGTTTTGCAGCCTGGTCGAACTCGATCCCGACCAGCTCGTGACCGCCTGCCTGCTGCAAAAGGAGGGCGCCGAGACCAAAATCAGCATCAAGGGACGCCGCCGGATGGCTGACAAGATCGCCGAGTTTCAGGCTAGTGACGTGAGCGCCGGCTCGCGCGATCGTGCGCGGCGCGGCAACACGATTCGAAGTTTCCTCATCCACAACGGTATCCTGCTGCAGTCCGGAATCCAGGCTTAGATCGATTAGGAATTTATTCTGATGGCGGATCGTTTCGACGTAGCGATCGTTGGCGCCGGACCGGGCGCATCGATGGCCGCATATATCCTCGCCAAGGCCGGCCTCCAGGTGATCGTGTTCGAGCGCGGCGACTTCCCCGGCTCGAAGGCGATGTTCGGCGGCGTGCTCTACACGACCGTCCTGAGCAAATTCTTTCCGGACTTTGTCGGCCAGGGATGCGTCGAGCGGCACGTGGTCGAGAAGCGTTTCTCGATGCTGTCGAAGGACGACGAGCTCGCGCTGTCGTTCAAGTTCCTCGGCTTCGAGCCGCCGTACTACAACCATTCTTTTACTGCGTTGCGCGCTCACTTCGATCGCTATCTGGCGCAGCAGGCCGAGAACGCCGGCGCGATGTTCGTCACCCAGACCGTGGTTGACGAGGTCCTTATGAAAGATGGGCGGGTGACCGGCGTGCGTGCGCGCCGCGAGGGCGGCGAGGTCGAGGCCAACGTCGTGATCGCGGCCGACGGGGCCAATTCACTTATCGCTCAATCGGCCGGGTTGCGCGGTGAGCTGCCGCTTTCGGTGATTCTCGGGATCAAGGAGATCGTCTCACTGCCGCGGGCGATTATCGAGGACCGCTTTTCGCTGGAAGGCGACGAGGGCGCCGCCTACGAGTATATCGGGGGTGAGGCCGTAAAGGGCGCGATGGGCGCGGGCTTTCTCTACACCAATCGCGACACGATCTCGGTCGGGCTGGGCGTGTCGCTGAGCGCGCTCCAGAACCTCGGCATTCAGCCCGACGAATTGCTCAACCAATTCAAGATGCATCCGATCGTGCGCAGGCTGCTGCGCGGCACGACGCCCGAGGAGTACTCCGCGCACCTGATCCCCGAGATGGCGCCTCAGCATCTGCCGCGCTTCGTCGGCGACGGCATCATGGTGATCGGCGGCGCCGCCGGTCTGGTGAATGCCAACCCGATGTTCCATGAAGGAACCAACATGGCGATGGCTTCGGGTGTGCTCGCCGCCCAGACTATCATCGAGGGCCACAAGACGGGCGATTACACCGCCAAAGCGCTGTCCCCGTATGTCGCCCGCCTGCGGCAGAGCTTCGCCTGGAAGGATTACGAGCGCTACGAGCGGCTGACCCGGATGGCCGAAACCCACCCCCAGCTCTTCAACAAATATCCCTACGAATTTACCGCGATGGCGCGCAAGCTCTTTTCCGTTCTACCCGGAGAAGATGGTATGCAAGTACCCAAGCGCAAGCTCGAGCTGGCGGTGGCCGACCATCTGCTGGCCGAGCTCGGCCTGATGACGTTCGCGACCGACCTAATCGATATCGCAAAGGCCGCCGTGATGTGAGTATCTGAGATGATCAAACTATCGATGACCATGCGCAACGATGTCGCATGACTCAATCGCAAGACAGGGAAGGTTCGATGGCGATTGATCCGGCTGACTATCTGGCTCCGCCCAGACTTCTGAATCGGGACGACAAGCTTGCGACGCTCTCGATCAAGGTCAACGAGGCCGACCCGCATCTCAAGATCATCGACCAGCAGGTCTGCCTGAACTGCACCGCGAAGCCCTGCACCGTGACCTGTCCGGTCGAGAACTATCGGGTCGAGGATAACGGCCACACGACTATCTACTGGAGCAATTGCATCGAGTGCGGGACCTGCCGGGTGATCTGCCCGTTTCAGAACATCTCGTGGAAGTACCCCGCAGGCGGTTTTGGCGTAAGCTATCGCTACGGATGAACGGAATCAGGCTGGAGGAGTTATTCGATGCGGATCAGGTCGCGGGCCGGCAACTTCAACATGACGATCGAGGACGTGGGCGTCGAAGACGGCGATCTGGTCATGACCGGCAAGATGGGAGTCTGGTCGGCCAAGACCATGCTCAGCGTGGACGAGTTGCAGGAAATGCTCAAGACGATGAAGATCAGTGCAACGGTGGTAGATTTTCTGGCGCTGTTCGCTTTTCGCTACCTGGTCAATCTGACCGAGCAGGATCGCGCCCGGCGCGATCAGGCGGCGTTGACCAACACGCCTAAGTGATGAAAAAACTTACGCATGCTGCGACGGGCGCATGCAGGAGGTTACGCAAATGAGTGACGAGATCAAAATCTCAGAGCTGGAAGAAGTCGATGAGGCCTGGAACTTCCCCCTGCTCGAAGCGATCTTCAACCGCCGTTCGCGGCGGTTCGGCTGGGGCATGGAGATCAAGCAGGGCCCCAACAAACACAAATCGCTCCATCCGCCGATGCCGCTGGACGAAATCGAAGAGGCGTTGCTGCTGGGCGCCGCAACCGGAATCTCGGGCCTGAACCTGGCTGACATGCCGCACACTCCGCGCCCCGAAAAGGCCGACCAGCTCGGCGAATGGGATGGCATGTGCAACACGATGGTGGAGCATGTCGGCCGCACCTGGTCGAGCCCGTGCGGAAATCACGGAACGGAACTGTTCTATACCAACGACGACGGCGTCTACATGCTCAAGTTGCGCGAGGCGCAGCCGGTCAAGTTGCAGGACTTCGCGGCCAAGAGCGATCGCGACAAGCTCATCGAGTTCGTGCGGCTCAACCGCGTCAAGCTTTCCGACGGCCGGCTCGATCTGCCGCGCAACACCGGCGCGATCATGTCGTTCAACCTGTGGAACGCGAACATGCCGGGTACCACGATGTTCATGCCGGTCACCGATATGACCGAAGAGATGATCAACGCGATCATGCTCAACGCCGATCTTGGCGCCTATCTGGCCGACGATCGCGCGGGAATGCGGCCTTGCATAAGCGAAAAGTGGATCAAGGAACGATGGGTCGAAACTCCGATGCCGATCAGCATGTTCGAGATTGCGATCATGAATGCGGTGGGCGCGGAGGCGGCCTTTATCGCACACAACATAGTGCTGGCCGAGCAGGCCATGGGCCTGGGCGGCTGGATGTTCGGCGGAGTCACGGGCTTCGTGGCGCTGGGCGGCACGCCGATGGCCAAGGGGTTGGGATTCCGCTTCGAGGCGAATCCGAAAAACCCGGCTGCCTTTCCGGCGGCGCTCGGAGTTGACGGAACCTTCGAGACCTTTCGGCCGCCGTACTACAAGGACATGGACGCCGCGGTCGATGCGATCGTCGATAAGAAGTTCGGACCCAACGGCACCTTCAACGTTTTCGGCAAGAAGCCGGTGCCGTACAAGAACCGGGCCGATTTTCTGCAACAGGTGCCGCGCACTCCTGAGAAGACGATCCAGATCTGCAAGGAAACCTGCCGCTACATCTGGGAGCACTACGGAACCTTCCCGGCTCTGGTGCATCCGATGGTGCTCTATCTCTACATCCAGGCGCAGCACATCGAGACCGAGTTCTATGACAAGTTCTACCAGCCCGGCGCCTATCTGAAGTCGCACAAAGAGCACATGAGCAAGTGGCACCGGAAGTCGAGCGCCATGCAGAAGGTGGCGTGAGCCGAACGCGCGCGCGTTCAGAGGTAGCCCCCAATGCGGATCCTCGAAGAGGGTAAAGGCGAGTATCTGAGAGTCGACCCGGACGGCCACCGGGCCTACGTCCGCGACCACAAGCCTCATCAGATGGTCTCAAAGCTGATGAGCGAGAAGGACGCGGTCGCACGCTTCATCCAGGATGGCGACTACCTGGCCTACGACTGCAACTACTTTCAGCGCGGACCGTCGTCGCTGATTCGCGAGATCATACGGCAGGGCAGAAAGGATCTCTGGGTCTGCGGCAAGTTTACCTACGTGGCCTGCGCGTTGCTGGTCGAAGCCGGATGCGCCAACCGGATCGATCTCGCGTTCATCGGCTTCGGCCCCTGGATCGCGCGCGCAGTCAAGGAAAAGAAGTGCGCGATCTACGAGTACTCCAACGCGATCATGACGCTGCGGCTGAAGGCGGGGGCGATGGGTGTGCCGTTCCTGCCGGCGCGCAGCTTCGGCGGCACCAGCGGCTTTGAATACTCGGGATGCAAGCTGGTCGAAGACCCTTACACCGGCCGTCCGGTAATGCTCGTTCCGGCGCTCAATCCCGACGCCGCGATAATCCACGTGCATCAGGCGGATGAATTCGGCAACGCGCGCGTTTTCGGCACCGGCATCGCGCATCAGGAGTGTGCGCTCGCTTCGCGCCGCGTGATCGTCTCGGCCGAGGAAATCGTTTCGACCGACGAGATCCGGCGCGACCCGGGCCGGACCTCGATTCCACACTTCGCCGTTGACGCCGTCGTGCACGCTCCCTTCGGCGCCTATCCGGGAACCGTCCAGGGCTATTACGCCTCCGACCCGGCCGGCGTAATCGAAGCGATGGGCGCGATGTTCCGCGGCGATTTTCGCGAGTATCTGAAGAAGCACGTCTACTCGGTCGGGTCGCACGACGAGTATCTCGAAAAAGTGGTCGGGACGAAAAAGCTCGCCGAGCTCCGCCGCCGCGAAACGATCCGGGAGGGTTACGGCTCATGAGCACACCGGCGGCGAACTTCAACGAGCGCGAATTCGTCATCTGCCAGATCGCGCGCCTGGTCGAGGACAAGTACATCTACTGGGTCGGCGGCGGCGGCGAGCCGCTGAGCGCGGCGTTGTTGGCCAAGCGCACGACCGCGCCCAATCTGCAGTATCTAACCGAAGATGGAGTGGTCGGTCCCGAGGCCCTGGTCCCTTTCGACCCGTTGATGAATATGATCAGCTCGCGCGCCAACTATCGCGCGCTCCAGTGGGGGACGATGAACTACGCGGCCGACCTGGCGCATCTTGGCTACGTCGACTGCGGGATCCTCAACACGCTCCAGGTCGACCGCTACGGAAACATCAACTCGACGGTGGTCGGCAAATATGAAGGCGGAGAAGGACGGCGCTTCGGCGGGCCGGGCGGTGCCGACAGCATCGCCGCGCTCGCCTGGCGCACGATTCTCGTCACCGATCAACAGAAGCGCAAGTTTGTCGACAAGGTGGACTTCATCTCTTCGCCCGGTTTTCTGGACGGACCGGGGAGCCGCGAAAAACACGGCCTCCCTCCGAACACCGGCCCCTGGAGGGTCTACACGCCGTGGGCGATGTACGGCTACGCCGCGGATTGCCAACTGATGCTGCAGGCGATCGCGCCGTTCGTCACGGTCGAGCAGGTGCTGGCCGAAATGAACTTTAAACCCGCGATGGCACCGAAGATCGCCGTCCTCGAAGTTCCAACCGAGGAGGAGTTACTGATCCTGCGCACGCAGATCGACGTAGCCGGACAAGTCACCGACCGCGGCCGATGGATCGAACTAAAAGACGGCAAGTACCGCTTCGCCGAGTGACAGCGGATAGTGTCCGAGTGTTGGGCGTAAAGTCCGGCCTCCGCTAGTTCTTTGGCCTGTCTTTTCGCGTTCTAGAGACTTGAGGCGTCAGGCCAAAGAACGCCCGCTGGTCACGGTCTTTTTTGTTGTGAAAATGAACGAGGATTCCTCTGCCACTAAGCCTTGCCAGTAACTTCTTTGTGTAGGGCCAGCTTTTCCCGAGCAGCCGTTGGGCATCGCTAACGTTAATAGTTTTGTTCTCTGCCAAATAGTTGATCACTTGCCGCTCATCTTGCGTAAGCGTCTTGAAGATCGCTTCACCGATTACTTTTGCGGCATCTGAGTCGAGAAATATTTTTCGCGCCGCGATATTGTTTCGTAACGTTACGCGCACGGCCACCCCGCCAACCTCTCTCTGAACAAATTCAGGTGCTGGTAGACTCATGCTTTTCATTGTATCGCGCATTCGACGCGTGCCCTCGTGCGCACACTGCACAAGCCTGAGCTGGAACAAAGCGTCCATGAGTTTGGGATTCCGTGGCTCATGCATATCGTAGATATTTTCCGGAGTGACTAAAGGCGGAAATCCCCCTGGACTTTCAATCTCAAGACGATCGTCAAACATCTTTACGAAGATGTTCATGTTCCGCAGGTTATAAGATCGATGTACGCACGCGTTTACAATCGCTTCGAGCCAGGCGTCTTTCGGGTATTCTGGGGCGGTGAAAAACTTGCCGTCCGTTCCGAGCCGCGTGAAGTTGCGAATTTGTGACTCGATTGCGGCTTCGGCCCGCTCAATAGTCGATGGAATATTCCCCTCAATGACGAAGTCCTTGATCGGGTTGAACTTTGCGCCAGTGCCTTCCTGCGTGCCTTCAAATCTGAGAAATCTGATTTTACAGCCGGGGATGATTTTCCCGGGGTCTTTGGCGAAAACTGCGGCGCATGCCAGATTCGGGACGAATTGGGAAGTTACTATTCGTCCAAGTCTGCGCATTTCGAGGATTTATCTATCATCGGTATTGCCAACATTCGCAGTATGGCGAAAGTTGTCAGCAAACTGATGAATCAAATCGAGATCAAAGTCCGAAGGGTAAGAAAGTTGGCATTCCTCTTGTTCTAGATCGACTTCGCGCTTGGCGATCCGAAGTTCGCGTTTTTCATCGTCCGTCAGTCGCCTTTTCGATTCACCGCGTCGAATGAACGCTTCGCCACGGTTGTTCTCTACAACTTTGTCGCGTCGGTACTGGACGCGGACAAGAAGAACAAAGTCTTCCTCGCCTTGCGTGTTCCGGATCGGTACGTGCTTCGACTCATAACGAGCGTCTGGACAGTAAACGTCCCCAGCCCGTTCGAGTTCATTGAGATGTTTCAAGCCAGCACGGAGGCATCCAGAAAACTTGCCGTCGTCCTCGATTCCAATGCCAATCAGGCCACCCTCAGGCGGGCTGTTGGAGAGAATGGAAAGATAGTTGCCGATGTTCTTGAGCGCTGACGCTGACGGTCTTTCGTTCGAAACGCCGGTCTTCACCAGCCAAGCGCTCAAGCAGGGCTTGATCTGCCGTCGCGTAGAGAACGTCTATCGGTATGAGTTCGGTCTTTCGAACGAACGGAAGCTCGTGTTGTTCGGGCGGACGGTCGTTCATTTAGGGAACGATACCACCTTCCGCAATCGATAAAAAGTTTCGAACCAGCCCAAAAGCCCTTGATTCTACAGCATTTTTTGGTCCGGTTTGTTTCGAATGGCTCGAATCGCTGACCTCCGACGCGCGGGTTTCTTCCGGCCCGATAGACGGCGCCCCTCTCGGCTGGGTTACACGCCCAGGATGTGGATCGACAGGGCGGCCGCTTCGTTGCGGACCATGCCGCCGCCGTTCTCTGTGAGTCCGATCTTCGGATTGGAGACCTGGCGCTTTCCGGCTTCGCCGCGCAATTGCCAGAAGACTTCGCAGATCTGCGCCACTCCCGTCGCTCCGACCGGATGGCCCTTGGCGAGCAGGCCGCCGGAGGTGTTCACCGGTATGCGTCCGTTGATCTCGGTGACGCCCTCGTCGATAAGCCTGCCGCCCTCGCCCGGCTTGCACAAACCTAACTCTTCGTAGGTCATCAGCTCGGCCGGCGCAGAGGCGTCATGCAGTTCGATGACGTTCAGGTCTTTGGGGCCGACGCCGGCCCGTTCGTAAGCCAGCTTCGCCGTGCGCGTCACGACGCCAGGCTCGTCGGCATTGTGATCGGTTCCCGAGGCCAGCACGGAGGCCATCACTCTGACCGGCTTGGCGCTGAAGCGGGGCGCTATCGAGGACGCGCATAGAATCGTCGCCGCTGCGCCGTCGCCGATCGGCGAGCACATCAGGCGCGTGAGCGGCTCGGCGACCACCGGAGAACTCAGAATGTCCTCCAGCGTGTAGACCTCCTGGTATTGCGCGTGCGGATTGAGACTGCCGTTGCGATGGTTCTTGACCGCGATCCGCGCGAACTGTTCCTTGGTCGTGCCGTATCGGTTCATGTGAGCGCGCGCCCCGGCGGCATAAAAGTCCATGAACATCGAGCGCGACTCGCCCGCGCCGCCGGCGGCCGGCTTGGGTTGCTCACCGCGAGCCGCTCGCTCGGCGCGCAGCTTCTCCTGCTGCGCGTTCATCTGCGCGACGATCTGTTGCATCAACTCGACGTCGACCGCCGAGCCGATCGCGGCGAAAGATTTCCGCTTGTCGACGTGGTACAGCTTCTCCATCCCGAGCGCGAGCACTACGTCGTACATTCCCGATGCGACGTAGAGCCATGCGATATGAAACGCGGTCGCGGAGCTGGCGCACGCATTCTCGCAGTTGATGATCGGGATGCCGCCGAAGCCCATCTCGCGCAGGACGACCTGTCCGCGGATACACTCCTGCCCGGTGATCAGGCCGGCCATCGCGTTGCCGACCACCGCCGCCTGAATGCCGGGCAGCTCGACTCCCGCGTTGCCCATCGCGTTCTGCACCGCGTCACGGGCCAGGATCTTCATGCTCGTGTCGATGTATTTACCGAACTTGACCATTCCGGCGCCGATTATCGATACTTCTCGCATCGTGGGTTCTCCTTGAGTCGGATAGCGGCAGGCCCGTCAATCGAACCATACCCCGCTCTCGTCCTGACAGGCAAGCGCGCCGCCGGGTGCGTGCGCTGATGCGGCAGCCGGTCGCCCGCCTCGCGAGGAGCTACGCGCTGGAAACCGTCGGGCTTGCGATGTCGCCTTGGTACCCGCGTCGCGCCAGGTAGCGGGCGGGGAAACGACTGTTGAAGACGAATCCGAGAATCAACAACGCCATCGGCAGCGCAAGTCCGGGTACCAGCTTGCCGAAGTTGCCGCCGATGATGACACCTGTCACAGCGAAGCCGACGTTGACGGTTAGTAATCCGCACCAGAAAAGGGTCATCACCAGGTTGAGCCGCCTGAAGATCGGATTATCCCAAAACTCGGGCGGCGTGGTTTCGCGGGCGTAGGCGGCGGTGAACGGATGGCCGATCACGACCGAGCTCCACACGGCTACCGCGAAGCATGACCAGATGACCACTACGTTGTAGATCGGGAACACGGTCGATTGCAGGCCGAGCATCAGGACTGAGGCGATCACGAAGAAGGTCAGCGTGGTCCAATCCATCAATTTGATCGAGCTGCCGCGGCGCATCAGCACGGCCAGGTATACCAGACAGAGGATTAACCCGCCGCCGGTCGCCACGCTCCAGTGATTGGTGGCGGAAGCAGGGCCGTAGAGGATCCAGGGCAGGAACGCCATCAGGCCGATTGCAACGCCCGTAAGTTTTTTCTGTTCCGCCACGCGCGCGCCCTCCTTCACCGACAATCGCGCCGAACCCCTGGCGCCGCGTACTTTCCCGGAATTTCCATTTTGACCCGTGATTCAGACTCGCATGAGCGCCAGACCGTCTGCAAACGCAGAGTTCAAGCCGGGGTTGAGTCCAAGGTGACATCCACTGCGACGCGGCGGGCCAGTTCTGCCTCACCTTGGCGCCGAGGCTAATCACACTCGGCCACAGCTTCGGACGATTAGGTATGAATCATATTATCGCGAATGAACCGTACGCATTAGTAGGTCATATGGGTGATCTGCTCGAATGGAATTATACTAATACGCTGCTGTCCGGGTATGTTTAGCCTTGCAATTCGCCGGCTCTAGAGCGATTTATAGCCGAGCGAGGGGGCGCCAGCCAGGCGAGACGGTTATTAGGCCGCCGTCTCAGGGTTCAGGCAGGAGGACTCTGGTAGCGCCCCCTCTTTTAACTCCGATCCCCGATCACGACTGAGTTCGCGCGCATCCTCGGATGATGAGATGGATGCAACCCGGAGCCCGCGGCTCAATGAGTTTCAGTCGTCGTCAGATTGCTGCCGCGCTGCGCCGTGCACCGGCGCCCATCGCCGCTTTGGCCCGCTCCGTCCCGATTCCGCAGACCAGCATTTCCAGTGCCCGGTCGAGATATTCGGCCTTCGCCTGGCCCGTTTCGCCGAAGATGTCTCGGCGCAGAAGATAGCTGGTCAGGAAGTCGATCCAAAGCCGTCCCCAGGAATGAGAGTCGACTTCAGGCCGGATTTCGCCGCTGGCCTTGAACTGCTCGATCCATCGTGCGGCATCGTCGTACAGGCGGCCCAGGATGGCCTTGAAAACTTCGTCAGCGCTGGTGCCCGACAGCAACGCCTGGACTTGCAGGAAGCGCACCACCTCGCGATTCGATTCCATCAGTTCGAGCGATCGCGTCACCGCGAGCGCCAGCGCGTCGGCCAGCGGGAGTCCCTTCGGCGCCAAAGTCCCGGCTGCGAGGCCGCTGATCAATGCGCTGTCGGTCAGTATCGATTGCAGGATCTCGTGCTTGGTTTTGAAGTGGTAGTAAAGCAGCCCTTTGGTCGCATCGAGTTCGAGCGCGATATCGTCCATAGTCGCGCCGTAAAAGCCCTTGTCCGCGAAGACCTTGATGCCGGCCTTGATTATCGCCTCGCGTGTGCGCGCCTTCTGCCGAGCCCTGACCGGGCTTGATTTTGCTTTCGGCTTTTTCAACATTCCCCTCGGTACGACACATACTATGTGGTACGGATAATACGTGACGGTAGCAAAGTTGCAAGCGGTCCGGATGTAGCGCGCCTGCTGGAAATGTCATAGGAGCCGAATTGTGAGCGGCGGTCGGAATCACGCGTTCGCGATGACCCGCGCTCAAGGAACTTTCGCCGCAGTTCGCGCATATGTACAGTTACACCGACCCGCTGAACCAGCGCCCGGATCGCTTGCAACGCCGATGCAACTGAGTAATCAGACCTGTCCGTCAACCGCCTGCCAGGGAACCTGATGAGCGACCCTGACCCATCGGAATCATGCCGCTGCTCGATCTCAAACAGGTCTCGAAAAGTTTCGCCTACGCCAAGGGCGACCTCAGCGTGCTCGAGAACATCTCGTTCACGGTCGAAGAGGGCGAATTCCTCGCCGTAGTGGGACCCTCGGGATGCGGTAAATCGACCATGCTGCGCGTGATCAACGGGATCATGCCGCCGACCACCGGACAAGTTCTCTACAATGGACGCCAGATCGACGGGATCAATCTCGAGTGCGCGATCGTCTTCCAGTCCTTCGCCCTGCTGCCGTGGCTGACGGTCAAGGGCAATATCGAGATGGGACTCGAAGCGCGGGGCATCAGCCCCGCGGAGTGCGAAAAACGCTGCGGCATCTATATCGACAAGGTGGGACTCGACGGTTTTGAGGAGGCCTATCCGCGCGAGCTGTCGGGCGGGATGAAGCAGCGCGTCGGCCTGGCCCGCGCATTGGCGGTCGAACCCAAGGTGCTCCTGATGGACGAGCCGTTCTCGTCGGTCGACGCCCTGACCGCGATTACGCTCCGCGAAGAGTTGCTCGACCTGTGGCAGGCGCCCGGCACCAGTGTGAAGACGGTCATCATGGTGACCCACATAATCGAGGAAGCGGTCGAGCTGGCCGACCGAATCCTGGTGATGGCGACCTCGCCGGGGCGCGTGGTCGGCGATCTGAAAGTCGAGCTCCCGCGTCCCCGCGACAAGCGCGCCGAGCCGTTCAACGCGCTCTCCGACAAGGTCTTCTCGCTGATCGAGGAGCGCTCCTGATGACCGCCGGGATCAACCCGATTCCCGATTGCAATCTGATGTGGGTCTTCGGCCTGCTCGAGACGCTGGAAGATCGCGGCGGCCGCGAAGACGGCTACAAGATCGCGCGCGACCTGGCCTTCAAGTTCAGCGACCTGCTCAAGGTGATGAAGGCGGCGGAAATCTTAGGATTGGTCTCGACGCCCTCCGGCGACGTGGTGCTGGAGCCGCTCGGCAAACAGTTCCTGGCGGTGGACATCAACCAGCGCAAGCTGATGCTGCGCGAGCAGCTCAGGAAGCACGGCCTCTTCAACTATTTCGTTCGCCTGCTGCGCGGGCAGGAGAGCCGATCGCTCTCCAAGGAAGTGGTTCTGGAGCATCTCGCGATCCTCCTGCCCGCCGAAAGGCCCGAGCGCACCTTCGCGACGCTCGTCAACTGGGGGCGCTTTGCCGAACTGTTCGGCTACAATAAGGACGAGGACCGCTTCTACCTTGATCACGAATAAAGACGCTCACGAATAGCGGCGCCGGCCTGGAACAAAATCAGATAACCAGAATCATATTAGGAGGATCGGAAAATGGCTGTCGAAAGCGAGAAGGTCGTGAACGATTTCTGCAAATCCTGGCAACGCCGCAATCTCGACGAAATCATGGGCTTCTTCACCGAGGACGCCGTCTACCACAATATCCCGATGCCGCCGGCCAAGGGCAAAGACGCGATCCGCGCCACGATCAGCTCGTTCCTGCCGATGGCGAGCGCGGTCGAGTTCAAGATTCTCAAGAGCCTCGCGGCGGGCAACGTCGTGATGAACGAGCGGGTCGATATCTTCCAGATGGGCCCCAAGCGTATCGAGCTGCCGGTGGCCGGCGTGTTCGAAGTGAATGGCGGCAAGATCGCCGCCTGGCGCGACTACTTCGATCTCGCGATGTGGACCAAACAGATGCAGTAGGCTGCGCGAGCCTTACGGGTTGCGATGGCATCGCCGGTCACTCACGCCATCATCGGCACCGCCGGCCATATCGATCATGGCAAGACCGCGCTGATCAAGGCGCTCACCGGTCAGGACACCGACCGGCTCAAAGAGGAAAAAGAGCGCGGCATCTCGATCGATCTCGGCTTCGCCTATTTCACGCTGCCCGACGGCACGCGCGCCGGCGTGGTGGACGTTCCCGGCCACGAACGTTTCATCCGCAACATGCTGGCCGGCGCACACGGAATCGATCTGGTGCTCTTCACGATCGCGGCCGACGACGGCGTGATGCCGCAGAGCGAGGAGCATCTCGACATCCTGCATCTGCTGGCCGCGGCGCGCGGAGTTTTCGTGATCACCAAGACCGATCTGACCGACGCCGCCCGGCTCGATGAGGTCACGGAGGAGATCGAGCTGCTGGCCGATGGAACCCGGATGGCCGGCGCGCCGATTGTGCGGGTCTCGTCAACCACCGGCGCGGGACTTGACGATCTGCGCGCCGAGATCGCGCGCCGGCTCGACGGATTCGAGGCGCGCCGCGCCACCGGAATTTTTCGCCTCCCGCTCGATCGTGCCTTCGTGATCAAAGGCCGTGGCACCGTCGTCACCGGCACGGCGCTCGGCGCCGAGGTGAACGTCGGCGACCGCCTGCGCGTGCTCCCCGGCGGCGGCGAGGTGCGCGTCCGCTCGATTCAGGTCCACGGCGAAACCGTCGAACGGGCCGGGCGATGCCAGCGCGTCGCGCTCAACCTGACCGGGACTGAACGAATCGATCTCGAGCGCGGCTGCGTACTGGCCGACTGGAAACTGGAGCTCACGACCTCGCGCCTGGATGTCGCCCTCGAATTGCGGCCGGCTGCGAAGCGCTCGCTCAGGAACAACGGCCGCGTCCGGTTTTTTATCGGCACCAGCGAGACTATCGGCCGCGCGATCCTGCTCGATCCCATCGGCGAGATCGCGCCGAAGCATAGCGGCCTGGCGCAGTTGGTGCTCAAGGAGCCGATCGTCGCGCTGTGCGGCGATCGATTCGTGATCCGCGATGAGACCAACCTGCGCACGCTGGGCGGCGGCGTCGTTCTCAACCCGGCCGGCAGGCGCGTGCGCAAACCGCTCGAAGCTTACGTCGAAAAGCTCAACGTTCTGCGCACGTCATCGGGCGCCGCTGCGATCGCAATCGAAGCGTTGCTCGGCCTGCAAGAGAATTTCGCGATCACCGCGCCCCATTTAGCCCAGCTTCTCAACACGCCCGAGCCTGAGGTCGCGGACGCGATCGGAGATTCGCGTTTCGTGAAGCTGGCGCTCGGCGACGAAGCGGGTTTCACGACCCGGCTGCGATGGGACGAATTGAAACGCTTCATGCTCGACGCGCTCGCCGCCTATCATCGCGCGCATCCGCTCGACCCGGGAATGGAGATGGAGGCGATGCGCGAGCGGCTGCCGTACGAGATCGCCGCGCGCGACTTTCGCGCCGTGGTCGATCGCGTGAGCCTAGAGTCGGAGATCGTGCGCGAGGAAAGCACGCTGCGCCTCAAGTCGCATCGCGTACAGCTCGGCGGAAGCGAGGGCGCGCTCGGCGCCCGAATTGAGCAGGTTCTGCGAGAGGCAGGCTTTCAGCCGCCTGACGTGAAGCAATTGGGCGAGGCGCTGAAGTTGGCTCCATCCGACACGGCACGGCTCAAGACCCTGCTCGCGACGCTGGAGCGGCAGGGACGGCTGGTGAAAGTCGCGAGCGATCTCTATTTCGATTGCGGAGCGCTGGAATCCGCGCGCGCGCGATTGATCGAGCATCTGCGCACCAATCCCGAGATCACCGCGGCGAAGTATCGCGACCTGCTCGGCGCCTCGCGCCGCTTCGCGATCGCGCTGCTCGACTATTTCGACCACACCGGCGTCAGCACCCGCGTCGGCGACGCCCGCCGCCTGCGCACCAAACCCGTCTAGAGTCCCGAGTTGGAGACGCGTTGAGGATCTCTGAACCCTCTCCCACAATCTGGAGAGCGTTGCGTAACTGGAGTGGCGCAGATCAGTGGAGTGAGATTCCTCGCTTTGCTCGGAATGACGTTGAAAAAACGCATGACAAACGGCTGTCATTCCGAGCGTAAGCGAGGAATCTATCGCGTGCAGCGCGCCCACCGACTCGCGCCTTTCGCCGGTTGTGCAAAGCTCTCCACAATCTGTGAGAGGGTTGTGGGTGAGGCCCTACAGAGAATTTTCAGATATTACTTTCTGTCTGACCCTCACCCAAACCCTCTCCCGGCTAGCGGGAGAGGGCTTACAAACAGGGCGAGTTTGTGCGGAAGTCTCCAACTCGGGAAGCTATAGACTTCTCTCAAGAGGAAATCATATGGCCGTTCTTCCGTATAAAGACCCCGCGTTGAGCATTGACGCGCGCGTCGAGGATCTGCTGCCTCGCATGACGCTCGACGAAAAGCTGGCCCAGCTTGGCGGAGTGTGGAGTCGTCCGCTGCTAAAAGGCGATCCGATCGACGGCGTTCAGATCGATAGCGAGCGCGCGTCCGAGATCCTCAAGCACGGCATCGGCCACATTTCGCGTCACGCTGCGCTGATGAGCCCGACTCAATCCGCACTCACCATGAACGCGATTCAGCGGTTCCTGGTCGAACGCACGCGCCTCGGCGTGCCGGCGATATTCCACGAGGAAAGTTGCGCCGGCTATCTCGCGCAGGATGCGTCGTGCTTTCCGGTTCCGCTCGCGCTCGCCGCGACCTTCGCGCCCGAGCTGATCGAGCGGATGGGCGCCGTCATTCGCCGTCAGATGCTCGCGGTCGGCGCGCGCCACACGCTCGCGCCGGTCGCCGACGTCGCTCGCGACGCGCGATGGGGCCGATGCGAGGAAACCTTCGGCGAGGACACGTATCTGGTCGCGCGGATGGCGGTCGCCTACGTCAAGGGCGTGCAGGGCGGCGCGTTAACGGCCGGCGTGATCTGTACCGGGAAACACTTCGCCGGCTACAGCAGCTCCGAAGGCGGACTCAACTGGGCGCCCTCGCATATTCCGCCCCGCGAGTTGCTGGACACCTTTATTCCGCCGTTCGCCGCGATGATCGCCGAGGCCAATTTGCGCTCGATCATGAACGCCTACCAGGAGATCGACGGCGTTCCGTGCGGCGCATCGCACTTTCTGCTGAGCGACCTGCTTCGCGGCCAGCTCGGCTTTGCCGGTACGGTAGTAACTGACTATTATACGATTCCGTCACTGCATAATTATCATAATATCGCTGCCGATCGCCGGGAAGCCGCCAGGCTCGGCCTCGAGGCCGGACTAGATGTGGAACTGCCGCAGCTCGACGTGTTCGGCGAGCCCCTGAAGGAAGCGGTCGAAGGCGGAGAAGTGACTATCGAGCTGGTGGACCGCGCCGTCCGGCGCGTCCTGCGGGCGAAGTATGAGCTTGGCCTGTTCGAGAATCCCTACGTCGACGCCGGCGCAGCTCCTGCGCTATTCGACGCGCCCGGCGATCGTGCGCTGGCGCGCGAGATTGCGTGCAAGTCGATCGTGCTGCTCAAGAACGAACGCGGCCTGCTGCCGCTCGATCCCGGCCTCACGCGTGTCGCGGTGATCGGGCCGACCTGCGATTCCAGGCGGCTGCTCCAGGGCGACTATCACTATCCGACTCATCACGAGATTCTGTATGGTCCGATCGCCGAGCGCGACGCGGGGCGAGTTGAAGTCGAAGCAGAAGGCCACCAGCTCGAAGGCAGCGCCGCGCCGGTGATGGAAGGCGGGGCATTGGGCTCAAGTGACCTGGCCGGCACGCTTGCGGCCGCGCGGCGGAGCCAAGCTGACTTGAGCACGCGATTTCCGCGTATGGTGACGCCACTCGACGGACTGCGCGATGCGCTTGGTTCAGGCGTGGAGATCAGAACGGCCCACGGCTGCAACGCCTTCGACGACGATCGCTCGGGCTTCGCCGAAGCTGTACAGGTCGCGCGATGGGCCGAGGTCGTGATCCTCAGCGTGGGCGGCAAGTCGGGTCTGGCGCGGGGATGCTCGAGCGGCGAGGCCAACGATCGCGCCACGCTCACGCTTCCCGGTGTGCAGGAAGAACTCGTCGCGGCGGT
>Ga0181521_10003231_pt1 | contig 19262 bp, 20 predicted proteins | sample PEATcosm2014_Bin_32_FD_119764 | JGI IMG/M metagenome (GOLD analysis project Ga0181521, IMG submission 119764) | Peatland microbial communities from MTU Mesocosm Facility, Houghton, MI, USA - PEATcosm2014_Bin02_60_metaG | ecosystem: Environmental > Terrestrial > Soil > Wetlands > Peat | place... | reverse complement strand
TCGCCGCTTTCCCCTGTGCGACCAGAGACTTCGAGACCCGATCGACCTCCGGTGCAGCGTCGCAAACTCGCCCCGAGGGTCGCTGCAGTGGGCCTGTAGGCCGGTTGACGAGAGCTCCGTTAGTCAGCCTGCGGCGCTCCCTTCTCTGGCTGACCGCCGCGACCGAAGCCGAGCGATCTCGTGAACATGTCGGTGAAGGATCCGTGCACCGTCAACTCCACGTAGCGCACCCGCTTGGCCAGGCGATCCGCGACATGGCGGCGTTCTCGCGACAGGAGAAGCTGCTCGGCCCCGCGACCCGCGGCATTTCCCACCTGCTTGTAACGTTCTCGTCCCACGTCGACCAACAGCCCGACCGTGATCGCGCTCTCCAGATCGAGATACGTGCCGAAAGCACCTGCCACGACGATGCTGTCCAGGTTCCAGGCCCCGATGCCGGCCTCCAGCAACAAGAGCTCGCTGCCGGCGCGTATCGCGCCCTTGGCGAGCTGGATCTCGTTCACGTCCGATCGGGTGAAGACGACATCGCGCCCGTGCCCAGCCCGGGCGGCGGGCACGAGCAGGCAGGTAGGGCCGCTCGCGGTCCTGCTCACGAGCGGATGGTCCTTTGCGAGTGACCCGCGCTCGTCGATGATCCCCGCTTGCAACCCTTGGGCAACGGCGTCCAGGATGCCGGAGCCGCAAATGCCGATCGGGCGTGCCCCTTCGATGGTCTGCACTTGAAAAGCGCCCTGGTGGAAGCGCACGTGCTCGATGGCGCCCGGTGCAGCCCGCATCCCGTCGTGAATATGCGCCCCCTCGAACGCCGGGCCCGACGCCGCGGAGCAGCTCCAGATCTCCCCTTTGTGGGCCAAGCTGATCTCTGTGTTCGTGCCGATGTCCAGGGCCAGCACGGTCTGGTCGGTGTCCGCCAGCCCGCTCGCCAGGAGCATCGCCACGTGGTCTGCTCCGACATAGCCGGCGATGTTCGGAGGCAGATAGAGCATCGCGCCGTCATCGAGGTGGAGGCCGACTTCCCCGGCCCGCACGAGCATCGGGTCGCTCACGCAAGCGACGTAGGGGGCCTCGCCCAACTGGCGCACCGGCAGGTCGGCCACGAAGTGGTGCATCGCGGTGTTGCCGACCACGACCGCGTCGACGATCTGGCCGCGGTGGGCACCGGTCTGCTCGCAGAGCTCCCCCACCATGCGGTTCAGCTCCTCGACCAACCTCCCGTGCAGCAGTTCCGCCGCCCCGTCGGCGGTGTTCGCGTGAGCAATACGGGTCACGACGTCTTCGCCGTAGGCGGTCTGCGGGTTCATCGCGCCGACCCTGGCCAAGGTTTCGCCGGTGGCGAGGTCGACCAGGTAGGCGGCCAACTTGGTCGTTCCGGTGTCCACCGCCAGGCCGAGCAGCTTCCCGCCGGCAGATTGCATCGAGATCAGCGCCCCGGTCCCGTCCATCTGGGTGTGAAGGGCCGCTCGTCCCCGCCAGTTCTGCGCGCGCAACTGCTTCGCGCAGGCACGGGCGCTACGCAGACTTATGGCGGTGCCTCCCCTGCCCGCCCGGGCCAGTGCCTCCTTCAACCGCGTCGTGTCGGCCCGCAAGTCGTGCCGCGAGGGCGCCTCGAGCTCGAGGTCGACCGCGACGACAGGTGGGTCCGGGATGAAGTCCACTGATTCACCCTCGAGCTGCAGACGCTGTGGCGCGCTGAGCGACTCGGACGGTATCTCCAGGCGCAGGGCGCTGCACACTTGTGCCTGGCAGGCCAACCGCCACCCATCGGCCAGCTCGGTGGAGCTCAAGAGATCCTCTTCGTCAGCAGTCTTGTCGCTTAGCTGGCCTTCGACCGTCCGCACACGACACGTGCCGCAGGTGCCCTCCCCGCCGCAAACCGAAACAAGCTCGACGCCCGCTGTCTGCGTGGCGTCGAGGACGGTCGCCCCCGCCGTCACCTGCACACGTCGGCCCACCGGTTGCAGTTCCACGTCGTAGAGCGCCCCGGAGTCGGTCTCAACCATGGCGGGAGATGTGCTCTTCTCTATAGCGGCAGGTGGCGGCCATGGAGCAGTAGTCGCATGTCTCGCCGGCGTGGGCCACCTCGGCCCCGACGCCGATCGCCATCGAGGTTGACTTCTCCGGCACCATCATGCAGCCGTCGGTCAACCGGACACCGGCCTTCGCGCCGTCCAAGAGGGCGAAGATCTGACGCTGGCCGTTGGCGACGGGCCAGCCGACAAGCCCCGGGCTCAAGGGCACGCTCGTCCGCTCTCCGGCGGCGTCGGCCTGCTCGTCCACGATCCGGCACATGGCCTGGCCCAACAGGTCGGCCGCGGCCGAGCCGAAGGCGTCGAGGCCCAAGGCGAGGGCGGGATCGTCGGTGAACAAACGGGATGCCGCCTCCTCCAGGGCAGGCCCGATGGTGCAGATGGCGAGCACCACGGCCCGGGCGGCGTGCAGGTGCTCGGCGACGAGTGGGCCCGAGAGATGGCCGGGGCCGAGTCGGAGGCGCTCGTGGCGGCGCTCTTCGACCACGAAGCTCTCGGTGACCACGACCGGGGCCAAAAGGGGCCGACCGACCGCGACTGCCTGCTCGGCGACACCGAGGGCGGACGACCGGCGCCGGCGCACCGTGGCAGGGTCGGCCCCGAGCGTCCGGAGCACCATGTCTTCATCGGGGCTAAGCGCCCAGTCCGTGATCAGTCTCAGGTGGCAAGCACCTCTTTCACGAGTCGCACGGCACTGGAGGCGTCCTCGGCGTAGCCGTCCGCCCCGATCTCGTCGGCGTAGGACTTGGTGATGGGCGCCCCGCCGACGACGATGCGCACGCGGTCCCTCAGCCCTGCCGCCTTGATCGCCTCGATGGCCACTTGCATGTTGGTCATGGTCGTGGTGAGCAACGCCGACATCGCCACGACGTCAGCACCTTGTTCGATGGCCTCGATGAACTTGTCCGCCGGGACGTCCACGCCCAGGTCGACGATCTCGTAGCCGGAGCCCTCGAGCATCATCGCCACGAGGTTCTTGCCGATGTCGTGCAGGTCCCCCTGGGTGGTGCCGATGGCAACCTTGCCGCTCGAGGCCACGCCCTCTTCGACGAGGTGGGGCTTCAGCACGGTCAGGGCGGCTGTCATGGCTCGGGCGGCCACGAGCATCTCGGGCACGAAGATCTCGCCCTCCTCGTAGAGCTGGCCCACCTGGGCCATGCCCGCGATGAGGCCCTCGCGCAGCAGCGTGCCCGCCTCGATGCCCCCTTCCAGTCCCTCGGTCACCTTGGCGACGGAAAGCTTTGCCTGCCCGTTCACTACTGCCTCGCGAAGCTCCTCGATCAACGCCATGGCGTCGTTCTCCATTCTCTCTGTGTTCGACGGGGAAACACGCGGCTCCAAGGCCAGTGGTCCCGCGATCCCTTCTGGTCCTCAATCGCCGTACTGTTCGGTCAGTTCGCTCGCCATCTGAGCCCACTGCCACAGGCGCTGAGGCTCATAGCGCACGGTGCTGATGTCCTTCATGATCACCTCGACCACGCACCCGTGCGCTTTCGCCTTGTCGAGGACGGTCTTCAGGTCGTGTTGGGCCTTGTCGAGGTTCCAGGTGGTCGCGGCGAACACGGCCGGGTTGGGCTTGTAGGAGAAGACGTAGCGGCTGCCCACGTTGGCCACGGCCTCATCGATGTTGACCCAGGGGCTCATCGACACCTTGCGCAGGTTGGGCACCTTCTCCAAGATGGCCAGCTTGCGGTGGAGGGGATCGCAGCAGCCGTAGTAGGTCAAGCCGAACCGGCTCATCCATCTCAGCTCGTACTGCAGGGAGAACTCCCAGTGCATGCGCGGGGAGACGTTTGAGAAGATCTGTGCGGCCCCGCTCCCCCAGAGGTCCGTCGCCCGCACATGGGAGGCGTCGTAGTCGGGTGGCGGCAGCTCGTCGGTGTACCCGAGGCCGCCGGAACCGATCCGGAAGTAGGCGTTGTTGAGCGTGAGCAGGTTCTGCTCCTCGAACTGGTCGAGCATGGCGCAGTAGGCGTTCACCAGCTTGTCGATGGCTTTGTGCACGAACTCGGGCCTGTCGTAGAGGTCCACCATGGCCTCCTGGACGCCCCACCACCTGATCATCTCGTCCCAGGGCGCGAACCAGAAGCAGAACCCGTTTGCACCCAGCTTCTTGACCTCGACGACGCCGTCCATGATCTCCGCCAGCTGCTCGTACTGCTCCTCGGAGGCCGCCGTGTCATGGGTCACGACCGGGACCTTGATCTTCTCGAGGTCGTCCTCGTCTCGTATCTGGATTTTGAAGCGACGCGAGACAACCGAGTTCGCCTCGTCGGTGACGACAATGTCGACGTCCTCGCCGATGCCGAACGCCGTATTATGCACGACCAACGGGGACCACACCACCGGTTCCACGACCATGTCCGCCCGCATGTGCTCCCATTGATAAAGAAGCTTGCGCATTTCCCATTCGTGGTAGCGGGCCCATTCGCCGGTCGTCTGGAGGCGCAACTCGTCCTCGAGCTCCATCTCGTGCCATGGGACCTCATCGATCCAGACCATCGGCTTGACATGCTTGAGCCCGTTCATGGCACGCCAGCTGGAGGCGGTCTCGCCGTGCCCCGGCAGCGCCGCAACGGCTGCCAGCCGCTCGCCCAAGCCACGCAGGAGTTTCTTGTCGGCTTCGCTGACCTCGGCGTGGGTACCCGTCCCGGTCCCCTTTCGTGACGGATCTACCAGCCAGTTTCTCTCTTCCATCGAAACTCGCCCCAATCCATGGGCTGGAAACGAAACTTTTGCGACCTTACCAGATCCCCTCCCAGCGTCAGAAATCGTTATCTCAGACATGACAGCCGGCACCGGAGAGCCGGGCCTCGGCCCCTGGAGAGCACCCGAACGAGCGCGACCCAGACCGTCCTGCACAACCGACTGGTGCCACCTGGACCCGGGCGGTGCTCCTTACTACGGCGCGTTCCCACGACTCGTCACGCTGACGTGTCGGCTTGGCACCGCGGCCGGACGTTCCCGGTTGTGATCAGATACCCAGCGGAACCATGAACGGGGAAAGGGACGAAATCGTGCGAGACAACAACAACGGTTTCAAGGGACGCAAGGTCTTGGTCACGGGTGGAGCTCGTGGCATCGGTTATGCCATCGCCAGGGCCGCCGCCAGGGCCGGCGCGGCCGTGGCGCTCCTCGACCTCGAGCAGGCGAGCCTCGACGAGGCCGCCGCGAAGTTGCACGGTGAGGTGCCCAGCGCCGAGGTGCTGACAGAGATCTGCGACGTCTCCTCTTACGGGCAGGTGCTATCCGCCGAAAAGGCTTTGAAGGCTCGCTGGGGTCGCGCCGACACGCTTGTGAACAACGCCGGCATCGCCCACCACGAACCCGCCGAGACAATGAGCGTGTCCGAATGGGACCGGATGATTGCCATAAACCTGTCCGGAGTCTTCTACTGCAGCCAGGCCTTCGGGGCCCCGATGATCGCGGCCGGCTCGGGCACAATCGTCAACATCGCCTCGATGTCGGGGCTCATCGTGAACCGCCCCCAACCGCAGGTGGCCTACAACGTCGCCAAGGCGGGAGTGATCATGCTGACGAAGTCCCTCGCCGCGGAGTGGGCGCCTCACGGCGTCCGGGTGAACGCCGTGGCTCCCGGCTATACGCGAACCGACCTCATCGAGCACCTGGTCGACACCGACATGTGCCGCGACTACTGGATCGGGGGTACCCCGCTCGGGCGAATGGGCTCGACCGACGAGATAGCGAACTCGGTTCTCTTCCTTGCCTCGGATGCCGCGAGCTTCGTGACAGGAGAGACCCTCGTGGTCGACGGCGGCTACACGCTCTGGTAGTACCCTCTCGCGTAAACACGGTGACGCGAGTGCTCGTCACTGGGTGACACGCGACTCCTTCAGCCGGAGCGACAGTGGTGGCCCGGGTACGGGCAGGGACCTTAGGCGTCGTCCTCGAATAGAGCTCGAAGGAGACGCGCCTTTGGTCACGCCGGGCAGGGGGGCCCACCCGCCGGTGCTCGATGTGAGCTATCGCACTCGGCGCCCGGCCCAGGTTGCGCGCCCGCGACGTCGTGGTGGTGCACGGCCAGGCAAACGGGATCGGGGCAGACGAGGATTCGGCCCCGCTTTCTGGCCACCGCCTTGTAGGCGGGGCACTGTGAGGAGGTACCGCGTTCGTCGGTGAGCGCGGCGGCGATCCCGGCCTCCTCGAGCCGATAGCGGAGGACTCTAGTGGTGGGGACCACAAGCCAGCGATGCAGGCAGCGGTTGTGCACCGCGCCGGTCTGTCGTACTTAGCCCGCCGACATCCCCACAACAGGCGAGTCGGTGGGAGGGAGTGCTCCGCGCACCACGATTCCCAACAGGTCGCACCCAGCCTGGCAGGCCGCGACCGCTGCGCCCTCAAGCAGCGAAGACGTATGCCCGGCCCGCGTCACTGGCGTGGTTCGGCGCGCCCACAACGGCGGTCGCACCCGAAAGGGCCACTGCGTAGCCCAACCAGTCGCTGGCGACCGTGTCGGGGCCGTCCACTTCCTCCACCTGCTTCCAGCCCGTTGCCGTCTTGGTGAACACGTATGCCCGGCCCGCATCACTGGCGTGGTTCTGCGCGCCCGCGACGACGGTAGTGCCCGACACGGCCACCGAATCGCCGAAGAAATCTCCGGCGACGGTGTCCGAGCCCTTGAGCTCGGCCACCTGTCTCCAGTGGCCCTTCGCCTTTTCGAACACGTAGACCCGGCCGGCATCTCTGCTGTGGCCCCACGCGCCAATCACGGCGGTCGTGCCCGAGATGGCCACGGAGTCGCCGAAGAAATCTCCGGCAACGGTGTCGGCGCCCTCGAGCTCGGCCGTCGGTGTCCAGTAGCGCCCGGTCTTCTCGAACACGTAGGCCAGGCCGCCATCATCGGCGTGGCCCTGCGCACCGACCACGGCCGTCATGCCCGAGACGGCCACCGACCAGCCGAACTCGTCGCCGACGACAGTACGTGAGCCTTGTAGCTCGCCCGTCTCGTGCCAGTCACCGGCCGTATCGGTGAACACGTACGCCTGCCCGGCATAGTCGCCGTGGCCGCTCGCACCCACGACGGCCGTCATGCCCGAGACGGCCACCGAAGCACCGAAGCCGTCGTTGACAACGGTCCCCGTGCCCTTCAGGACGGCGACTTGCGCCCAACCTGCCGCCGTCTCCCCGAAAACGTAAGCCCGTCCGGCATCCTTTGCCCGGGAGGGCGCGCCGACCACGATCGTGTCCCCCGCGATCGCGACTGACCAGCCGAAGTCGTCGCCGGCGACGGTGTCGCCGCCCTCGACCTCGCCGACCTGGCTCCAGCCGGCTTGGTTCCTCCCGAACAAGTACGCCCGGCCCGCATCGTGGGCGTGGCCTTCCGCACCTACGACGGCGGTCGTGCCCGAGATGGCCACGGAGTCGCCGAAAAAATCGTCCCCAGCGGTGTCGGAGCCTTTCAGCTCCGACAGCCGCTGTCCGACCGCCCTAGCTCCAGGCGTTCTCAGGGTGGCTGCGGAGGTGCTAGCGACCCCGAGACGCATGACTAAGCCGGCGATGACCGACAGTGCCACCAGACAAACGCATCGGGACAGGAGCTTTGCCATTTGGCGTAGCAACCGGGAGGCCGAGCTCAGAGCTTCAAGACCGCACGGAGATTGCGGATCCCCTGTGCGATCCGTTGTTCGTTCTCGATGAGGGCAAATCGGATATACCCCTCGCCCCCGGGCCCGAATCCGTGCCCCGGCGAGGTCGCAACTTTTCCTTCTGAAACAAGGAACTTCGCGAAACCGAGCGAGCCCATCTCCCGGTAAGGCTCTGGAATCCTCGCCCAGACGAACATCGTGCCCTTTGGCTTAGGCACATCCCAGCCGAGGCGGGCGAGCCCTTCGCAGAGGGCGTCGCGGCGACCTTGGTAGATCTCGTTCACCACCTTGGGGTAGTCCGGCGCCTCGTTCATTGCCACGATCGCCGCGATCTGGATCGGCTGGAAGGTGCCGTAGTCGAGGTAGCTCTTGAGCTTGGTGAGGCCTTGCACGATCTCGGCGTTGCCGACGAGGAACGCCACTCGCCATCCCGCCATCGAGAATGACTTCGTCAGGGTGTAAAGCTCCACTGCCACCTCCGACGCGCCTTCGACCTCGAGGATCGAAGGTGGCCGGTACCCGTCGAAGGCCGTGTCCGAATAAGCGAAATCGTGCACCAGGAGCACGCCTCGCTCGCGGGCGAACTCGACGAGCCTCGTCATGGTGGCTAGGTCTATGCACGCCGTGGTCGGGTTGTGCGGGAAAGAGAGGATCACGACCCGCGGCCTGGGCCAGGCCGACTCCCAAGCCTCGACAAGGTTGACAAAGAACGTCTCTCCGGCATCTACCTCGTCGTTGCCCAGACCCTCTAGCCTCACCATCCGGACATCGGCGCCGGCAAAGAGCGGCGCGTACAGGTGGATCGGGTACGAGGGCGACGGAACCAGCGCCGCGTCACCTGGGCCCACGACGACCCACATGAGGTGCGAGAGGCCCTCCTTGGCCCCGATGGTGGTGACGACTTCGCGGTCGGGGTCCAGTTGCACCCCGAAACGTCGCAGGTAGAGGTCCGAGATGGCCTGGCGGAGCTTGGGAATCCCGCGGCTCGCCGAGTAGCGGTGGTTGCGCGGGTTGTGAACGGCCTCGGCCAGTTTCTCCACTGCCACGTCAGGCGAGGGAATGTCTGGGTTCCCGAAGCCCAGGTCGATGACGTCGTCGCCGGCGCGGCGCGCCTGCAGCTTCAGCTGGTCAATCTGCGCGAAAACGTACGGAGGAAGTCCCTGAATCCTGCGAAGCTCCATCGTCCGACGTTAGCCCGTGCTCTCCGCGGTCTTGCAAGCCCGCCAGCCACAAGGCTTCGGTGACCAGATCGATCGAGCGCGGCCAACCCCAGATCGCCCACGTGGCTCCGGCGGCATGCAGGCCCAAGAGATGCTCAGCCGCCGCGCCCGCCTCGGCCGGGAACGGGCCGGCCCAGGTCGCCGGCCCCAGAGCCGACTCGGCCTCGAGCCGCTCCAGACCGACGTCCCACAGGTTGACCGCTGCGCCGGCGGCACGCGCGACCGCGAGCGTCGCGGGAGCGCTCGCCCCGACCCAGCATTCGATGCCGCGACCGGTGAGCTCGGCGAGGATGGCGGCCAGTGAGGCGCGCCGGTCTCGAAGCGCCGGCCACGCGATGCCGTAGGCACTGTTCTCCGAGGCGCTCTTGGCATCCCCGATTCCGAGCGCCGCCACGATCCGGTGGCGGCTCAGCTCGTCGAGCGATGCGAACGACTCGGAGATGAGCCCGTCCGGCAGGAGTCCCACACGCGCAACGAGCGATCCAATCCTGACGCGCTGTGTCGTTGCCGCGACGGCAGCCAACACGGGATACATCGACAGAGCGGGCCGTGACTTCGACGCGCCCGGCCAGAGGTGATCGAAGACGAACACGCCGTCGATCCCCGCCTCCTCGGCTGCGCGTGCAAAGGCAAGCGCCGGCGTGGCGGTCGGCTCGAACGTCGGGAGAGTGACACCGACCTTCACGCCATCAGGCCTCGCCGAGCCGCAGGCGCTCCCGGTTCACGGCGCCGACTCGACCCGCGCCTTCAGGTCCCGGATCGCAGCGTGGATTATGTTGCCCTCGGCCCGTCGCTTGATGAAGCCAGGCAGTGGCACGCGCAGCTCGACGGCCAGCTGATAGGTGACTTCCGTCCCGCCTTCCGGCGCGGGCTGGAAGCGGTAGATGCCGTCGAGCCGGCTCGTGAGATCACCCTCCCGCTGGACCCAGCGAAGCTCCGTCGGCGCCTGCGAGTAGTCGTAGGCGAGGGTGTAACTGGTGCTGCGCCCGAAGGCAGCGGCACGGAACGAGACAAGGGAGGGCCGCCCCTCTTTATCCCACTCATGGACGTGAACCTCCTTCAGATCGGCGACCCATTCCGGATACCGCTCGATGTCGGCTACGACCTCGAAGCATCGCGCCGGGGAGCCGTCGACGACCATCCGCTCAATGGTCTGATCGGCCACACGTCCTCCTTTCTCCCCTAGTGGTCTCCAGCCTCGCATCTCCTCGGGCTCTCGGCCAGCATTCGCCCACTCTCCGTGCGAACCAGCCCTCAACCCCCATCAGAACACCAACGGGCGCGGTCAGCCACCCATCTCCACCAGGTGAGAGTGCAACATCCGGGCGAGCTTGTCGTGGTCGAACTCGGTGACAGCCCGGCGGCGCGCCTCGGTGCCCAGGCGTTCTCGAAGGTCCGGATCGTCCAGCAGGCTCGCCAACGCGGCCGCGACCGCGGTCGTGTCGCCTGGGCGGTCGACGACAAGTCCGGTCTGTCCGTCGACGACAGCTTCGTACGAGCCGCCACTCCGCCCGGCGAGCTGGGCCACGCCAGCGGCGGCAGCCTCGAGAAAGACGATCCCGAATCCCTCCTGCTCGAGCCCGAACCAACGGTCACGACAGCACATCGCCCAGATGTCGGCCGCGGCGTCCAGCCGCGGCAGGTCGTCGTCGGCCACCCGACCGAGGAAACGCGCCGGCGTGCCACAACGCCTCGCGAGGAGCTCCAGGCGTCGGCGGTCCCGGCCCGATCCGCCGATCGCGAGCGTCAGGTCGGGTCGCGCGCGGCTGAGTCGACCGACCGCCTCGATCAGCACATCCATGCCTTTGCGGGGAACAAGCCGGCTCACGCTCACCACGAGCCTGCCTTCGGTGGGCAGGCCCAGCCGCCGCCGCACCGCCGCGCGCTCGTCAGCACCGAGCGGCTGGAAGCGCTCGTGGTCGACCCCGGGAGGTACGACGACAAAACGGGGCTTACGGGACCCTGCAACGCGCGCCGCCTCCGCGGCGGGATAGCCGCCCGCCGCGATCGCGAGCGACGCCCCGGACAGCACAGACCGAAGGAGCTGGCGCGAGACCGGCAGCCGGGCGGGAACCGTCACTTCCGCGCCGTGGAGAACCACTCCAAAGGGGACCTGGAGGCGGCTGCCGAGGAGACCGAGCGGGAGCGCCGGATCGAACAACACGAGACCGCCGCCCGTCGCCTGCACCAGCTGCCGCACGTTGCGCAGCAGCCCAGGTGTTGGTACCAGCACCGGCAACCGCGATCTCTCGATGCGGAACTGCTGACGCTGGTCGAACGCGGCGGCGCCGCGGTACGCGGTCGTGAGAACCGTGAGCTCTTCTGGGGGCAACCGGCGGAACAGCTCGTAGAGGTACGACTGGATCCCGCCGATCTTGGGCGGGAAATCGTTGGTGACGAGCATGTAGCCCATCAGCTCGACACCTCGGGCGCCGCGGGCCGGTGACGGCTCAGATCACCCGACGCGGCGACGAAAACGGAGCTCGGGCACCAGGCCAGCCCGCTGGAGCATGCGGACGGCACGAGCTTCGGCGACATCGACGACAATCCCACCGGCAGCCGTGGAACCGAGCACGAAGGTGACGATGCAGTCCTCGCACGCAGAGGTTCCATGCAGCACACAGTCATCGCAGCTTATGGACACGCTCTCGGTCGGCACTGCTCCTCCTTTGGATCCTGTTCACTCGCGACGCTGGCCTGCCGTCCAGCCTTGAGGCAGGCGGCTGGTCGAGGACCACAGGAGAGATGATGCCGGAAGGATGTATCAGGCTCGTCAGGCTACCGGTGATCACCGGCGCATTCCGGCTACGTTCACCTGTGTGGTCTCCGACCGGCTTCGGGCGATCTGGAACCTGCACATGCCCGAGACCCGCGAGCTCGCGGGCTTGCACGAGTTCGACGGCCAGGTCCAGGACCTCTCGCCGACCGGAGTGGAGGCTCTTCTCGCACCGCTCGGACGCGGCGTGCCTGAGCCGAACGCGCATGACGAAGCCCACCTGTCCGCTGCCGAGGCCGGAGCGCTAGCCTCGTTCTCGCTGGCCGAGATCCACAGGTGGAACCCGTTCGTACACCTGGCGAATCTCGACCTGGCTTGCTACGACCGCGAGTACGCGCCCGCACAAGACCGATCGGTGGCCAAGGCGGCTCACCTGAGCAAGTGGCCAGACGCCATCGACGGTGCCATCGAGTCGCTCGACTCGGTGCCCGCGCCTGTGGCGACTTCTCTTCTGCCGGCGGCTCGCGGCTTGGGCGAGAGCCTCGGCGCGGCGGCCGCCGATCCGGCCGATCTCGAGCGCGCCAGGCGCGGTCTCGACAGGCTGATCGCCCATCTCGAAGACGCGGGGGCGAAGGGCTCGCCCGACGCCAGCCTCGGATCTCACAAGCTCGCCCGACTGCTCGGCGATCCTGAGGCGATGACTGTGGACCTCGGCCGGCTCGAAGAGGTCGCGGACGCGGAAAGGACGCGCCTAAAAGAGAACCTCGTCCACGACTGCGATCGGCTGCGATCCGGGCTCCGCCCTGCAGAGGTCGTCCGGGAACTTCTCAGTGACCATCCCGACGACGAGGGCATTTTCCGCGCGGCGCGTGACCTTGTCGATGAGCTGACCACCTTCACGACCGAACGCGGTCTTCTGCCTGAGCTCGGGGGCAGCTGTCGTGTCGGCCCCGCCCCGTCATCGAGGCGGTACGCGGTGGCGATGATGTCCTGGACGGGCGCCTACGAGACCGAAACGCCTGCGTGCTTCCACGTGAACCCACCGGATCCCTCGTGGGATGACGAGACCAAACAAAGGTGGCGTTCGCTCTTCAGCGCCACGACCCTGCCAGCGCTCACGGCGCACGAAGTGACCCCGGGGCACTTTGCCCACGGACGGATGATCAGGCTCACCGCCCGCGGGGACGTCCGCCGGTCACTGACCTCACTCGGGTTCGTCGAGGGCTGGGCTCACTATGCCGAGGAGCTTCTCGTAGAAGAGGGCTTCCGTGAACACGACCCCCGTTTCGCCATCGGGGTCTGGATCGAGGCTCTCGTCCGGGTGACTCGTCTGGCTGCCTCGCTCGGGATCCACCGCGGGACCATCACGGTGCAGGACGCGGCGGCATGGTTCCGCGAAGATGCCTTTCTGGAAGCACCCGCGGCCCAGTCCGAGGCGAACCGAGCCACGTTCGATCCCACCTATGGCCGCTACACCTGGGGCAAGCTCGAGATCCAGGCGCTTCGCGATGAAGCCATCGCCCGCTGGGGCCCGCGTTTCAGCCTGCGCCGGTTCCACGAGGCGCTTCTCTCGCTCGGCGCGCCGCCCCTCGGGATACTCGGCGACGCCTTCGAACCGGCCTAAGTCAAGCTGCTTCCAAGCCACCGATCCTGACGAGTCGCGCCAGAACGCCGATCACCAGTGGCGGCTGTCGTGGCGGCCCACCAGCCCCCCCATGTTCAGAACCTCCACCAGGCGCACGACGCGTTTGACAGAGTCCAGGCGATAGATGACGAGCGCGGTCTCCACCCGCGCGGCGAGCCGCCGAGCCAGAAAACCATGAAGCTCCACGCCCGACCCGATGGGATCGACGAGCAACCGGCCGAAGATGAAACGTCTGGCCTCATCCGCGACGTGGAACTGGAGCTCGTCGAGGGCCTTTCGCGCGGGCTCGCTCGCGACAAGTCCCCAGCGATCGTCCGCCGTCGTTCGCACCGCCGCCGCGAGCGCCACCCCACCGGTCACGGTGCGCACGACAAAGCGCGCATCGGGGTCGAGCGCCGCTAACTCCTCGCCCATGTAAAGGTTGCCGCTTTGAAGCGCAGACTCGGCCTCGAGGATGCGGCGCACCGTCTTCGGCTCGGACAGGAGATCGACCGTGTACTCGAGACCTTCCAGCTCACGGGCCGACAAGATGACAGCGGCTGGAGCGCCGTCCCGCGTGACGAGGATCCGCTCATGTGTGCTGAGCACGTGGTCGACGACGTCATCGACGTTGTCGCCCTTACCCGCGAGCGCGGCCATTGGCAAAGCGTATCTCTCCTTCCGCTCAGCCAGGGAAACGAAGATCTGGCGCGCTCGCGAAAGCCGGTCTCGATCGACGCCGGGCGCCTCCTGGTGTCGGCACCGTGCGGTGCAGCCACTCACAAGGCCTGTGACCCGGGCGAGGCGTTCCGGTCCATCTCCTCGCTCGTCTTGAGTTGCGCGGCGAACGAGCGAAGAGCGCGACCGCGGTGTGACAGCCCGTGTTTCTCCGCCGGGTTCATCTCCGCGAACGTGCGACCACCGCCTCCCTCCGGCGCAAACACCGGGTCGTAACCGAAGCCCCCCAGGCCGCGGGGGGCTGTGACGATCTCGCCCTCGACGACGCCTTCGCCGGTGATCTCTTTGCCGTCCGGAAAGCGACAGACGACCACGGTGCGAAAGCACGCCCGCCGGTCGACCTCGCCCTCGAGCATGGCGAGCAGCTTGGCGACGTTGTCGGCGTAAGTGGCCTCCTCTCCAGCAAAACGCGCCGACCAGATGCCCGGTGCCCCTCCGAGCGCTGCCACCTCGAGACCGGTGTCGTCGGCGACGGCGGCTTCACCGGTGGCCGCGACGATCGCCACGGCTTTGAGACGAGCGTTGTCCTCGAGGCTCTCGCCTGTCTCCTCGACCTCACCGACGCCGCGGGGACGACTGACGAGCTCGATCCGATCATCAAGCTCTTCTTTGAGAATGGCCTGCAACTCCGCGGCCTTGTCGGGATTCGCGGTTGCGAGCACCAACCGCATGACGCCTACCCGCCTCTTGCGCGTCGTTTTCCCGAGCCGTCAGCCTGTGACGGTCTGGGTGCGGTCCGTCGGGGGCGTCGCCAGCACTTCTGCCTGAATCTCGAGGATCTGGTTGATGCCGAGCTCGGCCAGGGCGAGCATCTCGTCAAGCTCCGCGCGGGCGAACGGCAGGCCCTCCGCGGTTCCCTGCACCTCCACAAAGCGTCCCGTGGAGGTCATCACGACGTTCATGTCGACCTCGGCAGCGGAGTCCTCGGCGTAATCGAGGTCGAGCATGCATACCCCCTCGACGAGGCCGACCGAGACGGCACCGCAGGCCTCACGCACCGGATTGCTCGCGATCGCGCCTGAGAAGCAGAGTCTCGAGCAGGCGTCGTGCAACGCAACGTAGGCGCCCGATATCGCGGCTGTTCGCGTGCCCCCGTCTGCCTGCAGCACGTCGCAGTCGATGACTATCTGGCGCTCGCCGAGCGCCTCGAGGTCGATGACGGAGCGCAACGCCCGGCCGATCAGCCGCTGGATCTCCTGGGTCCGCCCGGACTGGCGCCCCTTCGTCGCCTCCCTGCTCACACGCTCTGGCGATGACCCGGGAAGCAGGGAGTACTCCGCGGTCACCCAGCCGCGCCGCGTCCCGCGCATCCATCTCGGGACGTCCTCCTCGACCGAAGCCGTGCACAGGACCTTCGTGCGCCCCGAGACCGCCAGCACGGAGCCGGCGGCGAACTCGGTGAAGTCCCGGACAAAAAAGCTCGGACGCAGTTCGTCGCGAGCCCGGCCGTCGTGACGCAAAGTCTCAATGGGACCAGCTTGCGGGTCGGTCATCCCGGCAGGGTACCCGGCCAGGGCCGGCGCGGCCAAGAACACTCGCGGCAGCACAGCGGCGCGACTTCAGCGCTGGCGCCGGTGAGCGAGACGTGGCACTCGCGTCTTTCAGTCAATTGCCACCCACCTCGATCTCCTCCTCGGTCACCAGGCCTTCGACGATCCGGAACGAGCGCACCGAGGCCTCTTCGTTGCCCAGCGAGACGACCACGTAGTGCCAGGAAGGATCAGGCGCCTGAGCGATGTCGGTCGCCGACGGGTAGGCGTCGGTACGGGTGTGGGAGTGGAACACGCCGATCACGGCCCACCCGTTGGCCTCCGCGGTCCGCTCGATGAGGAGATGCTCACGCGGATCGACGGTGTACACACGCGCCGACGCGGCCAAGTTCGTCGTGGGGTGCACGGCCGCGACGGTGCTCGCGCCCGGGTCCCCGGTGAGGAGCCCACAACCCTCTGCCGGCCGTGCCCCCAAGCAGTGCGCCACGATCCGGTCCAGGTGGGAACGAGCCATGTGCAGGCTCGCCGTGTCCGGCGCCGATGGCTCTCGCGTGGGGCGGGCGAACGGCGGCGGCGAGGTGGGCTCGGAATCACGCATTAGAGCCGCACGGTAGCGTTTGGCGCGATGGCCACGAGGAAGCCCTCCGGGGCTCAGCGCAGCCCCGGCAAGCCGAGGGCCTTCAGCGACCCTCACGAGCCGGTGATCCGCAGCGTGGCGCGCAACCGCCGCGCCCGACACGACTACGACATCCTCGAGGTCTTCGAGTGCGGCATCGCGCTCAAGGGGGCGGAGGTGAAGACGCTTCGACTCGGACAAGTGTCGCTCCAGGACGCTTACGCCAGGATCGAAGACGGTGAGCTGTGGCTCTTGGGAGCCCACCTGGCCCCTTACGAATACGCCTCCGGGTACGGCCGCTTCGAACCCGTCAGAGCACGCAAGCTGCTGCTTCATCGCCAACAGATCGACGAGATCTCCGGGCGCGTCGCCCAGAAGGCACTCACGCTGGTACCGCTCAGCATCTACTTCAAGGACGGCCTCGCCAAGGTCGAGCTCGCGCTCGCGCGGGGACGGCGCCTGTACGACAAGCGCCACGCCATCGCCGAGCGCGACGCGAACCGAGAAGCGGAACGCGTGATCCGCGAGCACGCGCGCAAGCGCTGAGCCCGGGCGCAGGCGGTATCCTCGTATCAGGAACACGACATCACCAAGGGGGTGACAAGGCTTCGACTTCGGTGGTCAAGATGGGAGAAGCGAGCCGTGGTCTCCGGAACCACGTTAAAGAGCCGGAAAACAACACAAACGCCGAGCCTCAGCTCGCGCTTGCTGCCTAAATAGCAGCAACGTCTGCCCGGTCCTAGTCCTGCGGACCGGTCCCAGGCGTCATCTAGCAGGACTTACCTGAACGGCGCCGCCGGCGAGCAGTCAGGGACACCTCAGTCGGCTGGGTTCCCGCACTGGTGCCGGTGCCGGGGCGGGAGCCGAGACACCACCGCCGGATGCGCTCGGAGAAGTCCCATCAAGAGGCCGGGGGACGCGGGTTCGACTCCCGCCACCTCCACGACGACGCTTTCATCGCGCCGACCTGGGCTAATGCTTGGGTCGGCGCAGTTCGCGCCACGAACCTGACACGCGAGCAATCGGGAGGCATGTGATGACGAGCGAGCATGACGCGAACCTCTGGAACGAGACGATTCGCCAAGCCTTCGCCATCCCCGACGGCATCGCCGATCGCCATATGAATGAGATCATCGCTCGAAAGGTCCTGAGGGCGCTCCCACCGCCTGCGCCTGAAACCGACTCGGCCGGCGGGGTCTTGCCTGCCCTAGCCGAGTCGTTCACTGGCTGGGTGGAGGCCGCCGAGCTCGTGGTCATAGCGTTCGTCACCGCGGCGAACGAGGGCAAACTCGATCTGGCTCTCTGCGGTTTCGGAGAAGTCACTGAAAGCAAGCAGGACGTCCCCGAGGCAGCCAAGCTGATCGAGGTAGCCGGCCAAAAGCTTTGGCAGACGTCACCGGGCGACACAGCTGTCGGAGTCGTCAAACCGGGACCCGCTGTCAGCCGCGTCGAGGCGCAGTGGATCCGATGGCTCTTCGCTGAATTCTCAAGGTACGTGAAAGCGGCCCCGTACGACTGAGCGAACCTAGGCCATCGCCCTCCTGAGCCGGGCCCGCTCCCGCGCCGACGTCCCGCCCCATATCCCGGGAATCGCCCCGCCCTCCACCGAGGAAAGAGCGACCTCGAGGCACTCCTGACGGACGGCGCACCGCGCGCAGATCGCCTGGGCCGGGTCGACGTCGTCGCCTGGTGCCGGAAAGAACAGGTCGGGCCCCTTCCCCCGGCACGCCGCCCGGGCCTCCCAGGCCAGCCGGGGCCCTATGAACTCCTCGAGCGTCACGGGCGGATCCTGGTCGCTGAGGAGCTCGTAGAACCACGAGAGCCAGGCCTCCGCGAGCAGCTCGTCGACCGGGGCCAGCTCGAGGGTCATGGGCCGAAGATACCGCCCGGTTGCTGCGATTCCGTGGACCCGCGAAAGCCCTGGTCGCAGATCGTTTCTAAGGCCTCGAAATCGTCGGCGAGGGGTGTGGGTGCCGCCCTGACTCCATTTAGCGCGTCGAACAGGTGTTCGCTACCGTAGGACCGTGGCCGATCTGTCCCCAGAGGAAGCCGAAGTGCTCCGTCGCTCGATCGCGATTCTCTCGCCGCAGGCGCCGAGCGGCCTCAGTCGTCGTCGCCATCCTCACCAAGCGAGGCCGCGGGCGGCCGCTCGCGGTCCTCGGTCACGACCTCTTGCAATGCCAGCAGACCGTCGTTAGCCTGCTCGCAATACAGCAGCCGGTCTCGGGGCGCTTGGAGGGGAGCGCCAGGACCCTTGGGCCTCCCCTCGGTATTCGTGCACGCTGGGAGGTATGCCGACCTGCGGGCTCGAGTTCCGAGGGGACACGGATCGGGTGCACGACCCAGGTGCTTCCCTCGCAAGGCCACGGGGGTCGTGCACCCACTAGTCTCCCCAGCGTGGGTCAAAATACTCACCCTTGCCGCTTATCACGCTCGAGTGAGGCTCGTATAGTTGCCTCAGAAGGGCGCCTGGGCTCGCGGCGAGGAGCGTAAACCCAGGCGCCGTCCGCGATAGCGCCTCCCGCCACCCCACCGGTCACGGTGGCGTCGCCGAATATCCCGAGGGGCGGCTGAAGGCGGCGGTCGATCGTCGACGGCGACATCGAGATGAGCAGCTCTGCCTCGGCGTCTCCCATCTGTAGCTCCCCCTCACGGCGAAGGGAAGCAACGAGGACCGCCAGCATCGGGGTGAGGCGCTTGCCGGTCGCGTAGCGGGCGATGCGCCAGATGAACCCGAGGGCACCGACGAGGTCGTCGGAGTAGGTCAAAGAGCGCCTCGCCCGAGGCCGGATCGGCCGGATCCTCCCGACCTCACGCCGCGCCCTCCTGGCGTGGTCACGGTGCCAGCCGGTGAGCTCGACGAGCTCGTCGAGGATCCTTCCCTTGTCGGTTCGCGACCCGCGCCGGTACGCCGCGGCGAGCTTGCTCGTCACTGCCTTTCGCTGCCCCATCGAAAGCTCCATCGCCTGGGCGTAACCGCACCCGGTGGCGATCTCGCGGATGCCCGTAGGCGGACATTTCGAGATGAGTCAACGAATGTGGTTACGCGGACCTTTCAGATGAGTCAACGCGTCACCCTTCCGTCGTCGCCCCTGAGACGCTAGGATCAGACTCCACCGACAGTGTGACCGGCGGCCCTAACCGTCGCCTCAACGGCCGCGACCGCTACGTCGAAAGTGTCGTACGTCGCGGGCTGTAGATCTTTGAAGTCCTGCGTCGTGCTTC
>Ga0181521_10003230_pt1 | contig 19268 bp, 21 predicted proteins | sample PEATcosm2014_Bin_32_FD_119764 | JGI IMG/M metagenome (GOLD analysis project Ga0181521, IMG submission 119764) | Peatland microbial communities from MTU Mesocosm Facility, Houghton, MI, USA - PEATcosm2014_Bin02_60_metaG | ecosystem: Environmental > Terrestrial > Soil > Wetlands > Peat | place... | reverse complement strand
CGTGAGCACGTCGCGATGCTGGCGGCATATTTCGAAGCTGAGCGGCAGAACCAGCCTCTGTTCGATCGACTGGCGCTGTTGTGGGCTTCGGCGAAATTGCCCGGCATTCTGCCCGATGCCGCGCGAAAGTCGCTGATCGAGGAGACGCGGGGGAAACAGCAAGCCGACGGGGGCTGGACGATGGCGTCTCTCGGACCGTGGAAGGAACACCCTGAGGCGACTCCGGCACAAGGCAGCAGCAGCTATGCGACCGGCTTCGCCGCGATCGCGCTGCAGAAGGCCGGCGTCAAGCCATCCGATCCGGCGATGGCGCGCGCGCTCGCCTGGCTGCGGTCCAACCAGGACCGGCAAGGTGGCTACTGGGCGGAGGATTCTATGAATAAGAAGTACGAGGCCGACACCATGCCCGCGCAATTCACGCGGGATGCCGCCACTTCGTTCGCGGCGCTGGCGCTCCTGGAAGCGGGCGACAAAAACAAGTAGGCCTACTGGCCGCGGACAGTGGCTTCGTGCTGGCGGTAGTGCGCTTCCATCGTTTCGTTCGCGCCGGTGATGGTGCCGACGGCTTCGAGCACGGCATCCCACTTCGCGCCGGGAATCGAGAGGTACATTTCCTCATCCGGCAGGCCGGTGAAAGTACGGTTGCCTTTGCACCCGAATGAGAGCGCGGAGAATCCGGAGTTGAGGGCCATCGGCAGCACGGCGCAGCCGGGACGTCCCAGCGCGGGCGTGGCGATACTGCCTGCGCCGCAGCGCAGCGCCGCTTCATAGAGCAGCATGGCCGCCCCGGGACGCGCCGCGACCACGACCACATCCGCGCGGAATCCCGCTTCGCCCATCGGTCCGTAGGCGATGAACTGGGGTGTCCTGGGGAGCGATGGAATGAGCGGCACTTCCGCGGTCTGCAGATAGCCGCTGGTGACCATGAAGGTGATCGTGTCGTTCAGAGCGCTGCCGCGTTCCGGCGGTAAAGCGATGTTGTGAACGTAGGCGCCCACGGCGCAGTTGTAATGATCGGAGGGCACCGTGTAGAACGTGCGGCCGTCCGCCGCCGCGCGCCAGAATGCGCAGCCGGCCGGGACCGGGCCATCGTTCCAGCGGGCGATTCCGGCGGGAGCTTCATCGAAGAAGCCAACTGCAATGGGGGGCTTCGATAGTCCGAGCTGTTGTTGTAGGGGATTCATTTTTGAAATTTGACGATGTCCTTAAACTCTTCCAGTGAATTATAAACAATGGGACAGTAAGTGGCCCGATCGATCATCTGCCACATGCGGCTCTCGAAGGAGCCCGCGCCGCGCATCAGGTGCGGGAAATCGCGGCAGGTCGAGGGACGCGCTTCGTAAATCGTGCAGTCGTTGCCATCGAGGAAGATGCAACCGGATTCATTGCGCCGCAGAATGACGTCGTTCTCTTCGAATGCGGACGCCGTGGTGTATTGTGCGATGAAATCCGGCGCGGAGATGCCAAGATAGCGCGCGAGCTTTTCGATGTCGCGCTCGGTGACGTCGGTCTCGGCCACTTTGCAGCAATTGGCGCAGGCGCGGCAATCGGTCTGGTTCTCGATGTCCTCGGCGATGCGGCGGAAGCGCAGCTCGGGAAAATTGTGGCGCTTCAGATAGCGGCGGAAACGCTCGTTTTCGACCTGCTTCTTCTCGCCAAGACGCTTGATCTGAATCAGGTCGGTAACCACTGCCTTTAAGAATAGCGGGCGGTCAAGGTTCAGGGCGCTTCACTTCTTCTCAAACACCTTCACCATTTTGCGGTTGACCTCGACCGCGTAGATGGTGCCTTTGGCGTTGGTCACGGCGTTCTCGACTCCGAGCCCCTGATTCTTCGGGTCCTGATCGGGGTCGGGAATGAACGCGGTAACTTTGCCGTCTTTCGCGTTTCCAATGCGGATGCCGCGCGGCCAATCGGGACGCGTTGTGCTGATGCTGGTGTTGTCGGGGACGTAGATCGCCTCGTTCTTATCGATGAAGATCCCGCTGGGACGGCTGAACTGGGTCCACTGCTCGAGGAACTTTCCATCCTGATCGAAAATCTGGATGCGGTTGTTGTCGCGGTCTGCCACGAGGACCCGGCCGCGCTTGTCGATCGCGATGCCATGCAGACCGTCGAAATCGCCGGGAGCGCTGCCCTTCTTTCCCCAGGCCTTGATGAATTTTCCGTCTTTGGAAAATTTGACGACGCGCGCATTGGAATCGCCGCCATGGCCATCCGACACGAAGATGTCGCCATTGGCGGCGACCACAACTCCCGAGGGGCGATTGAAAGTGTCCGGGCCGTTTCCGGCAACGCCCTGCTTGCCGAGCGTCATGAGCACCTTCCCGTCGGGGCTGAATTTGACGACCGTATGGCCCTTGCCGTCTTTTCCGTCCGCGTCGGCGACCCAGACGAAGCCGTCCTTGTCCACGAAGATCTGATGAGGAAATACAAACAGTCCCGCGCCGAAGCTGCGCAGATATTTTCCCGACGGATCGAACTCGAAGATCGGATCCAGATTGCTGCCCGCGCAGGTGTTGGCGCCGCACCGCTCGGCGAACCACAGGTTTCCTTTGGAGTCGATCGAAATGCCCGACACCGATCCCCACGCCCGGCCCGCCGGCATCTTGCCCCAGTTCTCGATCGGGGCTTTATAGGGATTGGGAAGCTGCGCCCAGGCGCTCACGGTGCAGGCGGCAAAGGTCAGAAGGAACGCGGCGAGTTTGCAGGACATGAAATGACTCCCTTGGGAGATTGTATTCACAGACTAAAGTCTGTGCCACCTAATTTCTGGAACCGGGGGTTTCCGAGCGTCCCGCCAGGGGCTGCACCACGGTGCCGCCGCAGATGGCGACGCCCGTCCGGATGAGCGCCTGCAGGAAGTTGTTGAACATCGCGTAGAACACCTGTTCGGTCATGGGCTGTTTGCCGGGCAGCCGGAAGGTGGCGGGCAGTTCCTTGGCGATCCGCAGGCGCAGTCCGTTGGACAGATTCCGGCCCGCGCGATCGCGCTTGTTGGCGACGCTCATGGGCGTCTGCATCACGCCGCCCGTCCGCCCGTCTACGTAAAACTGGCAACGCGAGAACCAGCCGAGGTTGGCGGGATCGGCCGCGTCGAACAGAAGCAGAGGAGTTTCCCTCTGGTCCGCGGTCAGGTCGACGAGGACACTGCGCGCCGATTCCTTCAGTTTGGCTTCGAAGCCCGCCTGCTGCGCGACGGCGGAGAGCGTGGCCGCATCGATTTCGAGAAGAATCAGTTTGTGGCGGCCGGCCTGGAGAACTTGCATAGTGGACCGATTCAGGCCGTCGCGCCAGCCTCGGTGAAGGACGCGCACGCCGCCGCGAGATCGGCATAAAAGGGAATCAGGGTGTCGATGCGCGTGATGCGGAAGACTTCCGCGATCAGCCCGCGTGCGCCCGAGACGGCGGCCTGCGCCTTGTGCTGAGAGATCCGGTTGAAACAGTAGGTAATGATGCCGATGCCGGTGCTGTCGATATAGCTGACCTGCGAAAGGTCGATCACGATCCTGCGCGCGCCTTCCTCGAGTGCCGCAAGAACGGCCGCTTCGATCTGCCCGCTCTCCCGGCCGAGAGCCAGGCGTCCGCCGAGTTCGATCACAGTGACGCCGGGTTCACATTTCCGAGTGGTAAGGCTAAGGGACGACATCCTGGTTTACTACCCCGAGTCTCAGGATACAGGATTTGACGTTGCGAAATCTTAAAGTCCGCGCGGAACCAGCGGGCCTTCGCGTGCCGGCGGGGATCCCGCAGCCTCCGCTTCCGGAACCACATCCCCTTCGCCCGGCGCGAGGAAGAGGTTGTCATCGAGGGCATGCTGCCGGGTATACATTTCCCAATACCGTCCGCGAAGCGCGAACAACTGAGGATGCGTGCCGCGTTCGACGATATTCCCGCCCTCGACAACAAGAATTTGATCGGCGCGCCGAATCGTGGACAGCCGGTGCGCAATCACGAACGTGGTGCGGCCACGCATGAGGTGGGCGAGGCCTTCCTGAATCATCGCCTCCGATTCGGAATCGAGGCTTGAGGTAGCTTCGTCCAGAATCAGGATGCGCGGATCGGCAAGGATGGCGCGCGCAATCGAGAGGCGCTGCCGCTGGCCGCCGGAGAGCTTCACGCCGCGCTCGCCGACAATCGTGTCGTATCCTTTCTCGAGCACTTCGGCGAATTCGTCCACACGCGCGATGCGGCAGGCTTCGAGGATCTCGGCCTCGGTTGCATTCGGCCTTGAAAAAGCCACGTTTTCGCGGATCGTGCCGTCGAACAGGAAAGTCTCCTGCAGAACGACGCCGAGCTGCGCGCGGTAGCTCGGAAGCTTCACGCTGTTCAGGCTGACGCCGTCGACCAGGATCTGGCCCGAAACGGTTTTATGGAACGCGGCGATCAATCCGATGGTGGTCGATTTGCCCGATCCGGAAGGGCCGACGAAAGCCGTCACCGTGCCGGGCTTGGCTTCGAACGAAATGCCGTGCAGCACGGTGCGGCCGGTGTCATAAGCGAACTCGACATTCTCGAAGCTTACGTGGCCCAGAATCGGGCCGATTTCCTGCGTGCGCTCGGGATCCTCATCCTCAGGACGCTCACGCAGCACTTCCCGCGTTCGCTCGAGGCCCGCCAGCGCTTCGCTGATCTGCGTTCCGATGCTCACGATGCCGACCACGGGCGCGATCAGAAAGGCCAGAAATGCGGTGAAGGTCATCATTTCGCCCAGTGTCATGGTCTTCGCGTAGACCTGACGCGTACCGATGAACATAACCAGAGCACCGACGATTCCCATCAGCACGGTGGCCGAAAGCGACATCAGCGACATGGCGGTCAGACTCTTCATCACGTTATTGAGCAGTCGCTGCACGCCCTCGGCGAATACTTTCGCCTCGCGTTCTTCGGCGTGATAACCCTTGATGACGCGCACGCCCCCCAGCGATTCGGTCAGGCGTCCGGTGACTTCCGCGTTGATCTTGCCGCGCTCGCGGAAGATGGGACGGATCGTCTTGAACGCCTTTCCCAGCAACGAACCGAACACCAGCACGATTCCCAGCGTGACCCCGGTCAGCAGCGGACTGATGCGCAGCAGAATCACCAGAGCGAACGAGGCCGTCAGCAGACCGCCGACAAACTCGATCAGCCCGGTGCCAATGAGGTTCCGCATGCCCTCAACGTCCGACATGATGCGGGACACGAGCTGTCCGGTTTTGTTCGAATCGTAGTAGGAGACCGGCAAGCGGCCAATGTGCTGCTGGACTTTACGGCGCAGTTCCGCGATCAGTTTCTGCCCTTCGATCGAGAGCAATTGGGTGAGTGAAAAGGACGTGACACCCTGGATGGCCGTGGCGCCGACTACGGCCAGCACCAGCGGCACCAGCATGGAAGCCTGGTGTTTGCCGATGACGTTATCGATGAGGTATTTGGTGGACGACGGCAGCACCAGACCAAAAACGCGGTTGATAAGGATCAGGACCAGCCCCAGCCCGAGGATGCCGCGGCGCGGAAGCACCATGGCCCGGATATCGGGCCAGAGTGTGCGCAGCCGTTCAGAGGCGGGTTTCTTCGGAGCTGGTGGCGTTCCTGTGCCGTTAGGGGATGAACGCGCGAGGCCGCGCTCCCCGCGGACGGAACCAGTTTGTAGTCTCAATACCCTAGTGTCCCATTTGTGGGGCGGTCAATCCTGGCCGCAGCCGGCTTTCAGGCGGCCGAACCCGCTGGAAAGCGGGTTGCAGGCAGGATTGCCTGCCCCACACTTTATTGCTTACCGCCGCCGATCCAATAGCCTGGCCGGGTCTTGGCCGAATAAGCCGGGTTGCTCAGCGAGACTTCAATCTCGTGGAAGCCTGGTTCCTCGGAGTTGTTGGGCTTGTAACTGATCAGGTATTGGCTGCGCACTTCCGAGCTGATGCGCTGAATAGCATCCTCGAGTCCGCGCTGCTTGACGAAGTAAAATTCGTTGCCCCCCGTGCCCTTGGCGAAGACCTCCGAGGGGCTGTCCACGAAAATACCCTTGGCGTCCTTATAAATTTCCTTGAGCAGCGGCACGAACTGGACTTGATTCTGCACACCATAGGCCTGGGCTACAGATGTTGGCGTAGCCGCCTGACCCATGGGCAGATTACGCGCCGTGACGTCGATCGGATCGGGACGCGGCGGCGTCGGCTTCTCGGTTAGACGCACGACAAACTGCGTGATATCGACCGTATAGACGAGGATGTTGGCGAGTTGCGCATCGATCAGCGTCTCGCGCACCTTGCCTTCGCTGGCCTGATCCCGCGTTTCGCTCACCAGCAGAATGATTTTGCGGTTGTCCTGTGGCCGCTTTTTCAGCATATAGACGCCGCGCTCGACGGCGTCGATCATGCGGCTGCTCGAGCTGCCCGCATTGATCTTGTTAATGGCGACCTTGAGTTTGTCGGTATCGGGGGTGAAGTCCTGCATCAGGTCGAGACGGTGATCGAAGGCGAGGATCGCCACCTCGCCGTGATCGCCGGACACCAGCGGCAGCAACGTCCCGAGATGCTTGATCTGGGTCAGGATGGTCTCGACGCGCGCCGACTTCTCGATCAGAACCACCAGGGAAATCGGTTCGAAGGAGACATCGACCTGAATGTTCTGCTCCTTGCCGTTATCGAAAAGGTGGAACTGCGATGGCTGGATACCGTCGATGATGTTGCCGCCGCGGTCGGTCACCAGGGCAGGCGCGATGATTCTCGTGACCCCGACCTGGAACGTCGGTGTCGTATCGAGTTCCGGGGCGTCGGAAGCCTGGGTTGGCTGTGCCGGCGCCTGCGCCGGGGCCTGCGTCACGGCAACGCAGAATAAAGCTGTCAAAGCGAGCCGAAGTGGATTCATATCGCTACCTTTATGCCTCCTGGTTGCGGGCTTCGTGCCCTGTACGCCCGTTTAACAAATCCAGCACGTGCGGGACCAATTCCAAAATAGCATCCAGCGACTCGACTGCGCCGCGGGGCGAGCCGGGCAGATTCACGATCAGGACCCGGCCGCGGGTGCCGGCCAGAGCCCGCGACAGTGGCGCGAAGCGTGTGGACTCCAGACCGCGCGCCCGCATCACCTCCCCAAAACCCGGGATTTCCCGCTCGATCACCTGCCGGGTGGCTTCTGGAGTAACGTCGCGCGGGGCGACGCCCGTGCCGCCGGTGGTGAAAATCACGTTGACCGCGTTCCGGCCGGAGAGGTCGGCGAGCGTTTGCGCGATCTCGCTCAGTTCGTCGGGAACGATGCGTTTCACGGGCACCTCGAAGCCAGCCGCTTCCAGGCGCGCCGCCACCGCCGGACCGGATGTATCGATCCTCGTGCCGTAGTGCGCGCCGTCGCTGATGGTGATTACGGCCGCCAGATTCACCGTTGAAAGTCTCCGCTTTTGCCGCCGGTTTTCTCGATCAAATAGACGTCCTGAATCTCGATGCGCTTGTCGAGGGCCTTGGTCATGTCGTAGATGGTGAGGGCCGCGACCGTGGCGGCCGTTAGTGCCTCCATTTCGACACCAGTCTGGGCCGTGGTCTCGGCCGAAGCGATTACGCGCACTCCGTTCGGTTCGAGCGTAATGACGACATCGGCGTGCGAGAGGGGCAGGGAATGGCAAAGGGGGATGAGATCGGCCGTCCGCTTGGCCGCCAGAATGCCCGCCACGCGCGCGATGGCCAGAGGGTTTCCTTTCGGATTATGGGGAAGCGCATCGAGCACCGTCTGGCTCATGCGAACGAAAGCGTGCGCGCGGGCCGTGCGCCGGGTAGAGGCTTTCCCGCCGACGTCGACCATGCGCGGCTCGCCAGCGGCATCGAAGTGGGTGAGTTTACTCATTTCAAAAGCGTCTCTTCATTTCAAAATCACCGGGATCAAATCTCCCGCTGCGTATTCGGGCTGGTTGGCGTCGGCCACCAGAAACGCATTGGCGCGGCAAAGAGCGGGAACGTCGCCCGACCCCTGCCAATCCACCGGTGTTACTTCCGCACAACTGAGGGATGCCGGAAGGAACCGGGTCAATCCGGCTTTGTGGCGGAAGGGCCGCGTGAGCCGGGCCAGGGTAAGGGGCAGGGGAGCGTCGCTGGCGCCGGCGAGCAGCTCAAGCGCGGCGCGGGCGAACAACTCGAAAGTCACCATCGTCGATGCGGGATTGCCTGGCAGACCGAAGAAAAACTTCTGGCGCGCCCGGCCGAATACGAGCGGCTGGCCTGGCTGAATCAGCACGCGGTCGAAGTAGAACTCCGCGCCCAGCTCCTCGAAGACCGGCTCGACCAGGTCGTATTTCCCGGCGGAGACGCCGCCGGACAGCAGGAGCATATCGGCTTCGAGTCCGCGCTGGATGAGTTGCCGGGTGGATTCTTTGTTGTCGCGCGCCACCGGCAGAATGACGGGATCGCCGCCCGCGCGCCTGACCTGAGCGGCCAGAGAATACGTATTCGAGTTCCGGATCTGGTGCGGTGCGGGAGCTTCCGCCACACCGACAATCTCATCTCCCGTGGCCAGAATGGCGACGCGAGGACGCACATAGACGGCGACGGCGCTGCGCCCGATGGTCGCCAGCCATGCAACCGCCGCGTAGTCGATGCGCGTGCCGGGTTGCAGGATCAGCTGGCCGGCGCGGGCTTCGCAGGCGGACGGGGCGATATTGAGTCCGCTCGAGGCTATCCGGTCCGTCTCAATCGTTCCGTCGTCGTGGCGTGTGCAGTGTTCAACCATAACGACGGCATCCGCGCCCTCCGGCACGGGAGCGCCGGTCATAATTTCGACAGCTTCGCCTCTGCGCACGACGCCCAGGAAGCGTTCGCCCGCACGCACTTCGCCGATGATGCGAAGGCGCCCGGGAACGTCGGCCGCGCGTACTGCGAAGCCGTCCCGTACCGAGCGATTAAACGGTGGGTAATCGCGGTCGGCGGGGACGTTCTCGGCGAGGATACGGCCTGCTGACGCTGCGAGAGTCGCTTCTTCCGTTGGCGGCGGAACGCGGTGAGCCTGCACCTGCCGCAGCACGGTGGCGCGCGCGTCGAGAAAGCTCAGAACGGGCACGCATACAGTGTAGCTGTCGTAGCATGGAAATAGCGCTATGAAGACCTCCAATCCCGCTTTTCTGGGCACGCCCTATGCGATCGGCGGCTATGGGCCGACGATGACGATCTCCGGTACGGTCAACAAAGCCGGCATCCTCGCGCTGTGCGTGCTGGCCACGGCGGCGTGGTCGTGGAACCAATTCCTCACCAACGGACCCGCCGCAGTCGGCGGCTATACGATGATCGGCGCGTTCGGGGGATTTATCGTGGCCATGGTCACGGTCTTCAAGAAGGAATGGTCGCCTGTGACGGCGCCGATCTATGCGCTGCTGGAAGGCCTGTTCCTCGGGTCGCTTTCCGCCGTGATGGAAGTGCGGTTTCCGGGCATCGCGATCCAGTCGGTCGCGCTGACGTTCGGGACCTGCTTCTGCCTGCTGCTGGCCTACCGCTCCGGGATGATCCGCGCGACGCAGAAGTTCACCTACGGCATTGTGGCGGCCACTGGCGGCATCGCGCTGGTGTATTTCGTCAGCATGATTCTCGGTTTGTTCCACGTGCAGGTGCCGGGGATTTTCGGCAGCGGCCCGGTAGGAATTCTTTTCAGTCTGGCGGTTGTGGTGATTGCGGCGCTGAACCTGATTCTGGATTTCAGCATGATCGAAGAAGGCGCGGCGCGGGGCGCTCCGAAGTACATGGAGTGGTACAGCGCGTTCGGTCTGATGGTGACGCTGGTCTGGCTGTATCTCGAGATTATCCGGCTGCTGTCGAAGCTGCGCGACGACCGGCGGTAATATCGCGACAATCGCGGAAAGTGATATCCTGACCGAGTCGGAGTGGCGAAACGATTCTGCCGGCCCTCAGACCCAGTGCCCAGCGAGCTCCCTGTATGACCCGTTGGCGGCAGCCCCGACTTAGATTCACAACAAGGAGGCCCACATGCCGATGACACGACGCGACAGCCTGAAACAAGGCCTGGGCCTGATCGGTTTTCTGGCGCTGGCCGACTGGGCGATGCCCGCGCTGGCGCAGGGGGAAACAGACGTTCCGTTTACCGATTACCCGGCAACCTTCAATCCCGGCGGGAATGGATTTCCGCGGCGTACATTCGACATCCGCACCCTCGACGGCCTGACCGTGTCGAAAGACAAGTTTTTTGTCACACAGCACTTCAATCAGCCGGAGATCGACGCGAGCACGTACCGGCTGAAGCTGACCGGCATGGTGAACAAGCCGATGGAACTCTCGCTGGCCGATCTGCGCAGGATGCGGACCACGGATCTGGTCGCGGGTTACGAGTGTTCCGGCAACCGGCCCGCAGCCTTCCAGGCGCTGTCGTCCTGCGGGAAATTTACCGGGGTTCCGCTGCGCGACGTTCTGAATCAGGCGGGCGTGGGATCGAAAGCGCGCGAAGTGGTTTTCCTGGGTACGGATCGGGGAGAACTCGAAGTCGTCTTCCGTCAGCAGACGTTTAAGCTCAACGATCAGTTCGGACGCAGCGTCACGCTCGAAAACGCGATGAAGCCCGAGCCCATGCTCGTTTGGGCGCTGAACGGCGACCCACTAACGGTGCCGCAGGGCGCGCCACTGCGCCTGCTCATGCCGGGCTGGTACGGCGTCGCCAACGTGAAATGGATTTCCGAGATTCACCTGCAGGAAGACCGCTACGTCGGCCATTTCCAGACCCGCTGGTACCGGTCGGTGGTCGGTGTGGGCGGCACGGGCGAGGACCTTGACCTCAATACCCAGTGGATGGAGACCGAGATCACGCGGATGCATCTGAAGTCGGCGATCGCGCGTGTGAAGAAGGTTGGCAACGCGCATGAGATCGTCGGGTTCGTGCTGAATGACGGCACGCCGCTGAAGTCTGTGGAAGTGAAGATCGACGACGGTCCGTGGCAGAAGGCTGCTCTCGATCCCGCGAATACGAAATACTCCTGGAAGTTGTTCACGTACCGATGGGAAGGCGCCGCGCCAGGTCCGCACACGCTCGTGTCGCGCGTGACGGACGAAGATGGAAACGTGCAGCCGACTGCCGAGGAGCTGAAGCGGAAGAAGACATTCCTCGAAGACAACGGCCAGTTCCCGCGCAAAATCACGATCATGTGAGAGTAAGCAGGCGGAACCACCTGCTCCACAAGGGAATATGGCCCGTACTCATCCGAGAGGGATGTGCGAGGTTCCCCAGTTTGCGTGAGTCAACTCAGCCCAGCCCAGGCTCGCTCCTGACTTTTCTATCACTTGGAGGGGGATTGCTGCGTGCTGTGGTAAAAGCGGAGTGAAGGCCATGAACACTAATGCAGAATGCGCCGAATGCGCGCGCTGGTGGAGCGACTACGAGGCGGCTACTATGGAGGAATTCAGGACGCACAGCCGTCTCCAGATCGCCCGCTACTCCCACGATTGGGAGGCGATCTCGCGTCTGGAAGCGGAGGCGGCGACCGTGACGGAGCGGCGCGCTCGTTTGCGCAAGGCTCTTGTCGTTCATCAGAAGTCGCATCCCCCGGCACTGGCGGCATGACGAGCGAGATGCCCATGCTGCGCGGCACGAGCCTGCTGGATTGTCCGGCGCTCAACAAAGGCACAGCATTCACCGAGGAAGAGCGAACGGAGCTGGGCCTGCACGGGCTGCTGCCTCCTTATATCGAGACGCTCGAGGGGCAGGTCAGCCGCTCCTGGGAGGCCTATCGAGCCTGCAACGACAACCTCGCCCGCCATATCAATCTGCGTGCTCTGCAGGACACGAATGAGGTTCTTTTTTACCGGCTGCTGTTCGAGCACATCGAAGAGACGATGCCAGTGGTCTACACGCCGACGGTGGCCGAGGCCTGCCGGAAATTCAGCCACATCTACCGGCGTCCCCGCGGCCTTTTCATCTCGTATCCGCTGCGCCAGTCGATCCGCGAACTGCTGCGCAACCGCCCACATCGGGACGTCGACGTCATCGTGGTGACCGACGGAGAGCGCGTCCTCGGCATCGGAGATCAGGGCGTCGGTGGCATGGGCATACCGATCGGCAAGCTCTCTTTGTATACTCTGATCGGCGGCATTCACCCGACGCGCACTCTGCCCATCGTGCTGGATGTCGGAACCAACAACGAAGAGCGCCTCGTCGATCCCGAATATCTCGGCTGGCACCATCGGCGCATTCTGGGCGATGCTTACTTCGAGTTCATCGACCAGTTCGTCGAGGCAGTGAAAGAAGAGTTGCCGGGCACGCTCATCCAGTGGGAGGATTTCGCGGGGACTCACGCTCGGCCGATCCTCGACCGCTATCGGAACCAGTTACTGACGTTCAACGACGATATTCAGGGAACGGCCGCGGTGGTGCTCGGCGCGCTCATGGGCGCGGTGAAGGTGGCGGGCGGCCGGTTGAGAGACCAGCAGATCGTTTTCCTTGGCGCGGGAGCGGCCAGCACTGGCGTGGCCGACTATCTGCGCGCGACGATGGTCGCGGAAGGGCTCTCCGAAGACGAAGCGCGCGGCCATTTCTGGATGGTCAACCGGCACGGCGTACTGCACAGCGCTCGAACGGATCTGACACCCGCGCAACGCGTCTATGCGCAACCGGTCGAGCGCATATCCGGATGGGCATCGGGAGATTGCGCCGGGCTGGCGGAGGTCATCGCCAATGTCCGCGCCACGGCGCTCATTGGGCTCTCGACCAAAAGCAGTGCGTTCACCGAGCCCATCGTTCGCGAGATGGCGGCTAAGGTCGAGAGGCCCATCATTTTCCCGCTTTCGAACCCGACGGACCGCGCTGAGGCGCATCCGGCGGATTTGATCGAGTGGACGTGCGGAAGAGCGCTGGTCGCGGCCGGGTCGCCATTCAGTCCCGTGAAATACAGCGGCCGAACCATCCCGATCGCGCAGTGTAACAACGTCTATATCTTTCCGGCCATCGGACTGGCCGTTGCCGCCTCCCGCGCGAAGAGAGTTACGGATGGCATGATGCTCGCGGCGGCGCGTGCGCTGGCGGAACACTCTCCGGCACTGCGCGACCCAACTGCGCCACTGCTGCCCGCGTTACGCGACCTGCGCGAAATCGCCCTCGAGATCGCTGTCGAGGCGGCGCTGGAAGCGGACGCTGGCCCCGGCCGCGAGCGAATGAGCGAAATGGTGAAGGCGCATCGCTGGGATCCGGCTTATTCGTAGTGGGGCGGGCGTCGAGATGAGTCTCGACGCGGCACGCAAAAGTGCGTGCGCCACAAAAAACCGGGGCCTCGAAAGACCCCGGTCGGGAGCGGACGCTGAGTCCGCGCCGCGTCGATCAGGTTTAACCCTATTGTTAATATTTCCTGGTCCCCTTCGCGTCGGGGTATTTCGAGAGTAACACGCGGCAGGGGAACCGCCTGCCCCACAAGTGCTCTACAATTTTTCCCCGATCGATTTCGCCTGCAGGAAAAGCAACAAATAATCAGGCCCGCCTGCCTTCGAATCCGTCCCCGACATGTTGAATCCGCCGAACGGATGAGCGCCCACCATCGCGCCCGTGCATTTCCGGTTGATATACATGTTCCCGACGAAGAACTCGTTCCGCGCCCGCTCGATGTGCTTCGGATCGTTCGAATAGATGGCGCCCGTCAGGCCGTATTGCGAGTCGTTGGCCATCGCGAGCGCATGATCGAAATCGCGCGCATTCGTTACGGCGAGAACCGGCCCGAAGATCTCCTCCTGGAAGATGCGTGCTTTCGAATCCACATCTGCGATGATGGTCGGCGGAATGAAATAGCCATCGCCCGGAGTCGGTTCGCCGCCCGTGAGCAGGCGACCTTCCTGCTTGCCGGTCTCGATGTATTCGAGAATGGTTTTCTTTGCACCGGCGCTGATCACTGGTCCCATAGTGTTCGCTGGATCGTCCGGCGCGCCCACCGCGATCCGGTCCGCGCGGCTCTTCAGCTTTTCGAGGAACCGGTCGTAGATTTTTTCGTGAACAATGGCGCGCGAACACGCCGAGCATTTCTGTCCCTGATAACCGAACGCCGACGCGGCCACGCCTTCCACCGCGGCATCGAGATTGGCATCCGCATCCACGATGATGGCGTCCTTGCCACCCATCTCGGCGACTACGCGCTTGATCCAGATCTGGCCTTGGCGCGGCCTCGCGGCCAGCTCATTAATACGAAGACCCACGTCGCGCGAGCCCGTGAACGACACGAAGCGCGTCTTCGGATGCTCGACGAGCATATCGCCGATGACCCCGCCGCTTCCCGTCAGCAAGCTGAAGGCTGACGCGGGAAAGCCGGCTTCGAGCAGCGTTTCAGCGAAAATCGCTCCAACGGTTGGCGCTTCACTGGATGGTTTGATGACAACGGTGTTCCCTGTGACCAGGGCCGCAACAGTCATGCCGGCAAGGATGGCGAGGGAGAAATTCCATGGAGGGATGACCACGCCGACGCCGAGAGGCAGATAGCGCAGCTCGTCGCGTTCCCCCGGCAACTGGACAACGGTCTGCGGCCCCGCGAGCCGCAGCATCTCGCGCGCATAGTATTCGCAAAAATCGACGGCTTCGGCGGTCTCGGCTTCCGCTTCGGGCCAGGATTTGCCCGCCTCGAAGATCAGCCAGGCGTTGAACTCGAGTTTGCGCTCGCGCAGCAGGGCGGCGGTTCGAACGAGCATGCGCACGCGTGAGTCGGCGGGCGTCCGGCTCCACTCCGGAAAGTGCCGGTATGCAGCCACAATCGCGCGGTCCGCCAGTTCAGGGGTGGCCTTCTGATGAATGCCGACGATTTCGGAGGGCCGCGCGGGATTCACCGATTTCAGTTTCTCGGCGCCGGCGACGCGTTCCCCCGCGATCAGCAGTTGGTACTCGCGGCCCAGCTGTCCTCGCACCCTATCCAGCGCCGCCTGCATGCGCGCGCGATTTCCCGGTTCGCTGAAATCCGTGTAAGGCTCGTTCCTGAATTCCGGAAGGCTCACGGCCGCTTCCGCTCGATGCGCCATTTCCCCTCCTCCACCTCGATTTTCGCAAAGGAGACGGAGGGGTCATGTGCGAAACTGCACCACCAGCCTTCCGCGGCCGCTCGTTCGAGCAGCTCCAGCTTCGTGGCGATGGTCTCCAGCGGGAACAGATCGAAGGCCGCGACCCAGGTGGGCGTCACATGGGCGGCGAAGGGCGCGATATCGGCCAACTGGCACCAGGTCTCGCCGCGTGAGCGGACCAGCACGACCATCATGTCCCGGTTGTGGCCAGGCGCAACGCGCACCTCGACGCCGGGCGCGATTTCCGCATCGCCGTCGAGCAGATGCAGCGCGCCGGATTCCACCAGAGGCTCGTAGTTCACTGCGCGATAGCTGACGGCGTCGCGCGGATGCTGCTCGCGCGCATGCAGCAGCTCGCCGCGCTGGGTGAAGTAGCGCGCGCGGGGCAGAGCGGGGAAGACGCGTCCACCGCGGTCAATCGTGTTGCCGCCGCTGTGGTCCCAGTGAAGATGTGTGTTGATGACGAGGTCGATGGATGCCGGCTCGAAACCGTGGTGTGCGAGAACTTCTTCAAGATGCGGGGGATCGGGGAGGCGCATCCGCTGGCGGGCGCGCTCGTCGTGTCGCACGCCGCCGCCGGTCTCGATCAGAATCCTGTGCTCATCGGTTTCAACGACAAAACAGTTGAACGCGGCTTCAAGCCGGTTGAGTTCGTCGGCCGGCTGGTGCTTCGACCACAGGGTTTTCGGGACAACGCCAAACATCGCGCCGCCATCCCACCAGTAAGATCCCGCGCGCACCAGCGTGATGCGGCAACGGCCGAGATGCAGTGTCTGCAATCAGCCCTGCACGAGCTTGCGCCCGCGCTCGAACAGATCGGCGGCGTCCTCGGCGATCTGCTTGCCGCGGTCGTAGATCTCCTTGCCGCGGTCCATGAGTTCGCGTCCGCCGGCTTCCATCGCCTCGCGGCCGTCCTTCGTGCTCGAGCTGAGATACCTGCGCGTATCTTTACCCGACTTCGGGGCATACAGCAGAGCCACTGCCGCGCCAATCACCGCGCCGGCCAGGAACCAGGCCAGATTACTGTTATCGTCCTGTTCTTCCATGTTCTTTCCACCCTCATACACATTCTAGTGTGCGCGCCATCATGGACGGGATATCGTGGAGGTATGGCAAAGTATACGGAAAGCGCATCCGACCCCACGCCGGGTGAATCGTTTGTAGCGGCATGGAGTTCGTCCAACCACGACGCCGAAATGGAGTCCATGTCGATCAAGGGCCTGTTGGACGCCAACGGGATTCCGGCGATGGTGGTCGGGCCGCAGGTAATGCCCAATCTCGAATTCCAGGTGCAGGTGCCCCAGCATCTTCTGGATGAAGCGGAGCGGGTGATTCGCGAAGCCCGCAAGATCGGACGGGAAGCCGCCAGCGAAGCTGAAGCCGCCACGGAATAAAAAAGCCGCAGCCCGGTTCTTACCGGCTGCGGCCTCTCACATTCACGCGCTGTAGTTTTATTCCTTCTCTTCTTCTTCTTCCGATACCTCGGGTTCACGGCCTTCGCGCTGCGCTTTCAGCCGCTCCTCTTTGCGCTTGGCCCGCTCGGCCGCGCGCTTCACGAGATCGGAACCGACCAGTTCGAGCATGGCCAGTTCCGCGCCGTCTCCCTTGCGGTTTCCGAGCCGTGTGATGCGCGTATAACCGCCGGCGCGCTGCCCGAAACGGGCGCCCAGGGTGTCGAACAGTTTCTGCACGGACTTGGGGGTTTCGAGAAATGCCGCCGCCTGGCGCCGCGTGTGCAGCGTGTCACGCTTGGCCAGCGTGATCATCTTTTCGACGAGCGGCTGCACGGCCTTGGCCTTCGGAACCGTCGTGATCACGCGTTCCTCGAGGATCACGCTGGTCGTCAGGTTCTTGAACAGGCTGTTGCGGGCGCCTACGTCCCGTTTCAGTTTTGCGTTGCCAAATCGGTGTCTCATGGAATTTAAGCGAACTGCTCCTCATCTGGGATGTCGTCCGGAATCGAACCGGGCGCCGCCGGCGGCGGTGCGATCAGGCGGCCGTGCGCGTCCGGTTTCATGCCCAGCGCCAGGCCCATGCTCTGCAGGATTTCCTTGATTTCGTTCAGCGACTTGCGTCCGAAATTCTTGGTGCGCAACATTTCGGATTCGGTCTTCTGCACCAGCTCGCCGATGGTCTGAATACCGGCGTTCTTGAGGCAGTTGTAGGAACGCACGGAAAGCTCCAGCTCTTCGACGCTGCGATTGAGCTGATCGCTGACGCGGTCGAGGCTGCGTTCGGCCGGCTCTTCGGCGGCTTCGACGATCTCTTCAAAGTTAATGAAGATCGTCATGTGATCCTTCAGCAGCTTTGCGGCGTGCCCGATGGCGTCCTGGGGCGAGATGGCGCCGTTGGTCCAGACTTCGAGCGTCAGCTTGTCGTAATCGGTCATCTGGCCGAGACGGGCGGCTTCGACGGTGAAATTCACTTTGCGCACGGGCGAATGCACGGAATCGATCGGGATGTAGCCGATGGCCAGATCTTCGTCGAAGTTTTTGTCGGCATTGACGTAGCCGCGGCCCGATTTGAGGCGCATCTCGATATCGAGTTTGCCGCCTTCGCTGACGGTTGCGATGTGCAGGCCGCGGTCGAGCACTTCGACGTCCGCATCGGTCTGGATCTGTCCCGAAAAGACTTCGCCGGCTTTGTCGGAAACCAGGCGGATCGTCTTGACGCCCTCGCCGATCACCTTAAACGGCACCTGCTTGAGGTTGAGGATGATGTCGGTGGCATCCTCGACGACGCCCGGAATGGGGCTGAATTCGTGATCCACGCCTTCGATGCGGATCGCGGTGATAGCGGCGCCCTCGATGCTCGACAGAAGCACGCGACGCAAAGAATTGCCGATGGTGGTACCGAAACCGCGCTGGAACGGCTGGGCGGTGAACTGCCCGAAACGCTCCGTCAGAGTCTCAGTGTTGGCGACCAGACGCTTGGGTTTTTGAAAGCCCTTAAACATACGTTTTTTCACTCCAATCGCGGCGTGGCTTTATCTCAATCCGCACACGCCGGTTTCTTTCAACTGCTGAAATACAAACTCTACTTGCTGTACAACTCGACGATCAACTGTTCGTTGATTGGAATCTGCACCAGTTCGTCGCGCCGCGGCATGCTGTTGATTTTGCCCTTGAGGCCTTCACGGTCGACGTCCATCCAGCTCGGCGCGGGTGCGTGCGCCGTAGCGTCGCGCGAGGAAAGAATCGTCGGATTGTTCTTGCTCGATTCGCGCACGGACACTTCATCTCCAGGCTTCACGATGAATGAGGGAATGTCGGTCCTGCGGCCGTTGACCTGAATGTGACCGTGGCGGACGATCTGACGCGCCTGGGCCCGGCTCGCGCCCAGGCCCATGCGAAAGATCACGTTGTCCAGACGCCGCTCGAGCCTCGCCAGCAACAGTTCACCGGTAATGCCCTTCGTCCTGACGGCCTTTTCGTACGTGTTGTGGAACTGTGCTTCCAGGACGCCATAGATGCGGCGCACTTTCTGCTTTTCGCGCAACTGGAGGCCATAGCCCACCAGCTTCGCCTTGCGGGCTTGTCCGTGCTGTCCGGGGACGAAGTTGCGCTTTTCGATGGCGCACTTCTCGGTGTGACAGCGCTCACCCTTCAGAAATAGTTTCATGCCTTCGCGCCGGCAAAGCCGGCACACAGGGCCTCGATAACGTGCCAAGTATTCTTTCTCCTTTTTGTCACGTGCGGTTTACGATCCGGTGGACCTTCTTCCCGCTTCACTACAGGGCAGGCGGAACCGCCTGCCGCACAACTGCCAATCCAGGTTCTTGTGGCGCAGGCGGTTCCGCCTGCGCATTCCTTCTAAACTCTGCGCTTCTTCGGCGGCCTGCATCCATTGTGCGGGATCGCCGTCGTGTCGCGAATCGACCGCACGTCCAGGCCCGCCGTCTGCAGCGCGCGCACAGCAGACTCGCGGCCCGATCCCGGACCGCTCACGCGTACTTCCACGGTCCGCAACCCGACTTCGGTCGCTTTGTTGGCCGCCGTCAGCGCCGCCTGCTGGGCCGCGAACGGAGTGCCTTTGCGGGAGCCGCGGAATCCCAGAGACCCCGCGCTCGACCACGATACTGTGTTGCCTTCCGGATCGGCGATCGTCACGATCGTATTGTTGAACGTCGCCTGAATGTGCACGATGCCCACATGGACGATACGCTTTTCCTTCTTCTTGAAGGTTTTCTTCTTGGTGCCCTTCGCCGGTGCCTTCGCCATTAAGTCTTTGCCGTCGCTTTCTTCTTGTTGGCCACAGTGCCCTTACGGGGTCCCTTGCGGGTGCGCGCAT